>ENA-OPCD01002594-OPCD01002594.1-human-gut-metagenome-genome-assembly--contig:-NODE-2594-length-12506-cov-2.364790_pt1 | contig 12506 bp, 9 predicted proteins | sample MGYA00241560_ERZ501471 | MGnify/ENA primary metagenome ERZ501471 (study PRJEB25962, sample SAMEA2042578) | human gut metagenome | biome: human gut; feature: human-associated habitat; material: faeces...
GTAGAGCAGTGGACTGAAAATCCACGTGTCACTGGTTCGATTCCGGTTCTGGGCACCATAAATGCGCGAGTGGCTCAGTGGTAGAGCATCGCCTTGCCAAGGCGAGGGTCGCGAGTTCGAATCTCGTCTCGCGCTTAGAAGAATCGGTTTTGAGGACAATCAAGACCGATTTTTTCTTTTACCTTTCTTTTAACAAAACCGGAAAGGAGGGACTCATGTGTTTGTAGGAATTTGTGAGGCAACCTTTCGTGCAGAATGGGTTTCCAGCTTGAAGGAAAAGCGGATGGTGGTCAAAAGTCTGGTGGAAAAAACGAGGCATAAATTCAACGCCTCCGTGGCGGAGGTGGACAGACAGGAGGAGCATAAAATGCTCGTGGTTGGCTTTGCTTGTGTCAGCAATGAAAAAAGCCATGCGGAGCGTATGCTGCAGCATATTCTGGATTTCATGGAGAAAAGCACAGAAGCGGAATTGATTTCGGCAGAATATGAGGTATATTAGGTGTATTTTTGTTGAAAACAGACGGAAAATTTGCATTTACCTGTAGATTTTCAAAATTCAGTGTGTTATAATCTACTGTGATTGTGCAGTTTTAGCGTACTGTAACTCAACATGGCAGCATCATTTAGAAAATAAAGACAAAGTTGTCATAAAAAACGAATATCTTTAAGGAGGAACTTCTTACAATGAACGCAACATTAATCAGCAAAGAAAAAACAGCAGTAAAACTTTCTTTTGAAGTAAGCGCAGAAGTACTGGAACAGGGCATGGCTTTTGCTTACAACAAACACAAAAATAATCTGTCTCTGCCCGGCTTCAGAAAGGGTAAAGTACCCAGAAAGCTGATTGAAGCACAGTATGGCGAAGGCTTTTTCTATGAAGATGCAATCAACCACATCTTCCCCGATGAATACATGGCAGCAGTAAAGGAACTGGGTCTGGACGTTGTTTCCGCTCCCACTCTGGATATTGACTATATTCAGTCCGGCAAGGGCGCAAAATTCATCTGCGATGTAACTGTAAAGCCTGAAGTGGAACTGGGTCAGTATAAGGGTCTGGAAGTAGAAAAGGTTTCCGCAGAAGTAACAGATGAAGACGTTATGAAGGAACTGGAAAAGGTGCAGAAGCAGAACGCAAGAAAGGTTGAAGTAACAGATAGAGCAGCACAGCTGGGCGATGTTGTAAACATTGACTATCTGGGCTCCGTTGACGGCGTTGCTTTCGATGGCGGCAAGGCAGAAGGCTTTGATCTGGAGCTGGGCTCTCATTCCTTCATCGAAGGCTTTGAGGATCAGATTGTTGGCCACAACATCGGTGAAGAATTTGATATCAACGTAACCTTCCCCGAAGCTTACCATGCACCTGAACTGGCAGGCAAGGCAGCTGTATTCGCAATTAAGGTAAACGGTATCACAGCAAAGGAACTGCCCGAACTGAATGACGCATTTGCAGAAGATGTTTCCGAATTCTCCACTCTGGATGAATACAAAGCAGACATTCTGGCTAAACTGGCTGCAGAGAAGACAGAAAAGGCAAAGCAGCTGCAGGGCGATAAGCTGCTGGATGCAGCAGTTGCAAACTGCAAGATGGAAGTGCCTCAGGTTATGTACGATAACAAGATTGACAGCATGATGAGAGAATTTGAAGAAAATATCGTTCGTCAGGGTCTGTCCATGGATGTTTACTATCAGTACATGGGTACAAATGAAGAAACCATGAGAGAAACCTTCAAGGATACATCCATGAAGAGCGTTGATGCAAGACTGATGCTGGAAGCAATCGCAAAGGCTGAAAATTTGGTTATCTCCGATGAAGATCTGGATGCAGAGGTTATCAAATACGGCGAAAGCTACGGCGTAGATGGCAAGACAATGCTGGATATGATTCAGGAAGACGATAAGAACGCCCTGAGACAGGATATGCTGGTAAGAGCTGCTATGAAGGTAATCGAAGACAACGCAGTCATCAAAGAAGCATAAGAAAAAAGCAACAAAAAGGCGAAGCCTTGGAAATATTGCAATGCAGATAGGCACAGGAAACTGTGCCTATTTAGATAATATAAGATTGGAGGAATCATAATGAGTTTAGTACCTATGGTCGTAGAACAGTCCAACCGTGGCGAACGTTCTTATGATATTTATTCCAGATTGCTGAAGGACAGAATCATTTTTCTGGGGGAAGAGGTCAACGATGTAACCGCAAGTCTGGTTGTGGCACAGCTGCTGTTTCTGGCGGCGGAGGACCCCGATAAGGACATCAACCTCTACATCAACAGCCCCGGCGGTTCTGTAACGGCAGGCATGGCAATTTATGATACCATGCAGTATATCAAGCCTGATGTATCCACCATCTGTATCGGCATGGCGGCAAGTATGGGCGCATTTCTTCTGGCAGGCGGCGCAAAGGGCAAGAGATATGCTCTGCCCAATGCAGAGGTCATGATCCATCAGCCCAGTGGCGGCGCAAGAGGGCAGGCAACGGATATCCGTATCCATGCGGAAAATATCCTGCGCACCAAAGCAAAGCTGAATCAGATTCTGGCGGAAAATACAGGCAAGCCTGTGGAAGAAGTGGAAAGAGACACAGAACGCGATAACTTTATGAGCGCTGAGGAGGCAAAAGCCTACGGTTTGATTGATGCTGTCATCACAAAGCCTCAGACAAAGGAGAGAGGATAAATGGCAGGGAAAACGGAAGATATGAATAAGCTGCACTGCTCCTTCTGCGGAAAAACGCAGGATCAGGTGAAAAAGCTGATTGCCGGCCCGAATGTATATATCTGCGATGAATGTATCGACCTCTGCTCGGACATTATCGAGGAAGAATATGATGTGCTGGCAAATAAGGATGAAAATTCCCAGTTTATCCTGAACTACTTTTCCACTGCTTTTAAAAAACTCGGGTACAAAGTACTCTATGAGGGTGTAGAAACCGATGAGCAGGAGACCATCTGTGTGAACAGTCACGCGGACTATCTGCAGGGATTCAAATTTTCAAAACCAATCCCGATTGAAGAACTGAAAAACTTTCTTTCTCCGATACAGGAATAACTTCATTTCTCCTGTATAGCAAGGTTGTTACCGTATTTTTTTACAAACCAAAATGTTTTCTTTGCAAATCACTTGACATCATTATCTGATAAAAGTATAATCTTTTCTAAATCATATCAGAATAGTATGAATTAAGAAAACAAGATGGAGATTATGAAAAAAGGAAAGGGACAAGTTTTATGAAGAAAAAAGTGATTTCAATTTTACTGACAGCCGTTTTAGCAACAGGAATGGCATCATGCGGTTCTAACAGCAATACAGCTGATAATTCTGCAAATAATACAGCTGACAATACACAGAACACAGCTGAAACTTCAACCGAATCCACTGGTTCTGCTGATTCTGCTGAAAAACCTGTATTAACTGTCGGCATGGAGGGAACTTATGCTCCATACACCTACCACGATGAAAATGGTACTTTAACCGGTTTTGAGGTTGATATGGCAAATGCAATCGGTGAAAAGATGGGCTATGATGTCCAGTTTGTTGAAACAGAGTGGGATTCCATCACTGCTGCACTTGATGCCGGCAACTTTGACGTTGTCATGAACCAGGTTACGATCACAGATGAGAGAAAAGAAAAATTCGATTTTTCCACCCCTTACATTTATTCCAAACCAGTGCTGATCGTAGCTGCTGACAATACTGATATCAATTCCTTCGAAGACATCAATGGTAAAAAAGCTGCAGAAGGTCTTACCTCAAACTTCAGCGATATTGCAAGAAGCTACGGCGCAGAGATCGTCGGACAGGATAAATTTGCACTTGCCATGGAATGTGTATTAAGTGGGGAAGCCGATTGTGCGATCAACGACGAATTAACTTACGCATACTGGAAACAGCAGAAAGGCGGCGAGGACTCCACCAAGATCGTTGCTGAATCTGATAATGTCAATTCCAGTGCCATTATGGTGAAAAAAGGCAATGACGAGCTGATTGAAAAACTCAATTCTGCCATTGATGAATTATTAGCGGACGGAACCGTCAAAGAAATTTCCGAAAAATATTTTGGCATGGACGTATCACAGCCATAATTTTGTTACAGGAGAAAAATCATGGGATCATATGCATACCTGACAGCGGGTATTATTACTGCAAGACAAGCGGAACTGATGAAAAATGCATTCTGGCCAATGCTAAGACAGGGCCTGCTTTACACGATTCCCCTGACGCTCGTATCCTTTGCGATCGGCGTCATCATTGCCGTGCTGTGTGCGCTTTTCATTATCAACAAAATACCGGTATTAAAACAGATCGCCGGAATCTATATCTGGGTATTCCGCGGAACCCCTCTGCTGGTACAGTTATTTATCATGTACTGGGGTATCTGTAATCCCCTTGGCATCAACAAGTGGGTTGCCTGTATCTCGGCACTCTCCTTAAATGTAGGTGCCTACTCCGCAGAGACGATCCGCGCGGCAATCCTTTCCATCAATAAAGGTCAGTGGGAGGCAGGCTATTCCCTCGGAATGAGTTATCAGCAGACATTCCGCCGTATCATCATTCCGCAGGCTGCTACCGTATCCATACCACCGCTTTTTAACACCTTTATCGGTCTTGTCAAGGATACTTCCCTTGCATCTACGATCATGATCGGTGAGATGTTCCGTAAAGCACAGGAAGCCGCAGCAAGCTCACTCGAGTACCTTTGGATCTATATCGAAGTTGCACTCATTTACCTTCTTTTCTGTACGCTGTTGACCGGACTGCAGAAATGGATTGAGAAAAAACTGCGTGTCGGAAAGTAGAGGTATCATATGTATTCTTTAGATAACATTTATAAATCATTTGACAATAATCAGGTCTTAAAAGGTGTCTCCTTAGAGATTCCGAAAAATAAAACCACCGTCCTGATCGGGCCATCCGGTTCCGGCAAGACAACATTGCTGCGCTGTATTAATCTGCTTGAGATCCCGGATAGCGGAACCGTTACTTTAAACGGTTCTTCCATGTCCTTTCAAGAGGGACAGAAAGTAAAGTACAGCGGCAACGAGATCCGGAATATCCGCATGAAAACCGGTATGGTATTCCAGAACTTTCAGCTTTTTCCTCACAAAACAGTGCTGGAAAATATTATGGAAGGTCCTATCACCGTCTTAAAGAAAGACCGAAGTGAATGCGAAAAAGAAGCGTTATCTCTTTTAGAGAAAGTCGGTTTATCCGATAAGCGCGACGCTTATCCGGGACAGCTCTCCGGCGGCCAGCAGCAGAGAATCGCCATCGCAAGGGCACTCGCCATGAAACCGGAACTACTTCTTTTTGATGAGCCTACCAGCGCCTTAGACCCGGAACTTGAAGTGGAAGTTTTAAATATCATCCGCAGACTGGTTGACGAGAAACAGACCATCGTGATCATTACACACAAGATGTCTTTCGCAAGAGAAGTGGCAGATAAAGTTGTTTTCTTCGATGAGGGAAAAATCTTAAAAGAGGGAACTTACACCGAACTTGAGCAGAGTAACATTCCAAGGATCACACAGTTCTTAAATATGTTGAACTAAACAATAGACCGCCTCACAGGAAACCTGTTGTCATGAATAAGTAAAAAATCCGTGCAGGATCAGTTTTGATCCGCACGGATTTTTTGCTGTCAGCCTTATCTTCGCTCCAGATAATCATTATTATGATAAATCTTTTTATTTTCCACAGCGCACTGCATTTGAAGCAGTTCCTTTCACCGATGTTTTTCCGGCATTTTTTACGGCTCTTACTTTATAGTAATATGTTTTTCCTTTCTTCGCTTTGCCGTCTGTGTAAGAAACAATAGTGCCCTTTTTCAGCGTCTTTATCTTTTGATATTTTCCTTTTTTGGATGTTGCACGGTAGATCTCGTATCCATCTGCACCTTTTACCTTCTTCCAGGTTAATTTTACCTTGGACTTCACACGTTTTGCCTTAACCGCAGTCACCTTCTGCGGGCTGGTCGCAGCCTTGATCACATTGGAGTACTTTCCGGTTACCGTCTTTTTACCGCTTTTCCTGTATGCACGCACTTTATACTGATAAACCGTTGCTGTTTTGAGCTTTTTATCCGTATAGGTATTAGTTTTTACCGTTGCAACCTTCTGATATTTTTTCGTTGATTTGTTATAACGGTATATCTGATAACCATCTGCTTTCTTTACTTTTTTCCATGTTAAGCGGATGGAAGTCTTCGTTGCCCCGGACTGTTTGAAGCCGGAAACCTGTGCAACTGTCGTTTTATCTGTATTACCCGGTTTCTCTGTATCTCCCGGTTTCTTTGTATTTCCCGGTTTTTCTGTATCTCCCGGTTTTTCTGTATCTCCCGGTTTCTCTGTATCTCCCGGTTTCTCCGTATCTCCCGGTTTCTGTCCTCCGGACACGAGTGACTGATCTGTCAGTACATATCCACATTCTGTCACATTTAACTTTGATTCATCCACATTTACAAAGCGGATATCATCAAAAACAATTTTCGACTGGATATCAACCCCATTTCCGTCTTCTGAAATGCTGTTACACCAGATTGCAAACTTCGTAACATTCTTTGGATCAAAAGTTCCATTCTGTTTACCCTTTAATTTGTTAAATGGGATCGTAACATATTTTGCCTCTGTCGTCTTTACAAAGTCAGTCAGAAATACTTCGAAATCCTCTCCGCCGGAAACAAGCTGAACTACCAGTTTCTGTCCTTTTCCATCCGGTTTTACCCACATGCTGACCGCATTGTATTCGCTGTAATCGTTTGTGCTTAAACCTTTCATACGTCCGGTCCATACTTCCGGTCCACTCGTCTTAAGCTGATAAGTAAATGCACCTCCGTAAACACCTTCTGCTTTATGATCCTTATCTAATACAAAGGAAGAACTGCAGTTTGCTGCTGAATTTTCTGTAAAAGTTCCATTCAGGTAGTCATTGTCATCATAGTATAATTCAAAATTTTCAATGACATTCTTTGCAAGTGTTTCCTTTTCTTTTCCAAAACTGATATAGGAAACAGTCACAAGTGTTTTGCCATCTGCCACAAGGCTGATCTTACCGGTATCCGTTGTTCCAAGTGCACTCAGAATATCCGCAGACAGCACACCTTCGTAAGCACCGGATTCTTCCGTTTTCTCTGCCGTGATCGTTTTTTCTGTATTTGTATCCGGGTTTGTCAGCACAAAACTTACACTCTGTGCATTTCTCACATTTGCTTTTAAAGTAAATGCACTTGTGATTGCCATCTTAGAGAAAACATTGACAAAATAACCTGCTGCATTTCCCTGATTTACATTTCTTACTTCTTTCTGGTCTGCATTTCCGTAAAAGTTTGTTCCATTCGCAAAAACAGAAGATTTTTCATTGTAGAATTCAATAAACTCATTGATCAGTTCCTGTCCGTGGGTATCATCATATTTATATGGGACATAAAAGTTGGTGTCTCCAAAATTTGCCCACAGTAAGAAGTACGGCATTCCGGTGTCAACTGCCACCTGATTAACCTGTTTGTACCAGTTGTGTCCTGCGATCGGATTTCCTTTTACTAAAATTCCTTCATTATCCGATCCATCGGCCTTCATCACCCTTACACCGGTTTCGGAAATTGCAGCTACTTTTCCTTTTGCGTCTGCAATATTCTTTACCACCTGACAGGTTTTCTTTAAATTGTCCACAAACTCGCCGGAATATTCTGCCGGATAAGTATTGTAATCATCATAGTAATCAAATGCAACGATATCTACACAGTCATCGCCCGGATAGCGGTCCATATACTCTTCCTCTGAAGTTAACGGACCATTTGGGGAATATACATAAATAAAGTTGTGTACTCCCTTTGATGCCAGATAATCCTGTGTGTACTGGAACAGCGCACGGTATGTCTCTTTATCGGTTGTCGCAGCACCCCACCAGAACCATCCGCCTGTATTTTCATGGAATGGACGGAATAAAACAGGAATATCGCCAAGTCCGTTTGCGTAATCTGCAATGATATCAAGATAGGTTGTAAACTGCGCATTGTATTTTCCACCCGGAAGTACTTCTGCGGAGCAGTTATTGCTCAGGTCTTTTGCCTCCGAAAAATCACACTGTGAAAAATCATATTTTCTCGCCGCATCCGGTGTTGCAATGATTTTTTCATTGCTCATATTCGGCATATGGGTGGATAATGTAATGATTGCACCCTCTGCAGCTGCTGCCTTGCTGATCTCGATAGATTTCTGAACTGCATCATCTACGTTATCAATTCCAAGTTCCACGCCTGTCAGTGCCAGCGAATCGATTCCGACCAGACCACTAATACTTCCGGTCACGTCCTTTGTATCCGAATAGACACCGTCTCTGGTTGAAACATGCTTGCTTGTGTCATTCTGATGTCCGAATAATACCTGGTCAGCAGCATCCAGTCCTTTTAAATATGCATATAACGCTTTTGCTGAACCTGATGCATTCACATCCGAAAGTGTTACTTCTTCCGGCATACTGGACGTATCTGCAAGCACAGCCTCTCCTGCCGTCTCTGTGATCTCCGTATAATCGCCCGCTGCATTATACTGGGATAAAGTCAGGTTATCCAGATATACGCTTCCCAAAAAGGCAGTGCTCACACCAACTGTTCCAATCATCAGATCCGTGATCTTTGCAGTGTTTGGTGAGAATTTGACAGTGACCACTGCTTTCTTATATCCGTCACCGAGATCTGACGTTTCGATCTTTGCTTCTTTGTTGATGATCTCCACATCATCTGCTCCGTTTTTTGCAAAAATCTTTGCCTTAAAAGAACCGTCAAAAGCTTCCGGATAGATCATTTCATAGCTTAAAACATTATAAGCCGATACATCGAGTCCTTCTGCAAACGACTTTTTAATCTTTGCCTCACTCCATGTAAAACCTTCACAACCGGTATAATCGAGATCTGCCTTTAACATTTTGCTTCCCTGAAATTCAGCTACACTGATTCCTACCGCATTGTCGTACTGCCAGCCGCCTTCCTGCTCCCAGCCTGCACTGCTTCCTGTCTCTGCAGATTCAAAATCATCGATCACACTCGGATCTTTTGCAGGCAGTTCCGGCTGCGCTTCTGCCACACCACTTAATGTAACATTGGAAAATGTACATGTTCCTGAAAAGCCCTGACCAATCAGTCGGAAATATACACCTTTTAAATCATCTGCATCCTTATCCTCAAACTTGATCGTAATCGTTGTTTTATGTGTATCTTCTGAAAAACTGCTCTGCTGTAAATACGGGATATCCTGACTGTCTGTCCATGTCCACTCACTTCCCAGCTTCACGATACCCTGAACCTTTAAGTAACTTTCCCCGGTACCCAATGATGCGTACGCCTCATCATCCAGTGTAATATCTGCCTTCATTGTGAAATCTTTCGTTGTCACACAATCTGCAATACTTTCATCATAAGTGATCATTGGCGGATTATCCCAATCCTCTGTTGCAAGATCCAGTTTGTCTTTTGTTACTGTGTTTGTCCCGGTATAAAACACACTCGCTTCTGCCGCATAGACATACTCGTATCCCCCTGCAAAATTGCCGCTTGAAAACGCAACTGCAGCCGCTAAAAGAGCGGCTGCAAGTCGTTTTCCCATAAAACGTTTTCTCATAAACTTACCCCCAATACATTTATTAGCTTTATGCACTTTGTCTTTTAATTATATGTTACTTTAAAAAACATTGTCAATTAAGCTTATATTAGTTTGTAAATTTTCAGAGTTTTTACTTAATTTTTGCTTTTTTAAGTTGTTTTATGAGATTAAAATTGTATACTTTTACTTTATAAATTCAGATAATAAATTTTACTCTAACTCAATCCAGTCCAACTTCAGTTCCGGTGTCACATACTCTGCTTTCAGTTCATAATACCCCGGCATAAATTTCACACGGCACATCCGCTGTGTCAGGAAACGCTCTCCGGTTCCACCTGTCTGGACGGTTGCCATCAGTTCTCCATTCAGATACAGATTGGCAGCTCCCTGTGCTAATCCTTCCACCGGGAAACAGAAATGTGCATTAACGTTTAAAATGCTTTCTTTTTCCACATAAAGGACTGTGTTTTCAAACTTTCCTGCCTCGATCCGGTTTCCGCTCTGCAGTGCACAGACCTGCTTTTCGTCTGTATTTACTGCTTCTTTTGCAGTAACTGTAAGCAGTGGATCAAAATCTTTTAACGGACGTTTCATCACAGGTGTTCCAAGCAGGAAACGGCAGATGTTTTTCGCACAGCGCTGTAACTCTCCAACAGTGAGTTTTCCCGCCTCCAGCGCTTCTACGGTATCATCGCCCGCTGCGTTGATGGCAGCACCATTATTGTTGACTACCATGTATAAGTCATTCTGTGCACGAACCATGAATGAGGTGTATCTGCGGTCTGCCTCCCCGCCGTTTACAACGTCATTCATCTTTGCCCACCAGTCTGTCATAACAATTCCCTGATATCCCCACTCGCCACGCAGGATCGTCGTATTTAAGTCATAATTGGATGCCGTCCAGTGTCCGTTGACCGGGTTGTAAGAGGTCATGATCGAATTTGCATTTCCCTCTTTCACGGCAATCTCAAAGCCTTTCAGATAGATTTCACGGAGTGCCCGCTCAGATACAACGGAGTTTACATTATGTCTTTCCGTCTCCTGATTATTCGCTGCAAAATGTTTCACGGTCGCAGAAGAACCGGCACTTCGGATTCCCCTTGTCATTGCCGCCGCAAACTGTCCTGTCACAAGCGGATCTTCACTGAAATACTCAAAGTTACGTCCATTTAATGGATAGCGGTGGATATTGATTCCCGGTCCAAGCAGGGTGTCGATCTCGTTTCCAACTAATTCCCTGCCTTCCATCTGATATAATTCTTCCATCATTGGAATATTAAAGGAACATGCAAGGAGTGTTCCGATCGGGAGCTGTGTTGCCTTTAATCCGCTCTCCATACGGATGCCGGACGGGCCATCGGATGCGCAGGCAATCGGGATGCCATAACCATGCAGGCTGTCGCTGACACCGCCAAATGCGGATGCTGTACCCGGTGTTACCTTCGGGCTGCTCATTCCCTCGCCGCGGACGATCACGGCTAACTCCTCGTTGGTAAACTGTGCTACAAATGCGTCCAATTCTTCTTCCACACTGCTGCCATTTTTGATATTCTCTGCAACCGCCTGTAAGGTAATTCCTTTATTTCCGGTCTGTGGCAGTTCTTTTGGCAGACGGCTTTTGATCCGCTCTGCCAGATCAACCATCTGCTGTGGTGCTTTTTCATATGCACGGGCAAACACCCCGTCCTCCTTTTGTCTGCCTGTCTTAAGACGCAAAAATTCTTTTGTCGGCGCAAGCGCCTCCTCCAACTCCTCTGTGACGATACAGGAAGAAACCTCATAACCGCCTTTTCCGTCCACATTGGCTTTTTCTGTGCATCTGACGCTGTTTCCAACATAGATCTTATACAGACCTTCCTCTAAGACATAGCAGGACTTATGACCAGTCACACCGCTGTCGTCATAGGAAGCAAACCGGCTTACCGGAATGGTAAGTTCAAGTACTTCCTCCTCGCCCGGAGCAAGCAGTTTTGTCTTTGCAAATCCGCACAATACCCTTGCCGGTTTTCCAAGCTGTCCCTGTGGGGCGGACACATAAACCTGTGCAGCCTCTTTTCCGGCTGCTGCCCCGGTATTTTTCACACGGATACTGAGTGCGATCTTTGCATCTTTTCCATTTCCTGTACTCTCCGCTTTTACCGTCTCCATGGAAAATTCCGTATAAGATAAACCGAAACCAAACTCATACATTACTTTTTCCGGTGCGAATGTCTCAAAATAACGGTAGCCGACATAGATATCTTCCGCATAAATATTTTCTGTCTTACTTCCAAAATGGTCTGCTACCGGGTAATCAGAAAGTTTCTCCGCGATCGTATCCGTCAGTTTTCCGGATGGTGTCACTCTGCCCGATAACAGATCTGCAACGGCGTTCGCGCCTTCCATACCACCCTGCCAGATGTAAAGAATCGCTTTGATGTGATCCTGATATGCCGCATCTTTCGTCCAGCTCATATCAATGATGTTAGACACATTTAAAAGCACTGCCACTTCGTCAAAATATTTTGTTACGATGCGAAGATTTTCTTTCTCCCGTTTTGTCAGAAGATAACTGCCTTCCGTGTCCTCGTAATCTTTATCCTCACCGGCAGTTCAGAAAAATAGCTTTTTCAGACTTTTCTGCTGCGCGGCGTGCGATCTCTTCCGTGATTTCCATCTCTTCCTGATGCCACGGCTCTGCCGCCCATCCACCGCCTCCATTGTCAAACGGATGCTCCTTTAACCATTCTTTATAGGTTTCTACCAGATCCTCATTTACAGGAAAAGCATTATTTTCTTTGATTCCGTCTAAAATATTTTGGCCGACCTCGAAGGACTTTACCAAACCATTTGCTTGTATATCGATCATATCATCTGTAATTCTTTCACGATTTCTTCAAAGTGCATGGCGTGGGAGGCCTTGATCAGCATAGT
>ENA-OPCD01002603-OPCD01002603.1-human-gut-metagenome-genome-assembly--contig:-NODE-2603-length-12481-cov-7.071785_pt1 | contig 12481 bp, 10 predicted proteins | sample MGYA00241560_ERZ501471 | MGnify/ENA primary metagenome ERZ501471 (study PRJEB25962, sample SAMEA2042578) | human gut metagenome | biome: human gut; feature: human-associated habitat; material: faeces...
ACGGGAGCAAGTGCAAGGGACACTTCATCCGGGTAAAGGTTCTGGAAGGACGTGTGCTGAGTCATGTTCAGCGGGTGACGGACTACATTCTCCGTCATGAAAACTACTTCCGCAAGGTCATGGAGGAGCAGCTTCGTGTGGAAAGCAGCGAAAAGCTGACCGTCCTGAAGAAGCAGCTTGCCCGGAATGAGAAGCGGATTGTAGACCTCAAACGGCTGTTCATGAAAATCTACGAGGACAACGCCAATGGAAAGCTGAGCGATGACCGCTTCGACATGATGAGCCAGAGCTACGATGCCGAACAGAAGCAGCTGGAAGAGGAATCCCTCTCTATCCAACAGGAAATCGAAGTACAGGAACAGCAAATCGAGAATATTGAAAAATTCGTCCAGAAAGCGCACAAGTACGTTCATATTGAAGAACTCACTCCCTATGCTCTCCGTGAACTGGTGTCGGCTATCTATGTAGATGCCCCGGATAAGTCCAGCGGAAAGCGGGTGCAGCACATCCATATCAAGTACGATGGGCTGGGGTACATCCCTCTGGATGAACTGGAAGCAAAAGAAAAGGCGTGACCGAAGTCACGCCAAATCTTCCCCATTTAGGGAACTTTTGCAAATACTGTTTTATGGGAACTCTGCTCTGGGGAACTCCCTGCCTTACTTATCGTGTGTGGATTTTTGCAGGGTGCGTCCGGGTGGGCGCACCCTGTTTTTGTTTGTGCTTATTTCTTCAGAATCCGCATTGCGTTCAGAACAGCGATGATCGTGACACCCACATCACCGAACACGGCTTCCCACATACCGGCCATGCCGAGTGCGCCCAGAACAAGGAACACGCTCTTGATGCCAAGAGCAATCACGATGTTCTGCATCACAATCCGTTTCGTAGCCTTTGCAACATCAATGGCTTCTACAAGTTTCGATGGTTCATCTGTCATCAGAACAACATCCGCAGCTTCAATCGCGGCATCCGAGCCAAGACCTCCCATGGCAATGCCGACATCTGCACGGGCAAGAACAGGGGCATCGTTGATGCCATCGCCCACGAAGGCGAGTTTGCTGCCCTGCCGTTTCTGCTTATCCAGCATTTCCAGCTTTTCGACCTTCTGGTCGGGCAAGAGCTGTGCATAATACGCATCCAGACCAAGTTCGTCTGCCACTGACTTGCCGATTCGCTCATCATCGCCGGTAAGCATAACAGTTTTTTCCACGCCGATCTTTTTCAGCTCTGCGATTGCGCACTTGCTGTCCGGCTTCACTTCATCTGCGATCAGGATACAGCCTACATAGCTACCATCCGCTGCTACATAGAACTTTGTTCCGGCTGCATCGCAAGCGGCATAGGCAATCTTTTCAGATTCCATCAGCTTACTGTTGCCAGCCAGTACCTTCTTTCCCTGCACCATAACGCTGATGCCGTGTCCTGAGATTTCCTCAAAGTCAGAGAACTGCTTCTGGTCGATTGGCTTTCCATAAGTCGCAAGAATCGACTTTGCGATCGGGTGGTTGGAATAACTCTCTGCCTGTGCAGCATACTCCAATACCTGCTCTTTCTGGTATCCGGCTGCCGGAATGATATTTGCGACCTCAAAAACACCCTTTGTTAAGGTGCCGGTCTTATCAAAGACCACCACGCTCACTTTGTTCAGTGCTTCCAGATAGTTGCTGCCCTTTACCAGCACACCGCGCTTGGATGCGGCACCAATACCGCCGAAGAAGGTCAGGGGAATAGAAATGACCAATGCACACGGGCAGGAAACGATCAGGAACACAAAACCTCTGCGCAACCACTCAGACCAGCCGCCGCCAAGGACGAGCGGCGGAATGATCGCCAACACAGCCGCCATTCCAACAACGACCGGCGTATAGTATCGTGCAAAGGTCGTGATGAAGTTCTCGGTGGGAGCTTTTCTTGCAGAAGCATTCTCCACAAGGTCAGTGATCTTCGATACCGTGGATTCCCCGAAGCTCTTTGTGACTTTCAGCGTCAGCAAACCGCTCTGGTTGATGCAGCCGGACAGGGCTTCATCGCCTTTGCGGATGCTTCTCGGCACAGATTCGCCGGTCAGTGCCTTGGTGTCCAGCATGGATTCGCCATCCACAACGATGCCATCCAGCGGGATTTTTTCACCGGGTTTTACCACGATGATCTCGCCCACCGCAACGCTTTCCGGAGAAACGACCTGCAATACGCCATTCCGCTTAACGGTCGCCGAATCCGGACAGATGTCCATAAGGTCAGAGATGGACTTTCTGGAACGCTTTACCGCCAGCGACTGGAAGAACTCTCCGACCTGATAGAACAGCATAACTGCAACAGCTTCCGGGTATTCCCCGATGGCAAATGCGCCGATCGTGGAAACACTCATCAGGAAATGCTCGTCAAACACCTGTCCTCTGGTGATATTTTTCACTGCCTGCCATACGACATCCCAGCCAAGAATCACATACGCCACAATCAGAAACGCCAGTTCCGCCAGAGTCGGCAGCTTTGCGAATACGGTCAATGCCATACCGATTGCATAGACCACAGCACCCACGGCAAGCCGTATCGTGCGCTTCTTATCCTCATCGTTATAGACCGCCGCTTTTTCATCCTTTTTGACAGGTGCAGTCGCTTCCAGCTGCTTTTCCGACACTTCAACATCCGGCTCATGGCTGTGTACGATCGTGGTAACGGTATCCAGCAAGGAAGCAGCTACCGATGTTCCAGCCTGAACAGTCAGCGTCTGGTTCATCAGATTCACGGTCGAAGAAGTCACGCCATCCAGCTCACCGACTTCTTTCTCGATCTTTGCTGAGCAGTTCGGGCAGTCCAGACCTTTCAGGAGATAGACTTTCGTCACCGCAGGTTCGGTCTTTTCCGACACTTCAACATCTGGCTCGTGGCTGTGTACGATCGTGGTAACGGTGTCCAGCAGGGAGGTAGCCACCGATGTTCCTGCCTGAACAGTCAATGTCTGGTTCATCAGATTCACGGTCGAAGAAGCCACGCCACCCAGCTCACCGACTTCTTTCTCGATTTTTGCTGAGCAGTTCGGACAATCCAGACCTTTCAGGAGATAGACCTTCGTCACCGCAGGTTCGGTCTTTTCCGACACCTCAACATCCGGTTCATGGCTGTGAACGATCGTTTCGACCTGTTCCGCCAGTGTTGCATCCGCAGACTTTTCTGACTGAACGGTCAGTGTCTGCTGCATTAAATTCACAACCGAGGATTCCACTCCCGGCAATGCTCCAACCTCTTTTTCTATCTTGGCGGAACAATTCGGGCAATCCAGACCTTTCAGGATGAATACTCTTTTCATTTTGATCTCCACTACGTTTTCTTAATTGTTCAATCGCTCAACTTAAAAGACAAAAAGATAATCGCTTGCGCGATCATCCTCTTAAATGCTCAAATCCCTTGTCGATGATCTCCTTTACATGATCATCCGCCAGCGAATAATACACGATCTGGGCCTCTCTGCGGAATTTGACCAGTCCGGCAAGCCGGAGTGCTTTCAGCTGGTGAGAGATCGCCGATTTGGTGACGCCCAGCAGAACCGCAAGGTCGCATACACACATCTCGCTCTGTTCCAGAGCATGAAGGATCTGCACTCTTGTGCCATCTCCGAACAGCTTGAAAAGCGATGCAAGCTGGATGTAGTCGTCTTTCGGCTGCATTTTGCCTTTTACATCGTTCACGATGTCCTCATGGATCACATCGCAATTACAGGTGTATAAAGAATTTGACATCAGACGTTCTCCTTGTTTTGTAGTTGAACAACCGTTCAATCATATTATATCTGCTCTTCCTCCGTTGTCAAGAGGAAAAGTTAGCATCTGCTTCCTGCGATTTGTCGTCTAACAGACCTTGACAGCCTCCTTATTTCGCATACAATATAGTTGAGCGTTTACTCAACTGCCGTATTTTGCGCAGAAGATTTTTCATTTGAACAACCATGCAATAAATAAAAGAGGTCTGCCTGTGAAAGGAAAATTCATCACTCTGGTTCTGACATTGGGATTTCTTGCCGCGTTTGGCGTATTTATGCACTCGCCGCCCTCTATTCTGGATGGGCTGACCGGTGCGACCCCGAAAGCGAAACGTGCCGCACAGATGGCCGCACCGCTGGAGGGCAACTATCTGTTCTGCATCAACCCTGCGCTGGAACCGTTTTCCGATGCGGATTTCCGGAATGATCTGAAAGCATTTGTTTCCGGTGAGACAGAAGTCCTTTCCGATGCCGGACTGCCGCACATGACGCTTTCGGTCTGCGAAACAGACTATCCCTTGCTTTGCTATGCAACGGCTCTTTGTGAACGCCTGACTGCTGCCGGAGCAGATGTCACGTTGAAGCAGTACAGCGAAACCATGCTGCGTTCCCGTGCAATCAATGGGCGGTATCAACTGCTGCTGGTTTCGGAAAATACGCTTGATGCAACAGCATTGCCGGATGCAGACATCCTTCTGCTCTCCGCAGAAGAAATGGAGGACCCCTCATGCGAAAACTGAACACCATTCTCTCCGTTCTGCTACTTTTCATCTGTCTGCTTCATGGGCTGATGGGCAGTTTTATGTTGCTGGGCATCAGTTCCGGGGCAGGAAAGTTTCTGGCATGGATCGGCGTTGGCATTCTGGCGGCGCACACCGTCCTTGGGCTTTTGCTGACCGCACAGACATTCCGGGCTTCCCGGTCCGGCGGAAAACTCTACGGAAAGCAGAATGCTCTGTTCTGGGCAAGGCGCACCAGTGGGCTTGCTATTTTGCTCATGCTCTTTTTCCATATTGGCGTGTTCGGCAGAGTGCAGGACGGCGTATACATTCTGTTTCCGTTCACAACGGTCCGGCTGCTGACGCAGCTTTTACTGGTTGCTTCGGTATTTGTGCATCTTCTGCTCAATCTCCGACCCCTTCTGGTATCGCTGGGCATCGTCCGGGATAAGGAGCAGCGCGGCGACCTCTATCTGATTCTTTCTATACTGGTGCTGTTTGCTGCCGGTTCGATCATTCTATATTATATCGGGTGGAACAATGTATGAAACACACTTTGGTGATCGTGGGTGCAGGGCTGGCAGGGCTTTCCGCTGCTTTGACTGCTGTGAAAAACGGCTGGACGGTAAAGCTGGTGTCCTCCCTTGCCTCCGAGCGGGCGCAGTCTGTTATGGCAGAGGGCGGAATCAATGCAGCCTTGAATACCAAGGGAGAGGAGGATAGCCCGGAGCAGCATTATACAGATACCCTGACCGCTGCCTGCGGACTTGCTGACCCGAATGCAGTCTGGGGGATGACGCAGGCTGCGTCCGAACTGGTGCGCAGCCTGCACCATCTGGGAGTACAATTCAACGTGACAGATGACGATGAACTCGACCTGCGGAATTTTGGCGGACAGAAGAAAAAGCGGACGGCCTTTGCACAAAGCGATACGGGAAAGCAGCTAATGACCGCTCTGATTGATGCTGTGCGCCGGGAAGAAAGCGCAGGAACGGTCGAACGCTTTCCACACCATAAGTTCCGCACCCTGCTGCTTTCCGGGAACATCTGCGGTGGCTGCACAGTGCAGGACACCTATACTGGCGAACTGCTGCGGTTTGTATGCGATGCCGTCCTGATTGCCACAGGCGGGCTGCATGGCTTATTCGGTGATACGACCGGCTCTCTTGCCAATACCGGAGAAGTCACCGCAGAACTGTTCCGTCTGGGCGTTCCGATGGCAAATCTTGAAATGATCCAGTACCACCCTACCACGGTCGAACTGGGCGAAAAACGGATGCTTCTGAGTGAGGCCGCCCGTGGTGAGGGCGGGCGGCTGTTTGCATTACGGAACGGGAAGCCGTGGTATTTCATGGAAGAAAAATATCCGGAACTCGGCAACCTGATGCCGCGTGACATCACCGCGCGGGAAGTCTGGACGGTCAGCCGTGACTATGAGGTGTTCCTTGATATGACAGAGCTTCCTAAAGAAGTCATGGAGCATAAACTTGCCGGACTGGTGGATGATTGTCAGACCTATCTGCACAAAGATATTCGCAAAGAACCCATTCCGATTTTGCCGGGTATCCACTACTTTATGGGAGGCATTCAGGTGGACGAGCGGCACCGCACTTCGATGCGGAATCTGTACGCTGCCGGTGAATGCTGCGCTCAGTACCATGGCGCAAACCGTCTGGGTGGAAATTCTCTTCTGGGTGCGATCTATGGAGGACAGATTGCTGCGGAAACTGCCTGCCGGGAAACAGTCAGTTCCCCCAATATGCCCTGTGCCGAAGAATCCCTTCTGCCCGAACTTTCCCCGGACGCTCAAATGCAGATGAATCGTATCCTGCTGAACGCACTCGGTGTCGTGCGGGATGCACAGACATTGGAAGCGGGCATTCAGGAAATCCGCAAACTGTCTGGCACCCTTCCGCTTCTGGGCTGTGCCATGCTGGAAAGTGCCCTCGCCCGAAAAGAAAGCCGGGGTGCGCACTGGCGGGCAGATTATCCCCAACGCAACGATGCCGTTTACTGCAAAACCACCGTGGCACACTGGAACGGGCAGCATATCGCCATCAGCTTTGAATCCATCCCCGAAAGGCGGCATGATTTATGAACTACACCATCCGAATCAAACGGCAGGAAAACCCGCAGGCTTCACCCTGCTGGCAGGAGTTTTCCTTTGAGGGAAGTGCGGACACCTCGATTGCTTCGGTGTTGAACGAGCTGAATCACCGCAGCCCTCTGTGCGAAAAGAGCGGAACGGTCGTTTCCCCCATTGCGTGGGAATGCGGCTGCATGATACGCAAGTGCGGTGCCTGTGCCATGCGGATCAATGGTCTGCCTCGTCTTGCCTGTTCCGTTTTTCTGCGGGACTGTAAGGGAAGCGTTGTTACTCTGGAGCCTTTGAGCAAATTCCCACTGGTGAAAGATCTGGTCGTAGACCGTTCCGTGATCTTTGAAGCACTGAAGCGGACAAAGCTGTGGCTGGAAGGAGATGCGTTCCAGACCAGCTATACGCACAGCCAGCGGTATCGATCTGCTAAGTGTCTGCTCTGTGGCTGCTGCTTGGAGGTCTGCCCGAACTTTGACCCGAACAGTGAATTTGCTGGAGCTGTTCTGCCCGTCAACGCTTACCGTATTCTGAACGAAGAACAGGATATTGCCCATCAGACAGAACTCGCAAATGCGTATCGTCAGCTTTATTTTGAAGGCTGCGGAAAATCTCTTGCGTGCCAGGACATCTGCCCAGCCGGAATCCCGGTCGAAGAACTGATGTCACGTTCCAATGCCGCAGCGGTCTGGAAGCGATAAAGTGTAAAAGGGTATGCGGTTTATAGCCGCATACCCTTTTATGCTTAATCTTCTAATCCGTGACTTCCCGCCACATTCTTCAGATACTCCTCTGGTTCGCCGTTCAGAATCAAGTCTGCATAGCCAAGCGGGTCATTGTAGATGAGATAATCTAACTCCGACCTCTGCGCCATGGTCACGTCCAATTCATCCTCGACCCCAGTGCAGTCAATGGAGATCATTCTCCCATCCCGGAGCAGCAGCTCCACGCAGCCGGTATCCATGTTGAAATGGCAGGCTCTTGCATCGTACTTCATGTTTGTGTCCTTTCTGCCTTACGGCACTCTTACAGTGGTCTGTCGTGCTTTCTTATGATAAGGTCTAGGACGTTTTTCGATGGAAGCAAGGGATTCGTTCTGTTTTCCAAAGAATACAAAAAATCCGAACCCTTCTCCTATCGGAAAAAAGTTCGGATTTTGTTGTTGTGGTGCACCTCCAGGGACTCGAACCCTGGGCCCACTGATTAAGAGAGCAAGCCGCCGGTTCGTCTCAATTTCTGGAAGTTTCGAGTCATCGTTATTTTTTAGCAAAGCAACGTGATTTTTCACCCGGTAATTTCTGCACCCTTTGTCGGATTTTGCAACGAAAAGCACCCTCTGCACGTTTTGAAACCGTGCAAAATCCGTGCAGAAACCGTGCACTTACTCTCCGACAAACAAAATCACCCTCTCCCCCACCGACTTGACGGCATTGGTTTGCGTGGTCACACACCAAAAATCAAGTCTTGGAGGGGTATTCTACCTCATGCCGTGATCAGAGCCATAAGGTAGAACTCCGTGGGAGCGTTTTCTTCCGTGGGCAGAATGGTGATCTCCACGGTATGGGTCTTCTGCTCACCATGGTGGAGGATGGGCTGCAGATACAGGCAGTCGCCCCAATCCTCATCGAAGTTGCCGTCCAGCACAGTGGCGTGGGCGGTGTCGCCGTCCAGCACCAGTTGTGCCCGCAGCGCCGGGCGGCGGATGGTCTTGCGGTACTGTACTGCAATGCAGGAGGCATCCACTTCAAAGGTGATCTTATCCCCGGGCTTCTGACCGACCCAGCCGTTTTTCCAGTGGTCCAGATGCCCCAGCTTTTCCTCCGGGTCTGCCCGGAAACCCTCCAGCTTGGGGGAGAGCTCCCGGATGGTCAGCCGCCGGGCGTTCTCGTAGGCGTTGGCGGTGAGCGGTGCCGGGAAGGCAGGCTCCTGCTCCGGTTCTTCCCGGTGGGCGTTGACTGCCTCCAGCAGCTTGATGATCTCCCCTGCCACCAGACCGTGACCGTAATCGTTGGGGTGCAGTCCATCGGGGCTGAGCAGGGTGCGGCTGGCATACTTACCGGCATGCAGATCCTTGTAAATGCTGTCCCGGACGCTGACGTGGGGCACACCGTAGTGGTCGCCCACGGCGTTGTGCTCGTCCTGTGACGTCTCGCCGGTATCATAATAAATGTTGTTCAGCAGCACCACCGCCGGGTGAGAGGGCCATGTGAGCAGCTTGCGGACAACACCTTCGTAGGTCTCCTGCCGGAAGGGGACGTCCAGATCGTTGACGCTGAAATCCACTACCACAAAATCCGGCTGGTACATCAGCACATCGGTCACGGCACGGGCAACGCCATAGTGGGAGCTGGTGCCGCCGATGCCGCCGTTGACGTAGTGGAACTTCGACTGCGGAAAGGTATCCACGAACCACTGATACACCCGGAAAGCGTAGGCATTGCCGGGCTGGGTGGAAAGGCTGCCCTGGGTGATGGAACCTCCCAGAAAGCCGATGGTCAGTTCCTGCCCTGCCGCGGCACGGCGGAACAGTTCTTTCAAGCGAGCAAAATTGGACGTATTCATTCTAAAACTCCTCCCTGATATGCGCTATGGATAATTTTTGCCGCCGGACGGCCGGACACGGCGTAGGCACTGACTGCTCTGGTGTCGGCAGGCCAGTCCCACACGCCAAAGCCCATGACCCACGGACGCTTGGCGCAGGCGGAAAACATTGCCTCATACCAATCTGCCTGCTCCAGATCATTCCGTGTTCCCTTCAGCTCCCAGTTGTTGGGCACGGCAGAAGAGCCGGTGATATTCATACAGCCTGCCTCGCTGAAGAGGACGGGCTTTTTGTATTTTTGGCTCACCGCCTCGATACGGTCCAGCTGGTTTTCCCAGTCCTTCAGGGGGTAGTAGCCGCTGGAGGCGATGCAATCCACGGCATCCCACCAATTTACATGGTCCTCGCCGTATTTATCGCAGTTATAGCTCACCGGGCCGTGGTACTGCTGGCGCACGGCGGCAATGAGGGCGCGCCACTCTGCTTCCCTGTGCTCGGTCATGGTCATTTCGCAGCCGGTCAGGAACAGCCCACAGCCTTCGGCTTCGGCAAGAGCCGCGTAGTGGGTCTGGAAGGCGGTGTAGTTGGCAAACCATCCGCTCCACTGGGTCTCGCAGGGCACATCGTGGTCAAAAAAGCTGATGCGCGCCCGCCACACGCCGTTGGCACAGTTGACGGTAGGCTTCAGCGCCACCTGCAAGCCCAACTGCTTGGCAAAGCGGATAGCACTGCACAGCTCCTCGTCTGTGGGGGTGGCATCGGTGCGCCAGTCAATTTCCTCACTATAAGGGCCAGACTGTATTCCAGAGGGCGACAGGATGACCCAGTTGGCTGCGGTGGCTTCCACCATGGCTGTCATGCTGCGGTGGGCATTCTCGCTGCTCAGGTTGCCCCGGTGGGGAAAGGGTGCAAAATTCACCCCATAAAAGTTGTGTTCCAGCTCCATGACATCTTCCTCTTTTTTCTCAAAAATCAACGTCAAATTGCACAATAAGTATAATGCAATCTTGGAAGTTCCGTCAATATGCCGCTTCATTTTCAGCGTATGGTACAAGGAGAGGGGCAAAGCACTGGTCAACCTGACCTGAAAAAAGCCCCTGCACCGGGAGGAGCAAAGGCTAAACTAAATTTTAGGTTTTTGTTAGCTTACGCATTTAGCTTGCGATTTTGGGTAGAATCTGCTATGCTTCAAGCAAAAACCAACGGGAGGGAACAGAAAATGGAGCAACTTACAACTGCGACGCTGACCCAGCTGCCGCAGGTGCGGGCACTGGGGCGGCACACCGGGCGTGACCCGCTGACCCTGTTCTGGACGGCCAGCGGCATGGAGCTGGAATTTACCGGCAGTGAGCTGTGGGTGGATCTTTTCGCCGATTATGAAGTGGTAGAGCCGTGGGTCAGCGTGGAGCTGAACGGCGCATGGGTGGCACGGTTTGCCGTGAACCCCGGCAAAAGCCGGGTCTGTCTTTTCCGGGGCATGACACCGGGCAAGGCAAAGCACGTCCGGCTGCTAAAGGATGTGCAGGCCATGCATGATGACCCGGCGCATCTGTTGCAGATCACCGGGCTGGAATATGCAGGCGGCGATTTTCTGCCCCTGCCGGAGCCGCAGTATCGGCTGGGGTTTGTGGGAGACAGCATCACCAGCGGCGAGGGTGCCATCGGAGCCAAGCCGGAGGAGGACTGGGTGGGAGCCTTTTTCTCTGCGGAGAACCACTACGGCCGCCTGACCGCCGATGCACTGGGAGCCGAATACCGCTGCATCTCGCAAAGTGGCTGGGGTCTCGTGACCGGCTGGGACAACGATGTGCGCCATGTGATGCCGCCCTACTATACGCAGGTGTGCGGTGTAGCGATGGGGCAGCGCAATGCCGCCCCCGATGGCCGTTGTACCGCCGAACGTTTCCCGGTAGCTGACCGCATTGTAGTAGGCATTGCCGTTGGTGATAACGCCGATGCCCTCCTGCAGCTCGACCAGAATGCCGAGCGCGTCGGCAGAGTTATCGATCTTTGCATAGAGCAGTACGCCCTTGGGGTTCATCAGTTCGCTGACCTTCATCGTCAAACCTCACGTCCTTCGGCCCTGCTGATCAGGCTGTACAGATACTCCCCCACTGCGCCCTCGGCGCAGGTGCAGGTCGTCACATGGTCGGCGGCAGCCTTGACCTCTGCCGGTGCGTTGGCGACAGCCACGGCGTAGCCGGCCTCCCGCATGATCTCCAGGTCATTGTAGTAATCACCGATAACGACGGTGTTCTTCATGGATTTGCTCATGAGTGCGCACAGGTCCTGCAGACCGCTGGCCTTGCTGACGCCGCTGGGCATGATCTCTAAGTAAATGCTGTTCGTGGCCAGGAAGTAGTTTTCCCGCCCGTAGTACCGCGTCTTGGCGTACTGGCCCAGTTTACGGATGCTCTCCGGGTCGGAGGCAAAGACGACCTTGACCCAGCCGTCGGGCACGCTCTCCACCGGGCAGGCAATGCTGCCGAGGTGCTCGTCCACCTGATGGGCGTGGGTCACCTCATTGGCATGGATGACGAACATCTCGCCGTTTCCGGCCATGACCTCCACGCCTATATGCGGAAACTTGTTCAGGATGTCAAGGATGGCCGTCGTCGCCTGCTCGCGGTTCAGCGTCGAGCGGTGCAGCACCGACTCGGCGGAGAAATCATACAGCAGCGCCCCGTTGCAGGAGATGGCCGGCAGCGACAGGCGGATGTTCCCCAGCGCCGCGCGGATGGACTCCGGCGGGCGGCCCGTTGCCACCGTGAAAAGCCCCCCCATGCCGGTGTACAGCTGGATGACCGCGCGGTTGCAGGCGGGGATGCCCTCCTTGGCCGTCAGCAGCGTATTATCCATATCACAGATCACAAGGGTATCGCTTAGGGGTGGTTTCATGCGCGATGTTCCTTTCTTAACCGTGTCAGAAACTCTGTAAAATAGGGCGGCAGGGGCGAATCAAACTGCATCCACTCCCCTGTCCGCGGGTGGATAAAGCCCAGCTCCTTGGCGTGCAGGCACTGGCCATTCAGCGATTTGATGCAGTTTTTGGGGCCGTACACAGCATCCCCTGCCAACGGATGCCCCGTCGAGGCCATGTGTACACGAATCTGATGGGTGCGCCCGGTCTTTAATTTGCACGCAATGTAAGTGAAATTGCCGCAGCGTTCCAGCACCTGCCAGCCCGTGTAGGCATACTTGGCTCCCGCCGCGTTCTCGGCCAGGACGGCCATTTTCTTGCGGTCCCGCGGGTCGCGTCCGAGCCACTTTTCCACAAAGCCCTCGTCCTCCTTGAGGTTACCGTACACCACGGCATGGTAGACGCGGTGGATGCTGTGTACGCTCATCTGGGCGCTGAGCGCCTG
>ENA-OPCD01002613-OPCD01002613.1-human-gut-metagenome-genome-assembly--contig:-NODE-2613-length-12460-cov-5.714631_pt1 | contig 12460 bp, 10 predicted proteins | sample MGYA00241560_ERZ501471 | MGnify/ENA primary metagenome ERZ501471 (study PRJEB25962, sample SAMEA2042578) | human gut metagenome | biome: human gut; feature: human-associated habitat; material: faeces...
TACCTTTTGCAGATAACAAGAATCGCCATCTGCGTGACGTTAGAATAACACATATGTGATAGTTTTGCAATAAATAAATCTGCAACTTCGCACATAATAAAATAATAAAATCCGGCTGCTTATTTTCACGATAATTGATTCTATTTTCCAGATTTTCGTACACCTGACTTAGTCTCTGTACAGTGCACTGTCTGAGCCGATTTATCGGCGAGTTTACACTGTCAGACTCAAATAGGTGCGTACGAAAAAATCAGAAGATAAATCATATCTGAAAATAAGCAGCTAGACTATGTATTATGTCAAATTATTAAAACAATATTTTTTCTGCATCTTTTGCTGCTCTGACTGCTGCTACAATATTTTCATCGGGAGTCAGTGGTGATAAATCACAATCCCCACTTAAAATAAATCTTCCATCATAACCTCCATCCAGACATTCCTGCAGAGCATAATCATATACTTTTTGTTCTGTTCCTTCCATTAATATGGAACAACATGGAATATTTCCCATCAGCGCCACATATTCTCCATATTCTTCTTTTACTTTTTTTGTTTTTGTATCTGATATATGCCATGCATCTCCTGATTCTTTTAATACTAAATCAAATCGATCATCATACAAGCCACATGTATGTATTATAATATTTGATCCATGCTCTTTTATCCTTTTATTTGCCCGAATATTACTTTCCGATATACATGCTTCATATGATTTTCTTGATATACAGTATCCACCGAAATTAGGCATTGGAAACCATAGAAAATCAACTCCATAATCAATTAATTTGTTACACGATTCTACAACTGCATCCTCTACTACACGTTCCAGTTCTTTATATAAATCTTGATTCTTTACCATAGCCTTAAATGCCGGCTTTGCCCCCATTAGAGTAAATGCTACAGATGAAGGAGTATGTACAATTACATAAATCGGTTCATCAGGTTCTTCCTCTCGCATTCTGTCAATCATATATTTCATTTTTTCCAGCCATGGACATTTCTTCACATGAAATTCTTTTAACTTCTTTATGTCTTCAAATGAATGGATTACATCATCCCCATCTCCAACAATCTTTCCTTCGCTATTTGGCAAATGACCTGCTATTTGTCTTGTAATTCCACTATACACCCCAAGACACAAGCCATCATATCCCAACTGCCGTCTTGTTCCTACCATGCACTCTACCATCTTGTCCGGCTGCTGCATGACCTGTGCCATAGTATATCCGTATCTTGCTACAGGCAGTGAAAATGCATTCATAATAACCGGTATTCTGTCCGCTCTCTGCCCATTTAAAATAGCATGCAAAGCCTCTCTTTTTCCCATCATAATTCGTCACCCCTCTACTTTACTTCAACCAGTTTTTTTGCAAATGCTACAGCTTCTATAGCACTTCTTGTATATCCATCAGCTCCTATTTTTTCTGCAAATGCAGCTGAAACAGGGGCTCCCCCTACCATTACTTTAACTTTGTCTCTTAACCCTTCTTTTTTCAGTTCAATTATGACTTGTTCCATTCCCGGCATAGTTGTTGTCATCAATGATGACATGCATAATATATCTACATCGTGGTCTTTAACATACTGAACAAATGCTGAAATTGGTACATCTCTTCCTAAATCGTGCACTTCGAATCCTCCCGTCTCAAGCATAATTCGCACTAAATTTTTTCCAATATCATGTGTATCACCTTCCACAACACCAATAACAACTTTGCCAATTGTTTCCTGTGCACCTTCTGGTAATGCCTTTTGTATTTCCCCTATTCCGGCATACATCGCATCAGAACATACTATTAATTCTGGTACAAAGTATTCTCCCTCTTCATATAATTCACTTGCCCTACGCATCCCCTCAACTAACCCATTTAATAGCCCTTCTTGAGGATCATATCCAGCTGCCAAATATTCCTGAACAGCATCTACGATTTCTTCATCCTCCATATCGCAAACACAATCAGCTAATTTTTTTAACATATCCTCTTTATTCATCATTTTTCAACCTCTTCATTCTTATTATCAACAAAATCTAACTCCATGATTTCTCTTCTAATTTTTATAATCACTAAAAGATACACTAGACATTTATATTACGACTTATAATTCAAAAAAGGAGCCATATTTGCTATGACTCCCTCTTATTATTCTGAAAATCTTTTACTTTCCAGCCGCTTTCTTAGCAAAGCTGTCATCTACTAAATCACTCTTTGCAACCGGTTTATCAATAAGCCCTGAATCCATTGCCATCTTATTAATAGCCTCAACTCCACTGTCTGTAAATAAACCATCTGGTGACCACAACCCGTTATCCTTGCATTCTTTTACTACCTGCTCAAGATTTGTCATTTCAGAGAACTGTTCTTTTAAAGTATCAACGATTTCATCTGTATCATGAGAATCCAGATACTGCGCTCCTTTGTAGCATGCATTGATAAATGACTGTGTAATTTCTGAATTTTGCTCTACATAACTCTTTTTACCAAATACAATATACATTTCATATGATTCAGATCCCAGAAGTTCCTTATGCACATCCTTGTCATAAATATCTACAGTTACATCATATCCGGCATCAATTAACTGTGCTCTTAACTCTGGTGATGCATAAGTAGCTTTGATTTCTCCACTTTCAAGTGCTGCAATAACTGCACTGTTGGACATGTTTGCATATGTCACATCATTATCTGCATCTAATCCTGCATTATTGACAACTGCACGTACAAATGCTCTTGGAGAAGAACCACTGTCAGCTCCATTTACAGTTGTTCCTTTCAAATCTGCAACAGATTTTACATCTTTTGCAAGGAAAAATGAGTATGGATAAGTATCTGTACAAGTATATAACAATTCTGTATCCTGACCTTCAGCAACAAATTTACAAATCATCTCAGGACCATATAATCCAAACTGTGCTTCGTCTGCCAGCACTGGTGCTGTAGGCATATCACTCTGAACTGTCGTAATATCTACATCTAAGCCTTCCTCTTCAAAATATCCTTCTGCTTTTGCAACATATACTGGCGCCCAAAGGATTCCTCTGACTGGTTCACATACAGAAATCTTGGTCAGTTCCCCACTACTTTCTTCTTTTGCCTCCGTTTTCTGAGTTGTTTCCTGTTTGTCCCCAGATTTTCCGCAACCAGCCATCATACCAACAGCCATAGCTGCAGCCAAAAGGCTCGCCAACACTCTCTTCTTCATTCTTTTTCCTCCTTAGGTGTATTATTATTTATCAATAGAAGGTCTCCATACAAGTACCTTTCTATCTATCCATGAAACAATTGCATTCAGTATAAACATAATGACCATCAGTATGATTACACATGCAATTACGCGGGTAATATTGTAATAACCGCCTGCCATCTGAATTACCCATCCAAGTCCAGCTGTTGCTCCGAGATACTCTCCAACGATTGCACCAAGCACAGCTCCTCCAACACCAGCTTTTAAACTTGCCATCATCCATGGAATGCAAGATGGCAATATTACTTTTTGCATAATCTGGAATTTACTGGCACGCATTAATTTCAACGTCTGAATCAACTGAACATCTACATCTTTTATTCCTGCATAAATATTAAAGAATACAAGAAAAAACACACTTATCGTTGCCATAACTATTTTGGATTTTATGCCAATTCCAAACCACACTACAAAAAGTGGTCCCAATGCAAGAAGCGGCAAACCATGTATTCCTACCAAAATAGGTTCAATTACACGGGCAAGAACCTGATTTTCCCCAACAATCAACGCAACAATTGTTCCCAACAGAATTCCATAGAACAAACCAACAAAAGATGCATACAATGTAATCTGTATATGTGGAAAAATATAACCCGTACTAAACATTTCCACAATATCTGCCCACACCTTTTCCGGAGAACTAAAAAACAGTGGGTTAATCATTCCTTTGTCTGCCATTAACTGCCATACCACAACAAAAACTACTAATAATACAACTAAATAACAACTTGATTTAATCCTTGTTTTATCCATCTTACTCTACACTTCTTCCTGCAATTCATCTTTTATGTCATGCCAAATTTGTTTTTCCAGTTCAAGAAATACTGGATTATACTTGCATTCTTCAATAACTCTCGGACGTGGAAGATTTACTTTATATTCATTCTTCACAATAGAAGGTCTTCTGCTCAACAACACAATCCGGTCTGCCAATGTAATTGCCTCTGCTATGTCATGAGTAATATATATAATCGTATTCTTTCGTTCTCCCCACATTTTTAAAATTTCTTTTTGCAAGGTTTCCCTTGTAAATACATCCAACGGGCCAAATGGTTCATCCATGAAAATAATATCTGGATTTTGCACTAGTGCCCGGATAATAACAGCTCTTTTTCTCATTCCTCCAGACAATTCATGTGGATATTTTTTTTCAAATCCTTCCATCCCACTAAGTGCAATCATTTTTCTTGCCTGCTCTAAACGTTCTTTTTTTGATATTCCTTCTATTTCCAAACCTAGTGCTACATTGGATTCTATTTTCCTCCATGGAAGCAATGTGTCCGTCTGTGATATATATCCAATCCGGTGCTTACCACTGGATATACTATCGCCATCAATCAGCACTTCCCCTTCTGATGGTTCTATCATTCCACACATGATATTCAAAAGTGTACTTTTCCCACAGCCACTTGCTCCTACAATTGCAAGGAATTCCCCATCACGAACATTTAAATCAATGTGTTTGATTGCCTCGGTCTCATCATCTGCTTTATTTCCATAAACATGATGAATCCCTTTCAGCGTTAATTTGTATTCACTCATTTCCCCACTTCTTTCTTTTCACTGTCGTTTAATTTTACCCCCCCCCGTATATTATTGTCCAATCACTATTTTTCATATTTCTTCTCACTTATAGATAAGCTCTATGTTTTTACAACTATTTCTGTAGATACTTTTTAACTTCAAAATCAAAACATCCTTTTCTATTATGCAAAAAAATCTCGCAAAATGCCTGTAAAGCATTCTGCGAGACTTTTAATCAAAAATATTAAACTTCAACTTCTCACTGTTATTCAATTTATCTCCGTGCATTATTATCCAATCACTAGTTTATATAAGATTTCTTACTTATGAATTTATTGCGCTGTCTTTTTTATGTATAGACACTACTGATAGTATTCCTGTTAAACTGGCAACTATCTCAGTAACTGGAAACGTCCACCATACTGCATATAAACCTGCAAAATGAAACAGCCACGCCAACGGCACCAAAAGGATTATCTGCCGTAATACTATAATAAACAGACTTGCTTTTATCATTGCAATTCCCTGTAAGTAAGAAGTTATAACAATTGTAAAACCTGCAAATACGAAACTGACAGAAATTACAGGCAATGCATATTTTCCGATGGTCACTATTGCAGATTCTGTTGAGAATATCCGTATAAGTTCTTCTGGAAACACGAAAAAAATTTCCGTTGCCACAGACATAATAGTAACCGAAAATCCAATAGACCATTTTAAAATCTCTTTATTCCAACGATTGTCACCCTTTCCATAATGGTAACTGAACAACGGCAATAATACCTGCTGAAACCCAAGAAGTGGGATAAAGAAAAAGGATTGTATTTTATAATATATTCCTAATACGGTCACAGCATTTTCTGTAAAAGTTTTTAAAATCATATTTAATCCGACAATATAAAATGTATATAAGGACTGTGTAACAATCGAACCAACTCCGTTTACATAGATTTGTTTGCAGAAATTCCACTTAATTTTCCCTCTTAAAGAGTATTTTTTCACTACACAAAACAATGTGATTCCCATTGCTGCCCACTGTCCGACTATTGTGGCAAATCCTGCACCAGCAATACCCAAAGCCGGAATTTTTCCTGCACCAAAAATTAATACAATATCAAGTACAATATTGATAACGGATCCTGTAACCTGAGCCACCATTGGAACCATCATATTCCCTCTTGCCTGAAGGATTTTAGTACAAACAGACTCAATAAATAATCCTACTGAACCACAAAAAATAATCCTACTGTAAAGAATTCCCTGCGTTTTGACAAGAACATTTCCCGTTGACAAAGAAAAATAAGCACTTATCAGTACATTTCCAATTAATGCAAACAACAAAAAGTGAAAAAAATTTAAAATTAATCCACTTTTTATTATGTGATGTTGTTCCTCTTGCTCTCCTTTTCCATCCAGCCTCGAAATCAAAATATTAACTCCAGCACCGGTCCCCGTTGCAAGCGCTGTAATAAGGAGTTGAATTGGATATATAATTGATAATGCTGTAAGTCCTTCAATTGAATATTTTGCAACAAAAAAGCTGTCTGCAATATTATATATGGACTGGATAAGAAGCGCCAGCATGACTGGTGGTGACATCTTAAATAACAATCTGGGGATTGATATATTTTCTATATCCATAATAAAATACCTTTCCTGAAATGTCTTTAAAAGATATTTTAAACCATATAATCTTTTTTCTGTCAATATAATTTGTTCAGAAATCAATCATATCTTGCAATTATCTTCATCTCCTTTAACAACTGCTCCTGATAATCAGAATCCTCAACGGTCCGTTTTAAATCATCTATTCTTCCAAGTTCTATCAGGCGTTTATTTAATTCATTAATCTGTTTTGCACCTTCTTCTCTTCCAATCCTGGTCGCATAATGGAGCTGTGCATACTTATCCCGTTTATACTTCAATCTCGTCTCATACTCCAGACGTTTCTTCTCGTCCGCACTGAGTCTGTCCAGTTCTTCATACGCTTCTCCAAAATACTCGTCCTGCTTTGCCATCTCTTTTAACTCCTTCCGGCTCTTTGCATTAAGGAATCGCATCCACCTTATGATTCCTTCTTCATTCTGATCTTCCGGTGGCAATTTCCCCAATTCCAACACATGAATCTCCATGATATCTGTATAAATCTCTCCCGTTTTTGTATCGCAAAATGTAATTTTTCGATAGTACCTGTTATCCTCTGGGAAATGTACAAAATCCAGAATACTGACATGAATGCATTTCTGAATTTTGTCATAATCATCACCTTTATGAATCTGATCTGTGACCATCTTGCTTAAATAAAACACAATCCGTTTTTTCCAAAAATCAAATTCTGCCACCTGCATCTCAAAGTCTATCTGCGTGCCATCATGCATTTCAACTCGAACATCCAAAATTCCATATTTATCGTCTTCGTACTCTTTTCTGAGTATGGTCGGCAACAGTCTAGTCTCCTTGATTTCTTCTGGTCTTACTCCCAACAATGCTGCAATAATTCCTTTTCGCACCTTTTCATTTCTCATCAGTTCTTTGAAACAAAAATCTACGGTCGGAAGCATGATAAACTCGTCATCTGTACGGTTCTTTTGTACTTTAATTCCTGTTCTTTTTGACATATACTCTCCTCTCCGACAACTGTCTATAGTCTGAGAAAAGATTATCTATAGATATTTTACCATATATTAATAGTATATTCCAGTTGGAAATGCTAATCTTCAAATAACATCCTGTACCGCACCAGGTTCCCTTCCCAGCCTATATTCACTTGTCACACGTTCATCACTTTGGAATAACACCCGATACTCTGAGCCTCCGAAATGAATGAAATTAAATAGATACCTTTTGCAGATAACAAGAATCGCCATCTGCGTGACGTTAGAATAACACATATATGATAGTTTTGCAATAAATAAATCTGCAACTTTCGCACATAATAAAATCCATCTGCTGGTTTTCCAAACACCGTCCGGCTTTCCGAAAATTTCCGATACGCAAAATCCAGCCAACTGTTACTCAGATAATTGAGGAATTTACAACATTTTGCGAGCATCATTAATCTGTAAGTGCACTGTCTGAGTCGCCCTTTGGCGAGTTTGCACGCACAGATTTAATAGATAGCGCAGCAAAATTTGTAAAAATTCATCATATCTGATGACAGCTGGCTGGATTATTATATTATATCGAATTATTTAACACATTTTTACTGAGTTCTCAGCTCTGCTCCCATCTTCTTCTGCAGCTTCTTCATAACCTGATTTGCTACATTTTCAATCTCCTGGGAAGTCAGTGTCTTCTCATTAGATCCGATGGTCAGTCTGATTGTTACAGATTTCTTGCCCTGTGGGATTTGTTTTCCACGGTACTCATCTACGAAATCTGCTTTCTTAAGGAACTCGCTGGCTTTCTTCTTGCCAAGAATTGCCTCATGCATATCACTCCATACTGCATTGGAGTCAAAGAGCATGGAAATGTCATATTCGTTCTCCGGATATGCTGCAAGGTGAGTGAATTTATTGGTTCTGGAAATGAGTGGTTTCAGTTTCAGAACATCTAATTCAAAGAGCATTACGGACAGATTCTTGATTCCGCAGTCCATAGATGCCTTCTTAGCCAGAAGTCCCATATCACCAATCTTCTCATCTCCACGGTAAATGTTGAGCCATACTACATTGTCAGCCCATACTGGTTTCTCTTCTTTTCTGAACTCAAATGCTGCCTGATGTGTATAACGTGGCATATACTCCAGAACACCTTTTGCTTCCTGGAAGAGTTCTTTCACATCTTTCACACTGCTTGCAAATGCTCCGGCAATGTGGCGGCGCTGCTCTGGCAGTAACTCAGACTTGTCGTATGGTGAAGTATAGTTCGCATCATGGAATACCTGAGCTTCCTCAAAGATTGAGAAATCATTGAAGTAACGCTCATTCTTTGCAACTGCCTCGCAAATGTTCGGAAGCAGAGAAGCACGCAGGTAACTGAGATCCGGTGCCGGTGGTGTTGAAAGACGAAGCATTCCTTCTGTCGTCTGCATAATTGCATTCAGATATACATCATTTACCCAAGGATATGTGTAGATTTCCTGCATTCCACAACGAATTGCAAGGAACTCTTTCATATTTCTTACAAGATCCTGATCTTTCTGATTGATTGCACTGTCAAATGTTGTTGTAAATGATGTTGGCTCGAAATTGTCGTATCCATACATTCTGGCAACTTCTTCCATTACATCATCTTTAATGGAAATGTCACCTGTAGAACGCCATGTCGGAGCGATAACGTGCATGTCCTCACCATTGATCTGTACATCAAATCCAAGTTTTTCAAGCTTGCCCTGGATCTCATCATTTGTCAGATGCTTTCCAAGTCTCTTCTCAAGCCATACAAGGTTTACATCAATCTCAGCTCTCTTGAGTTTCTTTACATATTTATCACAGTAACCTGTCACTTTTAACTCTGGATACAGCTCTTTGAAATACTGCATGGAAAGTGCAAGTGCCTGGTCGCATCTCTCAGGATCGATAGCTTTTTCATATCTTGAAGAAGCTTCTGTACGGTTATCATAACGAAGTGCAGTTCTTCTGATTCCTGCTGCTTCAAAGTTTGCGACCTCAAGAATGACACGCTCTGTCTTAGGCAGGATAGAATCCTTTGCTCCACCCATAACACCAGCCAGTGCAACAGGTCCCTCGGAATCTGTAATTACAAGGTCATCTGTACAAAGAGAAAGCTCTTTGTCGTTCAGAAGAAGTAACTTCTCATTTTCTGCTGCATGTCTTACAACGATGTGATCAGAAATGTTATCTGCGTCAAATGCATGTGTCGGGTTACCAGTTGCGAGCATCACATAGTTTGTAATGTCAACCAATGCATTGATTGGACGCATACCAACCTTCCAGATTCTATTCTGCATCTGGTATGGCGCCTCTTTTACATTTACACCAGACATTTCTACACCGATATATCTTGGACATCTGTCTGGATCAGCAATCTCTACATTAAAATCAGACTGTACATCTGTCTCAAATGGCTTGATCTCAGCTAATGGCAGATTGTATAATGCTGCAATCTCGCGGGCGATACCATAGTGTCCCCACAGATCCGGTCTGTTTGTCATTGATTTGTTATCAATCTCAAGAAGAACATCGTTCAGGTCAAGGGCATCTGCCAGAGTTGTTCCTGCCGGTACATCAAATGCGGATAGGTCAAGAATCTCTGCTTCCTGAGATGCCGGGAAGAGATCTCCCAGTCCGATCTCGTCAGATGCACAGATCATTCCGTAGGAAGCCACGCCGCGAAGTTTAGACTTCTTGATCTCAACAGGCTCTCCCTCTCCATGCCAGCGGACAATTGCTCCCGGGCAGGATACGGCAACGCGCATACCTTTTTCCAGATTGATACCACCGCAGACGATGTCTTTGATTTCACCGTCACCGATGTCTACTTTGCAGACACGAAGTTTGTCTGCATTTGGATGTGGCTCGATATCCTCGATCACACCTACTACCATATGGTCAAAACGGTCTGCCAGGTACTCGACGTCCTCAACCTCAACAGTATCCATAGTCAGATCATATGCAAGCTGTTTCATATCCATATCTTCAGGGATATTTACAAAATCTTTAATCCATGATAATGATAATTTCATCTTTATTCTCCTCCGCTTATCTGAACTGTCTCAGGAATCTTAAATCGCCACTGTGGAACAATCTTACGTCATCCACGCCGTAACGCATCATGACCAGTCTGTCCAGACCGATATTTACATAGAAACCTGTGTACTCATCCGGATCCAGTCCTGCTGCACGAAGTACATTTGGATGTGGTGATCCACCCGGCATAACCTCGATCCAGCCCACATGTTTACATACGCTGCAGCCTTTTCCGCCGCACACCTGACACTCCATGTCGATCTCAAATCCTGGCTCTACAAATGGGAAGAAACCGGAACGCATTCTTACCGGAACGTCTCTTCCGAATACTTTACTTAAAATGCTCTGGATCATAACTTTTCCGTCTGTGAACTTGATATCCTTATCCACGATCAGAGCCTCATACTGGAAAAATGCTCTCTCATGATGTGAATCTGTTGTCTCATTACGATATACACGTCCCGGATATACAAAACGATACGGCGGTTTATGTGTCTGCATGTAACGGACACTTCCTCCTGTCAAATGTGGTCTCAGGCAAAGCTTTTCATTTGTGCTTCCACTGTCATGACCCTCCAGCCAGTATGTGTCCATACTCTCTCTTGCCGGATGATTCGGAGGGAAGTTCAGTTTATCAAATGCATATAACTCACTTGTGATGTCATCCTCCTGGAAAATCTCAAATCCCATAGAACGGAATGCATCGTTCAGGTCATAGCACATCTGTGTGATCGGATGAAGTCCTCCGTTCGGCGGCAGGATTCCCGGTACAGAACAATCAAAGTCCGGTGAAACCTCAGAAGCTTTCAGCTTCAGCTCTGTTCTCTTAGAGTTGATCAGCTCTGTCACCTGATTCTTAGCCTGGTTGAGCACCTTTCCCATCTCCGGGCGAAGCGCTGCGTCAAGCTTCGGCATCTCCTTCATTAACATACTTAACGCACCCTGTTTTCCAACATATGCATTCTTCACATTCTGCAGTTCATTTTCATTTGCTGCTTCAGAAATCTTAGTTTTCACTTCTGATAAAATACTGTTGATTTTATCTTTCATTCTAATTCCCCTTTCTACTACTTTAAGTTCAGCGTCTCTTTTTATTTTAAGTTACTGTTCAGAGCTAACTTTCAAAATATTCCATATTTTGAAATTATGCTTAACTTTGGACGTAAACATTTTATTGAAAATAAAAAAAGCACCGCCACTTGTGATTAACAAGGGACGATGTTACTCGCGGTACCACCCTATTTCAGAGTCCTTATGACTCTGCACTCTTTTATGTGTATTCGATCTGCTACACGAACATCCAACTTAACGCACTTACTTTTGACAAATGCTTTTCATCAGAAGACTCCCATACTGAAATTTCCAAAAGGTTCGCGTGAAATGCTCTCAGCCGGTGACACTTCATCTCTGCTTCACTACATCTTCTGTACTTACATATGTTCATTGCCTATAATCAAAAATATTATTGCATAAATACATACATTTGTCAACGACGTGATTTTCTTGACAGTTTTGAAAGGTAAAAATAATTCGCACTAATAGTGCTAAAAAAATAAGTTAATTTCTTTGCAATAAGGTAAAATAAAAGAGAAACTTTATCGCAAAGGATGAAAAATGAGCAGAGAACAGGAAAGAGCCAAGAGAAAACTGGAAAAGAATCCAGTTGTTGAATGCAATAAGATTCAAAATAAATATTACCCTGAATTATTTTAAAAATTTAGTGAGGTAAACGATCCGCGCAACCAAAGTTATATCGATTATTCTGTAAAAACTATGCTTGGGACTTTATACTATAAATGCATAGGTGGAATTTCAAGCATGCAGGAAATGACGCGGCAGTTTAATGATAAAAAAGTCGTGTAAAATCTATATTCTTTCATGAGAGATTCCAGAAAAGAGTATCTTCCCCATGGTGTTACGGAAAATGAATTTTGGGAGAGGCTGGATCCGTTGCAGCTGGAATGAACAGGCACAAAAGAATCATTACCTGATGGAGCAGATAGCAGATTTCATAAAGCAGCTTTATGAATATTATTACCTGA
>ENA-OPCD01002615-OPCD01002615.1-human-gut-metagenome-genome-assembly--contig:-NODE-2615-length-12439-cov-2.738857_pt1 | contig 12439 bp, 11 predicted proteins | sample MGYA00241560_ERZ501471 | MGnify/ENA primary metagenome ERZ501471 (study PRJEB25962, sample SAMEA2042578) | human gut metagenome | biome: human gut; feature: human-associated habitat; material: faeces...
TGCACCTTTTCTTATCTCTCAGTATCATTTATCCCTTGCCTACCTTTATCCAGGTTGCTTTCTTCCATAGCCATTCTAATGGACCCTGGCGATGTGAACGAAGCCACCAGTTACAAAAAAAGTATTGTAAAAAGAATACGCTTACACCAATAAGGATACACGCTGTAATGCCTGTATGCAGATAAAGTCCTAATCCCCAGTTGTAAAACAAGAACCCTCCGATTAAAGATTGTGACAGGTAGTTGGTCAAGCTCATGCGTCCATAAGGTGCAAATTTATGAAGAACATTCTTAAGGGTTGTCAGGTAATAAACCAGTATGATACCTGCAAACATGATTCCTGTAAATGCAATATTTGACAGTGACTTGCATAGAAGGACAGAAGGTACAAGTAGTGCTTCGCGACTTATAAAGTCGGGGAGTATATTTATCAAACCATAAATGGGGAAAAAGGCGGTAACGGCTATGATGAATACTTTAATCCAGATTTTTATATTCTTTTCTGAATAGAGAAACGCGTTGCTACGCCCAATTATCATACCTACCATAAACAGACCGGCGGTTTGAGTAACTCTTCCGTGTAATAGCATCCAACCCATGTTGGCAACATTACCCGTCCATATGGCAGTTTTGCACATTTCGAGGAAAGAACCTTCTTTCTGAGCTGTATTGACTAACTCCCAGTATGGAGCATCAAGATCAGCATTAATAACATAGTCGGGGTTGATGAGTGCATAAATTATTTGTCCCAATTCAATAGGTTGAAGTAGAAGAATGACTGCTATGATCGTGACTGTTCGGGTAGAGAGTCGGCAGACTGCGATCAGTACATAACCAAGCAAGGCGTAGAGTACCAATATTTCACCCGGAAATAAAGCCGAATTAATACAAGCTATAAAAAGAAGTAATACTAACCGCCAGGCAAACCGCCCACGAAAATCTTTTCCTTTAAGTTTTTGTGAATTGTCTTGAATAAAAAAACTAAATCCAAAAAGCAATGCAAAGATGCAGTATGCCTTACCGGAAAAGGTAAAAAATACACTATCCCAAATTACCCTATCTGTAAATATCAGAAAGTTACAGGTCTCTTCCGGAAAGCTATTGAGGCTAAACCGTTCGATAAAATGGATAAGTGTAATTCCCATTACAGCGAACCCACGTAGCACATCAGCTATTTCTATACGATTATTATGGGGTAATGTGTTAGATAAATGCATACTTTTTAGAATTTAAAATGTTAACGTACTTTTTCAGATGCAAATTTAACGCAGCCCTTTTATAGTTTTGGAAAAATACTGTTCAATAAAGAACAAAATATGACTTTTATGTGCTTTGTATGATTGATGATGCTGTTTGTCTTTTATAGTTAGCTTGTTGATAACTTCCTGAATATTAATGTAAATAATGAAATAAAATGCTATGTTGGTCTTATTAAATAGAAACAACTTGTACTGAATACATTTCTAATGAAAGGTATACATGCTATTGTTTTGTTTAATTTGTGAGGGGTTAGTCCAAATTTAATTTTGTAGTGTGGGTTAATAAAGTATAACTGTTCATTGACGATTTGATAATCAGTCTGTTTTACTACTCTTCGAAACATTTCTATTGTACATCGGGTGTATTTGATAGTTAATAACTCTTTGACTGTGCTTTCTTGTTCGCTGAATAATTCCAATATCCGTTTATACAACATACGAGGTAGTAAATGTATAAATGGCATATGAGAGATAATCTTACTTCTTGCAATCTGCTGATGTCCGCCGAATGGCATTTGCCAGGCAGGAAAAGCAATGAAGATCATTCCGTTAGGCGATAGATATTTTTTTAAGTTGCGCAGAAATTGCTCCTTGTTGTCGATATGTTCTATTACATCATGTATGAGAATAAGCGGGAAATGTTTCTGTAAATCTTTTAATAAGAAGATATCAGAAGCGATGAAAGTTCCTTTTTGCCTTTTAGTGATGAAGAAGTTTTGTGCCTGTTCAATTCGGGATGCGGCAATATCAATTCCAATGACATCACAACCTAGCTCGGCAAAGGGAAGCAGATTCCCTCCTTCGCCACACCCTACTTCCAATACTTTGTTTGGCAGATTTCCTGTATATTCTTTAATATAAGGAATATAATAATTTCTCGTAGTCTGAGCTTGTTCCTCAAAATAACGTTCACGGTTTGTATGTCGTTTCTGCATCTGATTTGTCTATTGTTTCTAACTGTTCTATAGTTATGATAAACTATCAGCCGGAAGACTGCATGGCAGAATGATTTTTTTACCAAGAGAAACGAATGCCTACAGGAACAGAGAACGTAACCGGATGTTCTTTTCGGATTGTGCGCAATGAACTTCCATCGGGAATATAGTAATTAATGGTTGGCTCTATATAGATGCTGGTGTGAGGTGTAAAGTGGTATTGTACACCTGTACTCGCATTGATTGACCATTGCAAAGGTACATCTAATGACTGGTAACCCCAATTAATGGGGACACTATCTGTGACATGAGAAGTATGCAGAGTTCCTTTTATCGGGATTTCCATTTGTAAACCGGCTGTTGAGTAAAATGAGAATTGTTTATAATTCCCAAAACGGTAGGAAATACGGAGAGGAATACCTATGTAATGGAGCTTTTGGGTTTCCTGAATCCGATATTCCTTTCCTGTGGTGAACTCTGATTTTAAATAAATATATTGTAATCCGGTTTCTATACTCCAGTGGTTATTCAACTTTTTGTTCAATGCTAGTCCGATAGTGATGGGGCTATTATGGTGTTGATGTTCTATAATTCTTCCACTGTTGTTTTTGGCAATTGTCATTAGCGTAAGCGAGTCTCCTAAGGTTCCTTCCTGATTGCGGGTGTTTAAATAGTCATAATATTCTTCCCAAGTATTGACTTGCTGGGGGAGACCGCTTTCCAAACCGTCAGAGTGTGGTGTTGTCATCAACTTGTATAGGTTTTGTGCCAGTTGTGGTCCGACTGACCCTGCCAACATCATTTTCCATTTCCCTGTTTTCTTTTTGGGGAGTGAAGTGAATTCTTGGCTTGAATATGAGAATGTAATAATTTTCTCTGCATGCTCCCATGTAAAAGATGGTTTGGCAACAGGCTGTTTCTCTACTGAGTCTTTTATTTCAGAAGTGGTAGATAATCCTGTTGCACTTGTGTCTAATGCTAATCGGGGGAGGTTTGCTAAAGTAGTATTAAAAGGGGGGGCTTCTTTGTAGTGAGAGATATGTCCGGAAGAGGTAATGCTCTCATTTTCTTCTTTCTTATCTAATTTCACTTTCCGAATGACATTGTTAGACCAATGATTATCTTTAGTCTCTTTTCTTTTCCAGTATAGATAGTCGTGTATCGTTGGGAAAAAAAATAAAATCACTAGTATAAGAATCAGCCTGTAATCAGAAATCATCTTTTTAAGTAAGACTTTTGCCCTGAATAATTGAGAAGAGGAGGAGTGGGGAGCTATATTCAACAGTTTACCTATTTCCTTGTGAGATAATCCTTCCAATACAGCTAACTTGAAGATTTTGCTGTATCCTTCTGGCAATTTCTCTACCATTTCTGTTATTTTATCATAAGGAATAGAATCAGATGATAGCGGATTATCAATAGGCTCCTCGTCTTCAGGGATATCAGATAAGGGAATTGCAGAGTTTGTACTCTTTTGGTTGAGATACCTTAATGAAATATTCTTCATAATTATTCCCATCCAGCTTTCCAGTTTTTCGGGAGTACGTAATGTCTTAATCGAAGTGAAAATGACAATGAATCGTGTAGGAGATCTTGTGCGATTTGTTTATCAGGTATATAATGAAGGCATATTCTCATCATCTTTTTCGAATAGGTTTTATAAAGTAGACTTAATGCCTGCTCATTCCCTTTTTTACATAAATCTACAAGTTCTTTTATATCCATGTGCGTGTATTATTTTAATATGATGAATAGAAAACGAAAAGACTGCATGCTTTTTCGGTTTTTAACATCTTGTTTTTTGCGGATATGAAGAAACTTTTTGTTGATAAATTGAACTTGAATCCATAAAACTTTGACGAACTTTCAATTATTATGCAATCTTTGTGCTCTATACATTTTTTATTTCCCGACAAACTGCTAACTTTATCATCATTATTATAATGACATGTGAATAGTCGGTTGTACCATTATTTAAATCTCGTTTATGGGTAAATACAAATTTATAGAAGAAAGAGTGGAAACAATGTCTTCGTCGGAGCTTAAGATATTCTTGAATATACTGAAGAGCAGATCTAAGGAATTGATGTCAACTCTGGAGTCAGTAAGGGGAATAAAAGATTTGGAGGCTGTTTGTAAATCAACTCAGAAACTAAACAATCGTGTTTCTGAGTTTGACGGAGGATCTTTTCTTATATTAGTGGTTGGACCCGTGAAATCGGGAAAATCTACTTTAGTAAATCTCATAGCACATGCTCACGTCAGCCCCACTCATTTCTTGGAGTGTACGGTGCGTCCGTCCATTATTTCAAAAGGACAGGAGGAATCCATTACCCGTATTTTTTCTGTTGCTGATAAAGCCAGAAAGGTAGAACAGTTTGATTCGGTCATTGATAGCCTGCGCGGATTTGAAAAACTGGAAAACATTTCCGAGATAAGCATTGAAAAGAAAGAATTGAATGATGCTAATCTGGAGGAGTGTGTTTCGTTAGCTTTGGAAGAAAGCGTGATAAATACAGATCATACGCTGGTGACATCCATAACAACTTCCGGTGGGGAGCTTTTGAAAGATAATATATTTCTGGTGGATATGCCCGGGCTGGATGGCGGGTATGCGAATTTGGATAATCCTATTTATGAAACGATCTCTCAAAGGGCAGATTTCGTGATATTTCTGCTATATCGAAGGTTTCCAATCGTTTTCTGAAGTTGCTGCAGGAGAATAATCCGAAAGTTCCGGTTTGTCTTCTACATAATGTGTTTGAAGCGGCTTACTGGCATTCGGAAGAGGAGAAGCAGGCTGTAATTAAGGCACAGGTAGAATTTGCCGAGAATGAAATGGGCAGACGTAACTTCCAGTTGAAGGAGAATATATATAGTTTGAACTTGGGAAAAGTGGCGGATGCTGCCAGCTATGAGAGAATGGAGGATCTTCAGGAAGAAGCTGCGAAATTTCAGAGATTTGAGAAGGATTTGTATGGCAAGGTGATCTCCAATAGTACTGATATACGTCTGAGAAGCGTAATCGGAAGAACGCTGAATCAGTTGGAAAAACTGGATAATTTAGTTGGAGAATCAATTGGTCAACAGGAAGCAATCGATATAGAATATCAGGCTGCGGCAACTTCGTTTGACGAGTTACTCCGTCAGGCGAGTGAACTTAGTTACGATGGGAGCGATTTTAGAAAAATGGTGCAAGTCTATATGGATGATGATTTGAAAGAGTTTACTGAAATCGTTAGGGAGTATTATGATTCCGGATGCAATTCCGCATTTGCCGGTGGAGCGAAGGGGAAAGATGCGACACGCAGCCTTGTTACAAAGTTTATGACTGATTCGTCAGCGGCGATAAAAAGTAAATTCCTTGATTCCCATGAACATAGCCTGGCCCGGCAGTATTTGCGGAAACTCTCTAACTTGAAAGATGATGTGGCTTTTATAGAGAAGATGAATACTTTTCTGAAGCAGAAAGGTTGTGCACCTTTTGACTCAGTGCCGCAAGTGACGGATTTTCCGGTGGTCGATTTTGATTTGCAGGGAGCTTTTGATGTGAAGAATATTAGTAATCCGACTGTTCCGCATATCGGAATACCCAATCCGTTCGGGACTTATTCGACAATGGAAATTCAGAGTTTTCTGAGGAAAGCGATGGAATGTATCACCGGAATCGATCATACGCATACCGGGAAAACGATCAAAGGATATCTTCAGCTGACTGTCGGGAAGAGTATATATAAGGCGGCTAATGACCTTTACGATCAGTATGTGCCTGTACGCAAACAAAGTATCATTGATTTTTTGGAACAACAAAAAACAATGTATCTGAATGCGCTGGTGTCTGATAAAGAAGAATTTGACAGGAAGGATGCGTTGCTTCGGTCAATAAATGCACAAGTTCAGAGTTTTAAGGATTCAATAAGATAAGAATAAGCCAATGAAACGAAATTTATTAATTATCACACTCCTGTTTTTGGGCTCTTTTGTGATTTTATTGTTGGGTAACATCATTATTATTGGTGAGAAAATAGCCTCCTTATCGCAGGTTGCGTGGGCAGAGTATGCTTTTTACACCTTGATTCTGGTTGTATTTTATGCCGTCGTTATACGTCCGGTCGTTCGGGTGCATCGTGCTCCGCAGATTCCGGCTTTGTCTATTGATGGGGAGTGGAATACTGCACAACTTGTTGCGTTTGGACATAAACTGGCGGATAACTGCAATTATATACCTAAAGATAAGTCCTGTCCCGAGTTAAGAAAACTACATCAGCAGAGATTGCGTGAAGATTTGGAACGCTATGCAACGAGTAAGGAAGAACTGGTGCAAATCATAAGCAAAGAGTTGAAATTGCGCATTGAAGGGGGAGAACTGAAAGAAACTTCAGGTCCGCGTATAGAGGATATGTATTCGGTTCGTATCATCGGTATCAATCGTCGTATTATAGAATGGGCAAAATCTGTCTTTATGATTACGGCTATTTCGCAGAATGGAAAGCTGGACACGGTATCCGTGCTTTATATGAATTATAAAATGATAGAGGATGTGATTGTAGCTTCCGGTTTCCGGCCTACGAGGCAACAGTTGTTCCGGCAGTATGTCAATATTCTGGTTACTTCATTAATGACATTTGTTGTATCCGAAGTATTTAAAGATATGGGCTCGGTTGCTCCCTTCGGTTCATTAGCAGATCAATCTTCGGATGCAGCGTCCGATATTGACATTTCCGATGCTTCTGTTGCCGCTGCCGATATTGATTTGGATGACATTGGTGATACCGTTTCGGGAGATACCGGCTTTTTGAGCATTCTGTCTAATGTGAAAATACCGGGTGTAGTCATCGGCTCGATATGCGATGGAATCGTGAATTCGTTGATGACTTTGCGTATCGGTTATGTGACGCGTAACTATCTGATTGATGGAATGAATTCATTAAATGGAATCAAAGCTAAAAGAAAAGCAAAGCGTGCAGCTGTGAAAGAGGCTCTGAAGTCTTTGCCCAAAGTTGTCGTGGTAGGTACTTCTTTCGTGGGAAAGGGGGCTATGAACATTATTCTGAATATTATTGGCGGGAAGAAAGTGAAGGAAACTGATAAAACTTGATTTTCTCTTTCAACCTGTCACCGCCTCCTGAAACTCTTTATTCATCAGTAGTGTATGCTGGTGATAGGTCGCAGACCATCTGTCACTGATCTATCACCTGTCACCGTCTGCACACACATATATTTATTCTCTTTTTGCTTTAATCCGTACCACCCGATACACATTACCTCGTTTGGTATGCACAGAAGGCACCCGATTCTTTTGTAATATTCTTCCGAACTGAATAATATTGCAATCGGATACGCGAATCTTGCTATCATGTTGCACCTGCTCGAGAATTTCGATGGCAAGGAATTGTTCGCATTCTTCTCCTTCTGTGGCTGCCCGGAAATACTCATGGAATAATTGTTCTGCAATTGGCATCACCTGGAACTCCTGGTTACTTTCATTCATCACCTTCTCATCTTCCGGATCAAACCAATACCGTTCCCCCTTGTATAGATCATGCATCGCCTGTGCATAGAGCTGTTCGTAATCAATTGGGGAACAATCGATCGGTCCGGTCACATCGACAACAATATAACGGCGGCTACCGGAAGTGTCCGTCAGCAGGTCTTTGTGGTTGCTCGTCCCGATGAACGAGGCATACCGCCTTATCTCCTGAATGCTGCTTCCGTAGGGCTTGCGCAGGTTGGCAACGGGTTTTTGCAGAAGGTGTTTCAGAAAGCCTTGCTGATGGATGCTCACCTGGTCGAACTCGTCGATATTCACCAGCAGAAAGCGCCCCAAGTACATTTCCGCATCGCGTTTACTGCCAAAATCCAGACTGTCGGTATAGCCGAAGCGAAGTTCGGGAGGAAGGATGATGCGGCAGAAGGTGGACTTGCGGTAACCCTGTGCACCTATCAGCAGCGGTGATGTGCTGTTGGCGTGCATCCTGTTGCCCAGTCCGCGCCAATGCGCCACCATGTTCAGAAACCAACGGTAGAACAGCTCACGCCAATACGGATTGTTGCAGGGAACAAGTCCGGCAAGCGCACGGATGCGGTCTTTGCCGTCCCAACGGCCTACGCCGCACAGGTATTCTTCCACCGGATTGTACAGCGGCACGCGGTTAGAGGTCAGGTAGCGGTTCACGTCTCTGTCCCACACACGCAATCCCTCTTGCAGGGCATCCATAGCCACGCTGTTGCGCGCTCGCTGGTCCATTACATGAAAATAGAAGTGGATGGAGTCGCGTTGGCGATATTCCAAATCACCCATCAGCTGGTTGTACCGGAATTCGTAACGGCGTTCCATGAACTCGTTCAGTTTCAGCATCGTGTCCTGTTCGGGAGTCAGTACGGATTTTCTGCCGAATCCCCGGCACTCGCGGTAGAGATTGTGCAGTGCGGTGCGCACCGTCTGTTCGTCTGCCTGCCGTCGGTAGTGCATCATTACCTGCCGGACGGCTTCTTCTTCGGGGATGCCGCTTTTGAAGCATTGCTCGCCTATGGAGATGAGCAGCGGGTGAAAATCATCCCGGTCGTGCTGCCAGTTCTCCACTTCGTCCAGCGCACGACCCAGGGCTGTTTCAAACAGCAGAGTGAAAGTTTGCGAGGAGTCGAATCCTGGCTGCAACCGCTTTAAAGGGTTGTTTTCTGCCAATTTTCGTTGGTTGAATGTCCGCTCGCCGGGCATCGTCACGGGTTGTTCGAGACAGAAAGGTACAGCATCGGGGGCAAAGTAAGGTGCTTCGTCCAGCGTCATGCGGAAAGTATCGGCAGGCGAGGGCTCTTTCAACGTTACGGGAAACGGAAGCAGGGGCTGGTAACATTGTACCGCCATGCGGTAAGCATGCGCATGGAACAGGCTGATTTCTTCTTCCCGTTGCGGAAGTTTGCCGTTCGGCAAGGCAAACAGCGCCCATATCTTCACACTCCGTCCGCTGCTTCCTGCGAAAGCTGCATAGGTTTGGGGAAGGAGTGCCGCCTGTTCTTTCACCAGTTCCGTTTCGGACATGCCGGACAGACCGCTCACTTCCAGCAGTACAATACCGTTGTAGCGTTTCATCCGCCGTTCGCCCTCGCGGCTGCGTCCGTACTCCATAGCGGGGCATATGCGGGGAAGCTTGTCGATATGCCCGTAGGTTCCGCCGCTGCCATGATTTGTATATTCGAGCATGGTGCGTAATGCACTGACATGTCCGGGCTTGGTTTCCGACTTGATTCTGGTAATAAATGCGGCTGTATCGCAGGTGCTGATACTTTCCGTGCCCGCGTCACGGTTTTCCTTGATAAAGGTTATTCTCATCCGGTGTTGGTTGTTTGGAAAAATTTAGTGGAGATAAGAGCGTTTCTCTTAGACTCTGCAAGATACGCATAAAACGGGCCGGAAGCAAGCAAATCCGTCCTTTTATTTTAAGATTTTTGCCAGCATTTATCTCCGGAAATAAATGGAAATAATTGGAAAACAAACCGTTGAAAACTTGACTTTTCTTAATGGATTTTGTATCTTTACAAGGTATAAAATCCCGTTTTGCAATTGCGGGCCGAAGAGCCTTCATATGTGGGCCCCACAGCCCGCAGCCGGCAACCACCGGGCCTGCAACTGCAAAACGGGGTTTTACTGTAAGCATAACGGCATTTTGCATGGTCCAGACAAATAAAAACAACGAAGCAAAGCGTTGTTTATCTTCCTACTTTTCCCGAACGGACCGCGGAGAATATCCGAATTTATGCGGCCGAATGGCGTAAGCTACCGATACAACAGGATTTTCAATTATTACATAACTAAAAAAACAGAACGACAATGGCAGCAGAGTATGATTTTCAGAGGAAGCCCAACCCGAAAGGAGACGGCGAATTACAACCCATGTATCCTCGCATCGTGAACAAAGGGACTATCACCGGCAAACGTCTGGTCAGCGATATTTCACAGGCAACCAGTTTTACTCCCGGAGACGTCGAGGGAGTGCTTGCTGCATTGGAAAGCCGCATCTCCTATTACCTTTCCGAAGGGCATCATGTACAGTTGGGCAATATGGGACATTTCTCGGCGGGACTGACAGCACGTCCCGTCATGGACAAGAAGGAAATCCATGCGCAGACGATATTTTTCGGCAAGGTGCATTTCCGCGTATCGCCCGGCTTCCGGAAACAGTGTGCCGGATTTGTGGAACGTGTAAGGGCAGGGTATGGCTTCCGGCACAGTGAGGATATCAGCGGTGCGGAACGTTACCGCAGACTGTGCGCGTTTTTGGATGCAAATCCTTTCATTACGCGCAAGGATTACAGCGGAATTACGGGACTTTTGAAGAACAAGGCGTTGAATGACCTCAATTTATTGGTGGAGAAAGGTATTTTAACAACATTGGGGCAAGGGTCGCATAAAGTGTATGTAAGGACTGTAAATCAGTGAATTAAAGAAATACTTGAGGATGAAAATTAAAAAAAACAGTGACGACCGATATTCGGTCATCACTGTCATAACGTTTCTTATAACCGGTTAATAATCTTGATTATAGTCGGTTAGCTATAAAAATAATATGTGATGAGAGAATAATCATTAATAGATTATTCTATAATTACTGTAACACGATAATTTTCAGACATTGCCCGTACTTCATATTCATCCGTTTTAATAATGGAAGTGGTTGTGACATCAGTTACATCCATTTTTTTATTAGGATTAAAAGTCAGTACATGGAAAGATCCCTTTTTACCGTTCAAAGCTTTTATATATATGTTTTGTACTCCTCCCTTTGCATTTGGCCAAATCATCTTATAGGCTCCTGATGCATCCGGTGTTAATTCATTACCGTCTTTATCAGTGACAATATAGTCTGTTCCGCATATCAGGGGTGTTTTGTCGGAAATCGCAGAAGTATAATAATATACTTCCGGACTATATGAACGGACAAACTTGCTGTAGAATTGTGTAGGTATGGCAAGTGTCTCTCCTTGCTTTACTGTGTAAGTAACATCATTCCCTACCGGGATAGTTCCCCATTTTTCAAAACAATAATAGTAAACATGAGCCAATGCAGGGTCTCCATCTTCCCATTCTTCATGCGATTTATCACAACTGCCTAATAGGCAACACATTGTAAACAGTAGCAAAAAGGATATTTTATTTTTTAATGTTTTCATATCATTTATTCTTTTAATTTATTATTTCCAATATGGATTTTGTTTAATATTTCCATTAGATGTAGCAATCTCGTAACTTGGAATAGGATATAAATAGTCACGCTGAGGATCGAATTTACGACTGTCAGCTTCCTCTATTACATAAATATTAGCTTGATCGTACACTTTCACTTCGTTGTAAACACCATTTGCATCTGTAAATTTATAACCCAGCTCTTTGGCAGTTTTGGCACTTTCATCGGGATTGAACAGAATACCCAACATTGTTTGGGGAAGTATTTTTTCTGCTGTTTTCCAACGAATTATGTCATCATAGTGTATGTTTTCATCGATGAATTCGACAATACGCTCTCTTCGAATTTCGTCTAACATATTCAATTGATGATCAGATACGAATCCATTAGTTAGTTTCGTATTAAATCCGGAACGTTTTCTAATGTAGTTGACAGTAGCTTCCAATTGGTCATCACTGATTTTTCCATTATATTCATAAAGTGCTTCAGCATATGAAATCAAGATTTCGGCATAACGAATATGCATTTTATCAACGGTTTCTTTAGAATTAGTGTCATACTCTTCCTGCATATACCCTTTCTTGATGGGATACCCATAGCCGCTGTGGTTGACATTATCAAAGGGTAAGTATTCCGCATTCTTGAAAGATATTTCTTTGTAGGAAAATACGGTCATTTCCAAACGGGGATCACGGTTACTGAATATATCATCAAAATTGTTTTCTTCTTGATAATGAACTGAGACTTTTCTGGGTAATCCGTCGATGTATAAAAAGTTATCAATCATTTGGCGTGTTATGGTTGCTTGTCCAGCTTTAGAGCTACATTGGTTGTGCCATGTAATTGCATTGTTAACTCCATTTGGTCCATACACTTTTACAAAGATGTTTTCTTTATTTTGGCGTCCTTCGCCATCAAAATAAAACAATTTCTGGAAGTCAGGATAAAGGTCGTGTTTATTTTCTTTAAACATAGTCTCAGCTGCATCGATAGATCTTTTCAAGTGACTTTGGCTGTCTCCTTCCGTTAAATTGTGATACTTGATATAAGGGCCCTCATAGAGT
>ENA-OPCD01002621-OPCD01002621.1-human-gut-metagenome-genome-assembly--contig:-NODE-2621-length-12425-cov-3.202910_pt1 | contig 12425 bp, 10 predicted proteins | sample MGYA00241560_ERZ501471 | MGnify/ENA primary metagenome ERZ501471 (study PRJEB25962, sample SAMEA2042578) | human gut metagenome | biome: human gut; feature: human-associated habitat; material: faeces...
TCGCACTGAGACGAATGCTGTTTGCATCCTGTGTTGCAGAATCAAGAATCTCCTGAGCCTGCTTGTTTGCAGCATTTATGGTCTCATTTGCCTGTGCATATGCTTTCTGCATGATCTCATGCTGTGTAACAAGTTCCTGAGCTTTGGCCTGAGCATCTGCGATCAGACTGTCAGCTTTAGCCTGAGCATCCTCAAGGATCGCATCCTTATTGCTGATGATCTTCTGATAACGTTTGATCTCATCCGGAGTTTTCAGACGAAGTTCACGTAAATACTCCTCAATCTCTTCTTTGTTCACTACGATCTTGGTAGTGGAAAGAGGCTGGAATTTACAGCTGTCCACATACTCTTCAATCTCCTGAATAATCTGTTCAATTCTGCTGCTCATAATACACTCTCCTTATTTCTCTGTTTCTCTTTTTTTCAATTTCTCTTCGACTGCATCCGTAATCTCACGTGGAGCGAATTTGCTCAGATCTCCTCCGAAATTAGCAACTTCTTTCATGATCGTGGAGCTTAAGTATGCATATTCCAGACTGGTTGTAAGAAAAACGGTGTCCACATCCGGTGCCAGAACACGATTAGTCTGGGCCATCTGCAGTTCATATTCAAAATCCGTGACAGCACGAAGCCCTCGAACGATCACCTGGGCATGGTTTTCCCTGGCAAAGTTCACTGACAGGCCCTCGAATGCTTTCACCTCCACATTCGGGATATCTTTTGTTGCCTTTGCTAGTATCTTAACACGTTCTTCCACAGAAAACAACGGACTTTTTGCAGAATTATGCAAAACTCCCACTATAACCCGGTCAAATGAAATGCTTGCCCGCTTAATGATGTCAAGATGGCCATAGGTTGCCGGGTCAAAGCTTCCCGGGTATACTGCTGTTATCATATGTCTGTCTCGCTTTCATTTTTTTAGGAAAACATGCTTGTTGGTTTTATATTCCTTGGAACGTACCAGATGATATCCAAGGTCCTCTACATAAGAAAAATCCGTATGTAGATCTTCCTCCACAACGATCAGCGTGTTTTCATCTGCAAGAGTGCTGTCAGCCAGATACTCAAGGACTGGTTGTTCCAGATGCTGTTCGTATGGTGCATCCATAAAAATACAGTCAAATGGTTCTCCGCCTTCCAGTGAACGCAGTGCCTGAAGCACATCCATGTTCAGCAGTTTACCACCATCCGTGAGTTTTGTAAATGAAAGATTTTCGCGGATGCAAGTACATGCTTTGGGATTTTTTTCCACAAACACGGCATACTCGGCTCCACGGCTCAGAGCTTCAATACCGATCGCTCCGCTTCCGGAAAACAGATCCAGAAACCGACAACCCGGTATTTCAGGCTGGAGAATGTTAAAAAGAGTTTCCTTAATACGGTCTGTTGTTGGTCGTGTCTCATTTCCGGGAATGGTTTTTAAGTTTAATCTACGTGCTTTTCCTGCTATGACTCTCATTTCAGATTTAATCTCCAATCCAGATCACCGCGGGCCAGTCCAAGGATCAGAAGTTCCGCAGTGGCAATATTTGTAGCAACCGGAATGTTGTACTGGTCGCAGCGTTTAACAATGCTCATGATATCCGGCTCTACCGGGTCCATCATGACAGGGTTATAAAACAGGATCACCATATCCAGATCCTGACGCTCTACCATCTCCATAAACTGCTTGTCTCCGCCTATACTTCCGGCAAGAAACTTGTGAACGTGAAGACTGGTTGCTTCCTCAATTCTTCTTCCTGTTGTTCCGGTTGCATATACTTCATGTTTGGCAAGGATATTCTTGTATGCAATACAGAAGTCTTCAATCAGAACTTTCTTACTGTTATGCGCAATAATTCCTAAATTCATAATTCACCTCTCCATTCTGCCCTTGGGTTACATCCCTTTTTCCCCTTTATATAGGTAAAATCATATAACTCTGTAACTGATTCTAGCATAACGCCCAAAAAAGTGCAATTTAATTCATGTAAATTCATGAAAAATTAATATTTTCCCCGGCGTTACTCCATATACTCTATTCTTCCCAGCTGTTTCCTGTAGTATAATCAATTTCAATTCCCGGCTGTATGTTATAAACAAAAACATGGAAAGATATCTTCTGGTCTTTAACGGATTCGGCTTCCATTTCCACACCCCGGGCTACCAGTTCATTTCCCTTAAAAAACGGAGTTACACGATACATGCAGGGATTTCCTGTACTGTGCACGTAATCTGCAACCTCATTTTCAAAAGGAAGCATTCCCGTCACATTGAGATATCTGGTTCCTGTGATAAGGTTTTTCCTGTTTGCATTCTCTCCAGTCAGCTGATATCCGATAAGATGGCAGCGATTATACAGATACCTGCCATCTACATTTTCATATTTTACAGTATGCCATCCTGTAGGCTTCACCATTCCGATCGCTCCTCGCTCTTCGACAGGCATCAGCTCCGGTGTGACCTTGGATTCTGCATAACCACAGCGCCCCAGGGAATCTAGTTCACTATAAAATTCGTATGCAGGTCCTGCGCTTTTTTCATCAGAAAAAGAGGGTACATTTCTATTGATCTCCACATATGGACTGCCGCTGTATTCCGGAATCTGATCCAGAGAAACAGATTCTGTCTGCCCTCCTGTCTTCGTCTGAGATTGTTTCAGTAATCCTGTCACTGCATCGGAAGCGGATTCCGAAATATCTTCCCAGAGGATCTGTGCATTTTCTTCTATATATGTAAGAAATACCTGTCCGAAGATCCGGCTTTGATCTTTTACCTCTTTCAGGCTCCGCGGCGGCATCCAGCCATTACATACTGCAAGGATGACACACAGGATAATGGCTGTGAGTATTTTTCGCCTGAGCTGTTTTTTTCGTTTATATTTTCGCTTGTATGTAGGATAACGCTTCTTTTTCACGGGACCCCCTTACTTTTTTTGTCTGACAGATATTATATGTGATGCAGAGATTATTATAACCGCAATTCCAGTCAAAAAGCAACCATACATTCGGTTTTTACTGCGGTATAATTTATGAACAGAAATATTTTTATATGTTAAATTTCCTTTAACTGCCAGTGTATTATTTTATGGTTTTCATATACTAGCAATGTAACAGTAAACCAAATAACAACCAAGGAGGAAATGAATTATGCCAAGTAACACTTCTTCTAACAAAGCAGTTGTACCGGAAGCAAAGGGCGCACTTGACCGTTTCAAATATGAGGTAGCAAACGAGCTGGGTGTTCCGCTTACAGACGGATACAACGGAAACCTGACTTCCAAACAGAACGGATCCGTAGGTGGATATATGGTCAAAAAGATGATCGAAGCACAGGAACGCCAGATGTCCAGCGGCTCCCAGGGCGGCCAGCAGTACTAAATCTGTACGCGCAGGTAGATCTATTACTATGCTGAGTTGATCTAAGCTCATGCAAAAAAGATGCTGTCTGACAGAACTGAAAAACTGCCAGACAACATCTTTTTATTTTATATAAGATCCAAAAGTCTTAAAATCCTATATTCATTTACAGCAATTCCTGTACTTTTCGATATACAACCTCTGCAAATTTCTTATGTCCTGCTGCATTCAGATGTTCCTGATCTGCGTCACAGCAATGTACATAGGATGCTGCCGGAAGGAAACTGATATGACGTTCAGCTGCGATTTTTTCATAAACAGGCTGCAGATTTCTGGAAACGATCACAGACTCTCTGGAAAACTCCTGGTCATATCCTTCCTGCCATACTTTTTCTCCCAGATAGATGGGAGACATGAGAAGGACTTTCGCTCTTGGTGCGTATTCCTGGATCTGATCCAGCAGTCTTGTGATTCCCTTTCCGATTACATCTGCGGATGCTCCAAAAACAGTTTTGCAGTCATTGGTTCCCAGCATTAGAGTGATCACATCCGCCTGGGCATGTGTTTCCAGAAGTGTGGGAAGAAGTGCAGTTCCTTTTCTTCCGTCGCGGAGCGGATCTTCGAAAACCGTTGTTCTTCCGCACAGTCCTTCCTCGATCACGCGATATTCTTCTTTATTCAGTTTTTCCTGGAGAAGGCTTGTCCAGCGTACTCCCCACGGTAGTCTCTCTCTGCTCTCTCCGTCATATCCCCATGTATTGGAATCTCCAAAGCATAATATCTGTTTCATTTTACCATATCCCTATCTGTTTAGTATGCTATTACTTAAATGAATAATAACATGCTATTTGGAATTGGTCAAATATGCAAAAGAAATAGCCTGCTATAGACATTCTCTATAACAGGCCAATATATATCTTTTAAAATACTGTTCGATGAAGATTTTGTTTACAGTCCGATAAATCCTGTAACATCTCCGTTGATCACATAATGTGCACCATTATCTTCGGGTTTAATGTAGATTTTGAGATCTTTCAGTTCAGAAGCTTTTTTGCCCATATCCTCTGTCCAGATCTTTTTGATCCTGTCAGCAACCTCTGAAGTATGTATCTCTTTGCCCCAGTACTGAACATATACTTCTGTCACTGGCTCAGCTTTCTTAGCTGCTGTTGTCTTAGCAGCCGTCCTGGTTGTTGTTTTCTTAGCTGCAGTTGTTTTTCGTGTTGTTGTCTTCTTGGCAGCGGTTTTCTTAGCTGGCTCTTCTGATTTTACAGCTGTTGTTTTCTCTTCAGCAGATTTTACTTCTGCTGTTTTTTCTTCTACTGGTTTCTCAGCGGCAGGTTTTACCTCAGCTGTCTTCTCAGCTGCTTTTGTTTCTACAGAAGCTTTTGCATCGTCTGTCTTCGGTGTCTCAGCCTTAACGGCTTTCTCTTCGGATGCGGTTACTACAGATTTTGCAGGAGTCTCGCTTATTGAAGCCGTTTTTACAGTTGTCTTGGTTGCAGCTTTCTTTGTTCTAGCCATGTTTATAGCCTCCTTACAAGGGATTTGTTAATCTTTTCTCATGCAATACAATACTACGATTTGAAAGTTTTGTAAAGAAAAGTTTCAAAAGTCTATTAGTTAAGGCTGTAATTTACAGCATGTACACGATAAGTTACACTGCTTTTACTATATGTCCAGTTATGACGCAGCAGACAATTATGATGACGTCCGTCCCCATCCAGATTACACTCTATCACTTTAAATGAATCACTGTAAACTTCTGTAACGATAGCCGAATGTCCATTATTATTGATGCGCACATAGTCTCCTACCTGAACATTATTATCATATATTCTCTGAAGGCCTGATACTCTCTGCCCTTCCCAGATATCATAAAATACTTTTCTTGCAAACCCATCACACTGGATAGCCCCGTCAAACTTATTGCAATCATACTCGCCATTACCTGGTATCGGATCAATTCCGCTCTGAGTTCCGTGATGTTTGCATGGAACATCACTGATCGTATCCTGAAATCTTTCAGGAGCTCCGCTGCTGTCCAGATTATCTGTCAGATCTGAATAACTGTTTACAACATGGTTCCAAAATTTCCCATCAGGAAATTTGATTTTTTCATCTTCAATTCTCTGCTGCAGATTTTTCTTTTTAATAACAGTAAGATTAACAATTACCGGCTTCGCTGCATTATAAAACGTTGTACTTTTTGTAGTAACTGTGATCTGCACTTCTCTCTGAATATCGTTTTCTTGCCATTCCTTCAAAGTAACCGTTCCATCAGAAGCTACCGATGCAATAGCACTGTTGCTGCTGGAATAAACCAATGTTGCATTCTGATCTGCTTTTGCCCCGAGATTGAATGCTCCATCATAGATCTTACGTTCCTGCTGCTGTACACAGCTGACAGATGGAGTTCCTTTTACCGTAGTGATCGTCAGTTTCCTGGTTGCCGGAGCATAGGAAGAAGATTTCGCTGCAGTGATCTGGATTGTAACTTTTCCAAGCTTCTTTGCCTTTTTAAAGTTCAAATTACCTTTGGAATCCACAGAAACAATACTGGTATCTAAGGACTTATAAGTAAGTTTCCCACCTTCTGAAGGAACTTTGGCACCAAGAGATTTCATTGTAGTGGAATACGCTATTTTTGCCCCATTCTTTACAGCAGTGGTAATATTCTGTCTTTTCAGCACATTAATCTTAATTGCAATATTCTGTGCCTGATAATGTTTGGTCGCCGCAACTTTTACAGTAACTGTTGCCACTCCCTCTCCATTAAGCATAATCTTGCTATTTTTTACAGATGCAATTTTTGCATTAGTGGTTGAATATGTCACTTTTGCAAATTCTTTTTTTCCTGAAACACTGATTTTGTAGGATTTGCCTTTGTCTGTATAAAGTTTTGTAATACTTCCTGGTGTAACTTTTACCGGCTGTTTTGCTTTGCTGATCTTATAAGCTATTTTTTTTGTACCTGTAAAATTGCCCTTTCCTGTGATTTGTAAGGTTGCTGTTCCAGGTTCTTTATTATTAAGATATTTATATGTATAATCTTTTTCATTCTGTAATGAGATCATTCCGGCCGCATTGGCTTTCGGCATATAAATAGAAAATGCGGGAGTTTTTGCCTGTCCATCCCAGGTGTAAATCGTTGTCTTCAAATTAACTTGAACTTTACCGTCAAGACTGCATGCTTTGATGGTAAAATATTTAGAAACAGAATCTTTGTAACTTCCCTTTCCTGTGATTTTTGCAACAGCTTTTGTTCCCGTTTTTGTATTATTAGAATAAGTTACTGTATAATCTGTGCCGCTTTTTAATGTTGTATTTCCAAGTTTAACAGTTACACCTGGCTTCTGCGGACTTCCATTGTAAGTTGCGGTTTTTACAGTTACCTTTGCCGTTTTGATGCTCTTTCTAACTACTGGTTTTGAAGCAACTACCTTTAAAGTGATACATTTACTGTTCGTTGGCATGGTCGTATATTTTTTGCCTGAGCTGTCTGACATGGTAAATGGAAGTTCTATAGAGCACTTCAGGTTCGGGATCGTTTTCAGTGTTTTAAGATTATCCATATAGTACAGCATATATCTTGCATCATTGACGCTAGATGTATTAAACTTACTGAGGTTTAGAGATTCCAGGCTGCTACAGGAGTTAAACATATATCCCATCTTTACCACTTCAGAAGTATTGAAATGGCTCACGTCCACAGCTTTTAACGCATAGCAGCGTGAAAACATTCCTTCCATAGATTTTACTTTTGATGTGTTAAATTCAGAAACATCCAGAGAAGTCATTTTTTTAAGCTCGCCAAACATAGAATTCATATCTACTACCTTGGATGTATCAAAATTTTTAATATTGAGGCTTGTTAAAGACTCATTTCCATAAAACATGAAATACATATTCTGTACATTAGAAGTATTAAAACTGTTCAGATCCAGAGACTTGAGCTTGCTCATAGTACAGAACATTTTGCCCATATCTTCTACATTTGATGTATTAAAGTTTCGTACATTTAACTGTGTAAGACTTTCGCACCGTTCGAACATACCGTTCATATATACAACATTTGCTGTATTGAAATTACTGACATTCAACTGTGTAAGGCTTTCACAGCAATAAAACATCTCCTCCATAGTCGTAACATTCGCTGTATTAAATCTACTGACGTCCAACTGTTTAAGATTCCGACATTCACGGAACATTCCGCTCATCCTTGTCACTCTGGAAGTATTAAAATTCCGGACATTCAGCTGTGTAAGGCTTTCACAGCCTAAAAACATGCTATTCATATCATTAACTTTTGAAGTATCAAATTTACTGACATCCAGAGTTTTTAATTTACTGCAATTTCGGAACATTCCCTGCATATGAGATACATTTCCGGTTTTCAATGAACCAGTATCCAGCCGTGTAAGGCTTTCACAATCTGAGAACATAAAGGCCATGTCTGTCACCTTACTGAAATCACAGTTTTTAAAAGTGATCCTGGTAAGATTCCTGCATCCCTTAAACATAGCTCTTGTCTTTGTGATTCCGGAAATTTCAACTATGGCTGTTTTAATATCATCCTGCCATTTACTCCAGCCCCTTTCTGCATCCCAATAATAATCTGAGGTATCATAGTCACCGTTTCCTTTTAATGTAAGACATCCGGATGTATCAATTGACCAAGCAATATCTCCGGTGATTCCTCCATCCATCATGCTTGCGGAAGCACTTACAGCATCTTCTTCTCCATCAGAAAAGTCATCACTTTCTGCCATTTCTTCTGTTTCCGGTTCTTCCGAAAGATTTTCAGTGTCCTCCGACATTTCTATATTATCCGCTTCTTCCGGCTCTTCTTCTAATTCCTGTTCTGTGCTATCAGGTAATTCTGCTGCTTCATCGTCTGCTGAGATTCCATCTTCAAAAATATCTTCCTCAGAAAAACTTTCCTCTGGACTGTCAGTCTCCTCATTTACATTTTCCTGGACTGTTTTCGGTTCTGTCTCTGAAGCCATGGTTATCCCTGCATTGCCAAAGATCATAGACCCTGATAAAACGACACACAGAAGTTTTTTGATCATTTTTCTCCTCATCCTGTTTTCTCCCTTTTTCTTTTTATACTAAAACGAAGTTCTGATTCTTCGCTTTGCTCCATCCAATTAGATCCCCAGATTTTCCAGTTCTTCACTCATATACCCTTTGAGATGCTCCTTTAAAGCCTTATGCTGAGGCAGGATAAGATCAAAATCCAGTGCCAGGATCTCACCAGCTGCTTCACTTGCATTCTTCAGGATTCCCGCATCATTGTAGATATCACCGATCTTAAATTCCATCAGTCCGCTCTGGCGGATACCGAAAAGATCTCCTGGGCCCCGAAGCTTCAGATCTTCTCCGGCTATATAAAATCCATCATTGGATTCATTGAGGATCTTCAGACGTTTAGAAGTATTTTCTTCATTATTTCCCTGGATAAAAATGCAGTAAGACTGATGCTCTCCACGCCCTACACGGCCACGAAGCTGATGAAGCTGGGCAAGCCCGAAACGTTCTGCATTTTCCACCATCATAACGGTTGCATTTGGCACATTCACTCCAACCTCCACAACTGTGGTAGATACCAGTACCTGGATCTCGCCGGAAGCAAACGCCTCCATGATCCTGTTTTTCTCTTTTGGCTTCATCTTTCCGTGAAGGATTTCTACTTTGATCTCCCCCGGAAGGACCTCCTGAAGCTTTCTGGCATAATCTGTAACATTCTCTGCCTCCAGGCCTTCGCTCTCTTCCACCATAGGACAGATCACATAAGCCTGCCTTCCCATCTGCACCTGCTTTTCAATAAAAGAATACGCCTTGGGACGGTAGGAAGTTCCTACTACACAATTTTTGATCGGAAGTCTTTTTGCAGGAAGCTCGTCAATGATCGAAATATCCAGGTCTCCGTATAAAATGATCGCCAGTGTCCGGGGAATGGGGGTTGCGCTCATAACAAGTACATGAGGCGGATTTCCTCTGGTCGTCAGCGCTTCCCTCTGGCGAACGCCGAATCTGTGCTGCTCATCTGTGATCACAAGCCCCAGATTCTTATATTCCACCTTTTCCTGGATCAGGGCATGAGTTCCGATGATCACATTCACTTCACCGTCTGCAATCTTCTGATAGATCTCACGCTTCTGTCTGGCTGTGGTAGATCCTGTCAGAAGCACCGGATGGCAGGAAGCGATATTCTGTTCTTCCATCAGCCTCAGAAAGCCTTCGTAATGCTGATTTGCCAGAACCTCTGTCGGTACCATCAGCGCACTCTGAAATCCATTCTCTGCTGAAAGTACCATAGCTAAAAATGCGATCACGGTCTTGCCGCTACCAACATCCCCCTGTACAAGCCTGAACATCAGCTTATGACCGCTCAGATCCCGTTCGATCTCATGCCAAACATTCTTCTGGGCTCCGGTCAGGTCATAGGGAAGCCCTTCTATGATCTCCTCGGTTGTCCATACTGGTTTCATTGGAAAAGTATTTGGAGCCTCTTCTGTTTTCTCCTTCAAGAGCTGTATTGCCAGCACAAAAAGCAGAAATTCATCGAATACCAGACGTTTCCTGGCTGTGAGAAGCTCCTGCATATTTTTCGGGAAATGGATAGTCCGGATCGCATAATTGGCATCTGCGAGCTGATAGCGTTCCCGTATCTCCTCCGGCAGATATTCCCCATGGAGAGGCCTTGTATCCAAAATCTGATGGACCAACTTCGTGATCATCTTGTTGGAAAGTCCTTTCGTCAGACCATATACAGGCTGCATACTGTGAATGATCTCCTCATAAGCTGCCGGGGTAAAAATCTCCGGATGTTCCATCTGCGGACGGCCTTTTTTTCTGATGATCTTTCCTCTGAGGATAAACACACTGCCCTTTTTGAGTGTTCCCCTCAAATAAGGCGCATTGAACCAGGCAACCGGCAATCGGCCGCTTGCATCTGCCACAGTTGTTGTCAGAACCTGGAGATTGCGTATCTGGTTAATATAAATACCTGTTGCTATAGTGGCACGGATAGAGACTGTTTTGTCCTCCTCTGCTGATGCAATCTCCACAGGCTCCTCATATATATCGTAAGTCCGCGGATAATAACGGAGAAGCTCTTCCGCAGTCGTGATCCCGATCTTCTGGAAAAGCTTCTCTGTTTTCTCACCCACGCCTTTTAATTCACGTAAAGGTGTCTTATCATTCATTTTTTTTGCTCTTTATTCTACAGAAATCAGATAGTAGTAAATTGGCTGTCCACCCTGGTTCAGCTCAACCTCGCACTCCGGATATTTCTCGGTAAGAGAATCAGAAAGTGCCTCTGCATCTTCCTCAGATACATCTTCACCATAGTAAACACTGATAATCTCAGATTCCTCGTCAACCATCTCTGCTACCATCTCCTCTGCTACCTGAAGTCGATCTCTGCCTACTGCAAGGATACCTGCATCACCGATTCCCATGATATCTCCCTCATGGATTTCCTTGTTATCAATGCGTGTATCACGGACTGCATAAGTAATCTGTCCGGTCTTCACTCTGGAAATCGCATCGGTCATGGAAGCAAGGTTCTCCTCGCCGCCCTTCTCCGGAACAAAGCTGATCATTGCGGAAATTCCCTGTGGGATTGTCTTGGTTGGTACTACAATGATCTCCTTGTCCTCAGTCAGATCTCTTGCCTGGTTAGCTGCAAGGATAATATTCTTGTTATTCGGGAAAATATAAATTGTTTTTGCATTTACTTTCTCAATAGCATTGAGCATGTCTTCAGTACTCGGATTCATAGTCTGGCCGCCTTCGATCAGATAATCTACGCCAAGCTCACGGAAGATCTGAGAAAGTCCCTCACCTACGGATACGGAAATAAATCCATGATCCTTTGGAGGTTCTTTGTTTTCTGCCTGTTCTTTTGCAAGTTTTTCCGCATCTTTGATCAGTTTTTCCTGATGTTCTTCTCTCATATTGTCAATCTTCATACGGGAAAGCTGACCATACGTGAGTGCGCGTTCAAAAGCCTGTCCCGGATGATTGGTGTGCACGTGTACCTTGACAATCTCATCATCAGCCACCAAAACAATGGAATCACCGATGGAATCCAGAAATTCACGGAAACGGTCGATCTCATCCTGTGGAAGCGGTTTTTCAAGAAGGATAATAAACTCTGTACAATATCCAAATTTGATATCTGCCTCTGCCTGAGGAGAAATCTTTGTGATCTTAGGAGCTGCTGCCTCAAACTGGGAATAATCCACTTCTTTTCCATGATATCCGTCGATGGCACCACGGAAAACTTCCAGAAGTCCCTGTCCGCCAGAATCCACAACACCTGCTTCTTTCAGGACTGGAAGCATCTCTGGTGTTCTGGCAAGAGTTTCCTCTGCATGCTGAAAGATCCCGTCGAAAAAAGCATCCAGATCTTCTGCAGCATCAGCAAGCTCTGCTGCTCTGTCTGCTGCAGCTCTGGCTACAGTAAGAATGGTTCCCTCTTTTGGTTTCATAACTGCTTTGTATGCAGTTTCAACGCCTCGCTCCATAGCTGCGGCAATGGCAGGTGCATCCAGATCTGTAAGTTTACGCACACCTCTGGTAAATCCACGCAGAAGCTGTGACAGGATAACACCGGAATTACCTCTGGCTCCACGGAGGGAACCGGAAGAAATTGCCTTTGCCAGGGATTCCATATCCGGATCTGTAAGAGCACCTACTTCAGAAGCAGCAGACATGATGGTAAGCGTCATGTTCGTTCCCGTATCCCCGTCAGGTACGGGAAACACATTCAGTTCATTGATCCATTCCTTTTTTGCATCCAGATTCTTTGCACCTGCAAGGAACATTCTGGACAAACTCTCCGTATTGATACTTGTAATCTCCAATTTCTTATCCTCCCTAGTCAATCACGCGGACGCCTTCGACGTAGATATTGATCTTATTGATCTTCATGCCCGTAAATGACTCCACTTTATACTTTACAGTCTCGATCAGGTTGTCAGAAACTGTGCAAATGCTTACGCCGTAAGCGACAATCACATGAAAATCAATATTGATCAGATTTTCATCTTCAATTGTGACACTGATACCATG
>ENA-OPCD01002629-OPCD01002629.1-human-gut-metagenome-genome-assembly--contig:-NODE-2629-length-12397-cov-2.254173_pt1 | contig 12397 bp, 9 predicted proteins | sample MGYA00241560_ERZ501471 | MGnify/ENA primary metagenome ERZ501471 (study PRJEB25962, sample SAMEA2042578) | human gut metagenome | biome: human gut; feature: human-associated habitat; material: faeces...
CCGGCGGCTCGCCGTTGGCCATCGAGCCGGGCACATTCGCGCTGCCCGTGCTGTCCTCCGACGGTTCGGAGCATGTGGCGATGGGCGTGATGCTGGTCAATTCCGGCGATTATGCGGGCAAGCCGGAGGAGAATGACGCCCAGTACCCGCGGTATGTGGCGCATTCGCGCGGACTCGACCTGGCGGATTCGGACGGCTACGGCACACCGAGCGCTGAGGCGATCGCATGGCTGGGCGACGTACAGCGCACGCTCGCCGAGCGCAACGGCGATGGCGAACCGGTGCCGTCGATCACGTTCCAGCATATTCCGCCGCAGGAATTCTATGACTGCCTGACCGAGGTCCCGGCATGGACGCCGAACGCCGTGGAGGGCGCCCGCAATTACGCCGGGCGCTGCTACGTGCTCAACGACGCCGTATGCCGGCCGGGGTCACGGCTCGGCGAGGCGATCGGCTGCGCTGACGAGAACGTCGGCGAGGTGGACGCATTGCGCGAGGCGGGCGGCTATTTCGCGTTGTACTGCGGGCACGATCACAAGAACTCGTTCGTCGGGCACGTGCATGACCTCGATCTAGGGTATGCGCCGACGTGCGGCTTCGAATGCTACGGTCCGAAGTCTCGCCTGCGCGGCATCCGCCTGTTCGAGTTCCGCGAGGACGACCCGGCCGCGTATGAGACCCGCATGCTCACGTGGGGCGACCTGGTCGGCCGTTACAGCGGCAATGAGTTGCGCGTGTTCTTCGAGGATCATTGCGTGACGGGCGCCGCGACCCTGCGCAACGAACTGCGCCGGCCGCAGGTGTTTGCCACCGTCGCCCTGACCCTATCCGCCGGCTTCGCGGCAATCGTGCGCTCCATCGCACGGCGTCTGCGACGATAGCGCAGCGGCGGCAAACAGACGACAAAGGGCATGGTTCCGGCGGCGATATCGTCGACACCATGCCTATTCATATCCGCCGTATATCCACCCGGCTCGTCCCCGGGCCGGCCCTACCTCTACTCGGTCAGGTACAGCACGTTCTCGTCAGGGGGGGGAACGACGTGCATGTGGTACCCCTCCATTTTCAGGAACGGCTTGGAGCTGTCAGGCTTGGCATGGCCTGACACGTCGGCAACTGGTAGCTCGCGCCGGCCAGTCCCTCCAGTTTGTTGCTGCTGATGCCGGCTGGCACATAGCAGGATTTGAATCCTTTCTTGCCGCCGCAGCGATAGTCGCTATCCGGCCCCATGAGCTCGATGCCGACGTCCGACGGCACCTTCCACCAACCGTCACCACCCGTGTCCGTCCGGCGTGCAGCGTGACCGACTGCGGATCATCGGGGCTCAGCATGAGCTTGCCCGAGCCAACCGAGGTGGCCTTGCCCTTGTCGTCCAACGTCAGGCACCAACTGTCGTCTTTCAGGCAGTATTTGCCTGCTATCGGCTAGAAATCGCCTTTGCCGAGTGCGGTGCGAACATCCGTCAGGCTCATGTCCTTGGTGGGCTTGGCCGATGATGCACCGCCGTCCGCGCCGGCGCTGCCGCCCGGTTACTTGACATCGGCGTCGGGCAGCTCACCCCAATCCAGGTCGATGGAGACGGTCAGATAGTACACGGTGTCGTCGCTGGGAGCGGGCTTCATCTTGACGATGTCGCTTTTGCTGCCGACGTAGCCGTTGTACGGCATGAACGGGTTGGCGGAGTTATTGGTCATGTCCGCCGTGGTCTTGTCGTAGAGCTTCGGGTCACGGTAGATCAGGAACGGCTTGGTCGTGTTCACGGCTTTCTGCTTCTTGGCCGCGGCCAGCGCGTCCGCGTCAAAGTACCCGTCGCTTTCGAGCTTGTTCAGGTCCGCGCCGACCGGCACGACCAGATAGAAGTCCTGCATGTGATACGTCGCGCCGGAGATATTGTTGTAATCGCCGTTTTCGACCATCTTGCCGTTGTTGCAGACGATGCCGCCTGCCGTATTCGAGTCTTCCTGGCTGGTGCCGCACCAGTAGTTCGTCATACTGGATCGCGGGAACAGTTCGAACGCGCCGGTGTCACCGGTGAGCAGGTAGTCGGCTTTCGGGCTGGAGCAGTACGGCTGCTGGATGGCATCGCAGGAGCTCAGCGACTCGTATTCGCCGTATTCGGTACCGTCGCGACCTTTCGGATAGGGGATGTACGAGTTGCCTTCGCTGCCATCGCCGCCATCCTTGAACGTGATGCAGTCACCGGAGTTGTTGCACCACGTTCCCGCGGCCACACCGGAGACACCGAGCAGATTGTCGCCGCCGGTCTCCGGGGAATCGTGAACCGTGTAGGCGTCCTTGACGCCGCTGGCGTCGATGCCGTAATACAGCGTGACCGCATCGCCTTCCGCTACCGTGGATCCGGGCATCGGGTCGGAACCGGACACTTTGCCGACGAACTTCTTCGAGGCGAGGCGCGGCACGAGCGTCACGTCATGTCCTTGGCTTTCCAGTTCGGATTTCACCGTGTCGACGTCCCGGCCGACGATGTCGATGCTGATGGCGCCGCCGTCGCTCTTCGTGGCGACGCCGATGTAGATGCCGTCGTCCTTGTCGCCGTCCGACAGCGCCTGTCCTTCGGCGGGGTAGGTCGCCACCACGGAACCGATTGGCTTCTTCTTGGTGTCGGACACCGGTACCTGCTTGTAATGTACCGGCACACCCATCGTCTTGAACGTGGATACGACCTTCGTGGCCTGCTTGCCCATCGTGTTCTTGGGCACACCGGGGCCACCCGACTCCTGGACGATTACCGCGGCGTCCTTCTGGACGCGGTCGCCGGGCTTCATGCCCTCGTATCCAAGGAACACGCCCTTCTTCTCGCCGGAGAAGATGATCGCCTTCGATGCCTTCACGCCCTTGGCTTTCAGCTGGGCGACCACGTCATCGGCGGTGGCTTCGCCGCCGGACGCACCGGAGGTCTCTTCGGTGGTAGGCAGCGGGGTTCCGCCCCAGATGCCCGCGCGATACGTGAAGAACAGGGCAAGACCGACACCCAACGCGAGGGCGATCACCACGGCCACGATGAGGCCGATGAGCTTGCCCCTGGATTTGGGCTTCGGCGTTTGCCCTGGCACGGCCGGCATCGCCGCTGACGGCTGGGTTGCGGGCGCGGCCGGAGTCGAGACTCCGGCACCTGACGGCTGGGCGAACTGCTGGGCTTGCGGCCACGCCGGTTGGGCAACAGGCTGCTGCGGCTGAGGTTGGGACTGAGCCGGCTGCAAAGGCTGTGTTGGCTGGAGCGGCTCCTGAGGTGCAGCAGGAGCCGGCGCGAATCCGCCGCCTGGCAGTGGTACAGCTGGAGTCGCCGGCTGTTGCGCCGCAGAGGGCTGGGGCATCTGCGATACTGCGGGCTGCGACGCCGGCGCGGCCTGTGATACCTGTTGTTGCAGCGGCTGCCCGCAGTTCCCACAGAATTTGCTGTCCGGGCTTTCGTCATTCCCGCAATATGGGCACTTCATGCGTGTCCGCCTTTCTCCCCCGCCCAATGGCGTCTCTCATCATTGCCCGCCGGCGCGAAAGCGCTCGCGAACACATCAAGAACATCATAAAACCGGGCGTCGTACAACACAGTGTCACATATCAGGAAACACCAAGCATCCATCGGTCACGCCCAGATGCGTCACTGTGCGGCGGCCCAGCGAAGGCGACAGACAAGCACTCCAGCGAAATTCAGTGGAACAGACTCACGCCGCGCCGGGCCATGCAGTAGGCGTTACCCAGCCACGTGTGCCGCGAGTTCGGCCACACGGCCCCCAGACGCGGCGCGTTCTGGCTCATCCAGATGCTGGGCACGCGCCCGTCGGCGCTGCGAGAGCCGAGCAGGTTGAACCCGTTCTTGATCTCAAGCCAATCGGGGTGCTGCGTGGCAATGGCAAGACCCTCTTCAAGGGTCAGTGGCGTGCGCTCGTCGGAATCGATGAGCTTGCGCGCCACGTCCGGCTCGCGATTGATGTAGCAGGTGCCGGTATGCGGCTCGACAACCAGATAGAACGGCCCTTCCGGCGGCTCGAACCCGTCCTGCGGCAGGAAGCTTGCGATGTCGCGCGGAGGCATTGTCGTGAAACCGGCCATGCGGTTGATGCTGGTTCGGGCGATCAGCGACTCAGGCGACACCAGCTCGCGCGTGGGGATCAGCAGGATGTTCGAGCCCAGATCGGTATGCTCCAACGCATGGATCAACGGCCGTGCGAGCGCGCGGAACGCGGCGGCGCTCATGTCCGCCACGTCCGGGTAACCCAGCGCCACGATACGATCCAGCTGCTTCTGCGCTTCCTGCGATGCTATTGACATGCTTCCAGAGTACCGCGAATCCCGGCCGCAGCACCCACCCATCGGCGAACACGGCCATCATTCGGGAAAGCGGCCCGTCTTGTTCCGCGCATTCCGTACCATTGGATAGGTGCGGCCATGTCACTGCGGCCGCTTGTATAGGAAACCGAATCAAACCCAGAGGTTGTTATGTCCGAAAAGTTGAAGGTCGGCATTCTTGGCGCCACAGGTATGGTCGGCCAGCGTTTTGTGACACTGCTGGAGAACCACCCGTGGTTTGAGGTGGTCAAACTCGCCGCGTCCGCGCACAGTGCGGGAAAGACCTATGAAGAGGCCGTCGGCCCCCGCTGGAAGATGGAAACGCCGATGCCCGAGTACGTCAAGGGCATGACGGTGCATGACGTCGCCGATGTGGCCGGCATGGCCGATGGCGTCGATTTCGTCTTCTCCGCGGTGAACATGTCGAAGGACGAGATTCGCGCAATCGAAGAGGAGTACGCGAAGACCGAGACCCCGGTCGTCTCCAACAACAGCGCCCACCGTTGGACGCCGGATGTGCCGATGGTCGTGCCGGAGATCAACCCGGAGCATTTCGCGGTGATTGAGCACCAGCGCAAGCGGCTCGGCACCACGCGCGGCTTCATCGCCGTCAAGCCGAACTGCTCGATCCAGGCGTACACGCCGGCGCTGGCCGCGTGGAAGGAATTCGAGCCGCGCGAAGTCGTCGTCAGCACGTATCAGGCGATTTCCGGCGCGGGCAAGACCTTCAAGGACTGGCCTGAGATGGTGGGCAACATCATCCCGTTCATCTCCGGCGAGGAGGCGAAGAGCGAGAAGGAACCGCTCAAGGTGTTCGGTCACGTGGATGCCGACAAGGGCGAGATCGTGCCGTTCGACGGCGGTCTCAAGATCACTTCGCAGTGCATCCGCGTGCCCGTGCTCAACGGCCACACCGCCACGGTATTCCTGAACTTCGGCAAGAAGGCCACCAAGGAAGAGCTCGTCGACCGCTTGGTGAACTACACGTCCAAGGCGTCCGAGCTGGGGCTGCCGCACGCGCCGAAGCACTTCATCCAATACCTCACCGAGGATGACCGCCCGCAGGTCAAGTTCGATGTGGACTACGAGGGCGGCATGGGCGTGTCAATCGGCCGTCTGCGCGAGGATTCGATCTTTGACTGGAAGTTCGTGGGGCTGGCTCACAACACGTTGCGCGGTGCCGCCGGCGGCGCGCTCGAATGCGCCGAAATGCTCAAGGCGCTCGGTTATATCAGCGCGAAGTGACGGCAGCCTGCCGCTGAGACTGAAATTGCGGCTGGAGACCATCGAACGGCCGGGTTGACCACGGATTGATTCCGCAGTCACCCCGGCCGTTCGGCATATCGGGTGTCGTCACCGACGCAGGTGACGTGCATTGCCGCGCGGATTACGGCGGAATCGTACCGTAACGATCACGGCGACTATGACCATGGCGAGCAGCAGCATGCCGGCGACCGTCGCTGCCACAAGGAGCCGCATAATTCCGTTGGAACGTTCCATGTGCTCCTCCTTCGGCTCAGGAGCGCGAATGAATACGGAAGGAGGAGGTAAGAACGCTCAAACCAGATAAATTGACCACCCAGCCGGCTCCTGCTGTCGGAGATATTCCGCGTAGCGGGCGGGGTGGTCAATTACGCGATTGCGTCAAAAATCAGCGACCGGTGCCGCCGTAGACCACGGCTTCGACCTGATCGGCGTCGAGGCCGTAGGCGGTGTGCAGCGCGCGCACGGCGTCGTCAAGCTGGTCGAGCGGGACGAGCGCCGCGATGCGGATCTCGGATGTGGAGATCATCAGCACGTTGATGCCCTTGTCGCTCAGAGCGGTGAAGAACTTGGCCGCCAGGCCGGAATGGGTCTTCATGCCAACGCCCACGACCGCGACCTTGCCGACGCTCCTGTTGATGTCGAACGACTTGTAGCCCAGCTCGTCATGCTTGTCGATCAGCACGTTCTCGACTTCCTTGACGGTGGATTCCGGCACGGTGAAGGAGATCTCCGCGGTGCCCACGGACGCGCCGGCCTGCACGATCATGTCCACATTCACACCGGCCGTCGCCAGCTCGGTGAACACTTTCGCCGCCATGCCGGGCTCGTTCGGAACGCCGCGCACGGTGGCCAGCGCTTCGCTGCGGTCGTGCGCCACACCGGAGATGACCGGGGCTTCCGGGCCGAGGTCGGGGAACAGGTCACCCATGGATTTGCTGTTGTTGTCGCTCATGTTTTTTCGCCTTTATATTTGTGTGAACGGTAAATCAGGTCTCGAATATGTCGTATGTCAGTGGACGACATCAGTCGATGTTGGGCAGGCTGCGCGGGTCGACTCCGTCGGGCACGATCAGCGTGCCGGGACGATGCGAGAAGGAGCTGCGCACGTGAAGCGGCATGTTGAACCGCTGCGCGTACTCCACGCAGCGCAGTGCCAGCACCTTCGAACCGCAACTGGACATCTCCAGAATCTCGTCGTAGCCGATGACCGGAATGCGACTGGCCTTTGGCACGATGCGCGGATCGGCGGTGAACACGCCATCCACGTCGGTGTAGATCTCGCAGATGTCGGCGCCGAGCGCCACGGCAAGCGCCACGGCCGACGTGTCGGAGCCGCCGCGGCCGAGCGTGGTGGCGTCTCCCTTGGCGTTGATGCCCTGGAAACCTGCGACGATGGCCACGTCTCCGAGCGACAGCGCGTTCTGCACGCGGTCGGGCTTCACGGCCTTGATGTGCGCGGCGCCGTAACGGGTGTCGGTGAAGAATCCGGCCTGCTGACCGGTGAACGAATGCGCACGGTCCCCGGCGGCGTGAATGGCCATGGCGAGAAGGCTCATGGAGATGCGCTCACCGGCGGTCATCAGCATGTCCATCTCGCGCTCGGGCGGGTTGGAGTCGATGCTCAGCGCTTGGTCGATCAGGTCGTCGGTCGTGTCTCCCATGGCGGAGACGACCACGGCCACCCTGTTGCCCTTTTTCTTGGTCTCGACGACGCGCTTGGCCACGCGCTTGATCGATTCGGTATCGGCGACCGACGAGCCGCCGTACTTCTGCACGATGAGAGCCACTGCTGTCCTATCTTCTCGCGGAATGCATCTGCGTCAATACTACGCAAGCGGCACGATTATAGGAATTTCGGCACTGCCGCGCACGCGTGCGCCGCCATGCGGACAGGAACGGCCGCGCTGCGGGCGCAGGTATCCGGGCGATGATTCGCGTCGGCGGCGCCGGGACGGGCCGACGCTGGCAGCCTCGTTTATGCTTCGCGGCGACCTGTGAGGGCCCGACCGAGCGTGACCTCGTCGGCGTATTCGAGGTCGCTGCCGACGGGCAGACCGCTGGCGAGCCGGGTGACCTTGATGCCGAGCGGGCTGAGCAGACGACTCAGGTATGTCGTCGTCGCCTCGCCTTCGATGTTGGGGTCGAGTGCGAGGATGACTTCCTTGACCTCGTCAGTCTTGAGGCGGTCGAGAAGCTTGGGGATGTTGAGGTCGGCCGGTCCGACGTTGGCCATCGGATTGATGGCGCCGCCGAGCACATGGTATTGGCCGCGGTATTCACGGGTGCGCTCGATGCTCATCACGTCCTTCGGCTCTTCGACCACGCAGATCACCCCGTGGTCGCGTCTCGGGTCGGCGCATACCGGGCACGGACTGACCTCGCACACGTTTCCGCAGATGTCGCAGAACCGCACTTTTTCCTTGACTTCCGTGATGGCGTCGACCAGCTTGCCCGTCTCCTCGTCGGAGGCCGACAGCAGATAGAAGGCGATGCGCTGCGCCCCTTTCGGGCCGATACCGGGCAGTCCGGCAAATGCGTCGATGAGTCGCTGTATCGCGCCGTCATATGCCAAAGCCATTGGTGTGCTCACTCCGAATCATGTTTGTTGACGTGCTGGATGTTCCTGGGGTTCTTGGGGTCGTCGGGGCCGTATTCCTCCACCGGCTTGACGACTTCGAAGAACTGCTTGACGTCGTCGAGACTCATCGTCTCGGGCGAGCCAAGTGAAACGTCATTCATCGAATATTCGTCGTCTTCCGGCGCCACGGTCGGCATGGGAATGTCCTCCTGCGCATACGGGTCGGCTCCGGCGAACGGATCGGTGTCGTCATACGCAGGGCGGGATGCTCTCTGACCGGCCGCGGCACCGGGAGTCTGCTGCAGATGCGTCGTTCCCGGTTCGACTCCGGGATTTTCCGGGCGCCCGGGCGCAGCCAAGTCGTCGGAAGGCCCTTGGAGAGCTGCCGGGGAGCCTGCGCTTGGCGCGGCGATGCTCGACGAAGCGGAAGCGACTGATGACGGCATGCCAGCCCAGGGGTCTTCCGCGGACATGGACTCCGGCACGGCGGTGGGGCCAAGGTTGGTGCGCTCGGAGTCCTCTCGCGACTGTGACTGCGCATGGGCAACGTTCTGAGGTGTGCCGGGCGCGTCGCCACCGCGTACACCGTCAACGGGCATACTGTTACCGCCGTCGTTGGCCCACGGGTCGGTGTCGTCGCTCAAATCCGGCACGGCGATGTGTTTCGCGTGATGGCCCTCATCTTGCGGAGCATTCCGTGAAACATCCCGTGAAACATTGTGAGACGCACCGTCAGTCGGTGACCAAGCGTCGCCAGCCCACGCTTCCGGGAGCGCCCACGGATCCACTGCCGACTGCGCGTCCGCACGCGAGGTATCCTGTGCGACCGCCCGGTTATTGTCGCGGTCATGAGCCACTGTCGCGTTCGGCGCGTCGGGTACGGCTCGATGGACTTCGTCCGCATCGGCCGATGCGGTGTCGCCGCTTTCGGGAGGAGTCTGCGGCTCCTTGGCATTGTTGCCGACGCTCATCGCCCCCAATGATGTGCTGAGACTCGCTTTGACGATCTGGGCACTGATGCGCTGCTGCTCGTCTGCCGGCAGCTGGCCGAACGGCGGCGCGACCTGCCCGTCGGCCATCTTCTTGGTGGGCGCGAGCTGCACTTGGTCGCCGAACGCCTTGCGGGTCTCAGCGCGCATGATCTGCACCACGTTGCGGGTTCCGCCGACTTCCTCACCAGCGACGGCCTTCGCGAAGGCATACTTGCTCAGCGCCTTGTCGAACTTGATCCACAACGTGCCTTTTCCGCCTGGCTCGTGCTGTTCCAAGTGGATGCGCGGCACCTTGCTGCGGTTCACGTACGCGACGTCCGCCGGCAATCCGGCGACCAGTGCATCCCAGCGTTCGTCCGGCGTGCGGTCGTCGCCCTGCGGAGAGGATTGCGCGGCTGTCGGCTCACCGGCCGACGGTACTCGAGCGGCGGACGGTGCTTGAGCGGCGGGAGACGGGGCACCGGCTTGCGCATCCGCTGTTGCAGGCGCTTCCGCCATAGTGGGCGCTTCCGTCTGGAGTGCGCGATCAGGTTGGGTGCCGGTGGTTCGGCTCGGTGACGTATTCGTCTGGCTTGTCGCCGATTGGCGAGCGTCCGTCTGCTGGTTGCGAGCGGATCCGATGAATCCTCCCCTGCGCGGAGTCGTCCCGCCTGACCGGCTCTCGGCGATGCCGCCTGTTCGCGCATTCACTCCTGCAGCTCCGCGGCCAGTACCCGCAGAGTCCGCCCCGGGCGCAGTGCCGCCCGCGGCCGGCGCGACATCCAGTCCCTCTCGCCCGGCAAGTAAGCGCGCGGAGAGCAATTCGAGCCGCATGCGCGGAGAAATCGCCCCGGTCATAGACCCCAGGGTGGTATTGATGGTTTCTGCCATCGACGTCAACGCACCCAAGCCAAGCGACGACGCCTGCCTACGCAGGTCGTCCATGTCCTCGGCCTCGGCAGCATCGGAAAGCACGCTTTCTGCCTGAGCGCCGCCCAATGTCAGCACCAGCAGATCACGCACCCGCGCCAGCAGATCCTCGACGAACCGACGCGGGTCGAATCCTCCCACCACGACTTTCTGCACCACGCCATACAGCGCTTCGCCGTTACGCGCGATGACGGCGTCCACCGCCTCGCCGATCAGCGCCTCCGGCGTGAAGCCGAGCAGCGCCACGGCGGCGTCGCGGGCGATCACGCCGTCAACCGCGCCGACCATCAACTGATCGAGCACCGACAGGGTGTCACGCACCGAACCGCCGCCGGCGCGCATCGCCAGCTTGAGCACGCCGGGTTCCGGCTTGATGCTTTCCTTGGCGCAAATCTCCTCCAGATACGGTCCCATGACCTCCTGGGGAACCAGCCGGAACGGGTAATGATGGGTACGCGAACGGATGGTACCGATCACCTTGTCGGGTTCGGTGGTCGCGAAGATGAACATCACATGGTCCGGCGGTTCCTCGACAATCTTCAGCAACGCGTTGAAACCCTGCTGGGTGACCATGTGCGCCTCGTCAAGAATGAAAATCTTATAGCGATCCCGAGCGGGGGCGAATCCGGCGCGCTCTCGCAGTTCACGGGCGTCGTCGACGCCATTGTGACTGGCCGCGTCGATTTCCACCACGTCGATGGAACCTGGACCGCCAGTGGCGAGGTCCTTGCAACTGGCGCATTCCCCGCATGGATGCGAGGTCGGCCCCTTGGCGCAGTTGATGCACCGCGCGAGGATACGCGCAGAACTGGTCTTACCGCAGCCACGCGGCCCGGAAAACAGGTACGCATGCGTGAGCTTGCCGCTGTCGAGGGCCCGCATCAGCGGAACAGTGACCTGATCCTGACCGATGACCCCCTCAAACGTGTCCGGTCGATAACGTCGATACAGTGCAAGTGCCATAAGCTCCAACCTATCGCAACCCGGCTATTTCCGGGTGTCTTTCCCTATTGTCCCCATTACTTGCGCACGCATCGGGGGCTTGCCCAGATGGTGCCGCCGCAGCGACGTTTGCGGACTCGTCAACGTCAATCGTTGGCCTGTCGGCCGAAAGCCGCCGGACAGGCAGGCTCCGCTCAGGCGGACTCGCCGGTCAGATGAATTCGCCGGTCACCGGGTCACGCCCGTCGCGCTCGATCGCCGCCATGATATGCTCCTCGCTCCGGCTGTCATGCCAGTGGGCGACCGCAGGCGGGACCAATACGCGCAACGCCTTGGCCTGCGCGGTGACGGTCACCGGAAGATGCCCGACGTACTCCCCATCGGCCATCAGCACCGGAGGCTCGTCTCCCTCGTGGGCGCGGGTTATCTTCACCTGGCGCACACGCTTCCAGCTGAATATCTGGCTGGCGAGCAACCTCCCGTTATAGGCGTTGGACAGCGCTTTAGCACATTGGCCGACATTCGGCTTGCAGTTCAGCCACACCAGATCCAGCATTCCGTCATCAAGCAAGGAGTATGGAGACACCTCCAGTCCGCCTCCGATGTACCGTGCATTGGCGACTGTGAGCATAGGGGCGATGATGTCGTGTTCCTCCACCGTGCCGTCCGACAGCGTGGCCTTGACGTGATAGCCGTACTGTTTCATGCGGGCGATCTCCACCAGCACCGCCGCAGCGTATCGCGCTGGCCCTCCGGGAAGGCGCGAACGGTTGGCCCGATCGTTGATGCTTGCGTCAAGCCCACAATTAAGCATCCCCGCATAGTATCGGTCGATCAGCCCGTTCACTGGGCGGCCTTCCTCATCCACCACGGGCTCACCGGACTCGCCATGCACCATGCAGGCGATCTCCGTCGAGCGCACGCGTCCCATATCGACATCCAGATAGGTGCCGCATGCGATGGCGCCGACGATGCCTTCCACCGCGGTTTTGACCCGGTTGACGGGCAGTTTCAGACCTCGCGCGAAATCATTGCCCGAACCGACCGCCACAATGCCGAGCGGGATGCCACTGCCGCAAACGGCGTTGGCCCCCAAGGCGATCATGCCGTCGCCGCCTACGACCACCAAGTAGTCGTATAGGGCGCGGTTCTCGCGAGCGGCCGTCAGCGAATCATCAAAGCTGGTGCCGGTCAGATCCATTACGTCGAATCCATGCCGCTGTCCGGCTTCGGCCAGCATCGTGAATACCTGTTCGCCCACGACGGCACCCCACCCCTTGTTTGAGACGGGATTGCCGATCAACGCCACCATTGTCTTCGCTTCGCCCATACGTCAAACATAATGCATCAACGGCATTCCCCGCCAGTACAGGCTCCGCAATCGGTCTCGGCATCGGCATCA
>ENA-OPCD01002643-OPCD01002643.1-human-gut-metagenome-genome-assembly--contig:-NODE-2643-length-12361-cov-2.772469_pt1 | contig 12361 bp, 14 predicted proteins | sample MGYA00241560_ERZ501471 | MGnify/ENA primary metagenome ERZ501471 (study PRJEB25962, sample SAMEA2042578) | human gut metagenome | biome: human gut; feature: human-associated habitat; material: faeces...
TTCCCTTTACGATATATCAAACTCTTTTTATCTAAAACTTTATTCTTACAAAATTCTACAACATCTTCTTCAATTCCTAAATTTCTTTTAATTCTTGATATACCTAAATGTGTTGTGTGAATTTTATAAATATTCATTAATAATTCATTCTTATCCATCTTGATGACTCGTCCTTTTTAAAATAGTATCCTATTGCATCCCATTAACATTCCTAAACTTAAATAATGATCTTTTGATATTTGTTTTTTTGTATTCATTAAAATAACAATGACAACAATTAATAGAAATTCTTTCATACACTCACCCAATCTTTTGTTTTCTTTTACTAATCATTAAGGTAATCAAAACAAAGCTTAAGGTAAATCCTAAAACAATAATACCATTAATAATTATTAGTTGTAATGTTTCTAATTTAAAATATTCTAATGTTTTAATAAGTTCATTATTTTGTACAAAATAATACGTTGGTAAAATATGAGCAATCTTTAAAACATAACTTGGCATAAATGACATTGGCACAAAGCATCCACAAAGAAACGATGTTCCTAAAGCAACAACATTGACAATACCTCCAATAGCTTGCTTATTATGGGTAATAGTTCCAATTAAGAATCCTACGGCCAAACTACATATTGAAAAAACAAATGAATTTAAAATATAAGCAATCCCATTCCCACTTAACATAATTTCTTTAAATAAGATAAAACTAATAATCATATAGGCTAACCATACAATAAAAGAAGCAAGACCTAAAGAAGCAAAAATGATCCAATTATATTTACGATATGAAAAACTGCTCATAATTGTTCTTTTACGTACACCCTCTTGATTTAAACTTGCAAGAATCATTGTCATACAATAAACTCCCCCGGCCAGTAAGGCATAGTTTAAGAAATTAAAATAAACATTTACTTGATTCAATTTAGAACTATCTAAGGATGTGTGGAGTTTTACTTTTGTTTTTTGGTTAATCACTTGTTTGACTTTTTGATTTAAAGCTTTACCTTGATAATGCTCTTTATAAAGATTGACTGTCTTTATATATTTTTCAATTAACATTTGGGTAAAAGATGCATTTTCATTACCATTTGATTTATATTCAATCGTTGGATTTTTATCATTTACAAGATCATCACCAAAGTTTTCAGGAATATACACAACATAACTTATATCACGATAAAACAAGGCATCGTCTACTTTTTCTTGATCATTGATGTCGATATCTTTTAATGTCGCTTGTTCTTTTAAATACGAAACAAATCCTTTGGTTATTTCATTGTTTTGATCCTTATTTACAATCAAAATATCTGGTTTTGTTGCCTCATAATGATTCATATTACCAGAAGTTGTATTAAATAATGTAATTGCAAGTAAGATCACTGTATAAAGAATTAAGTTCCCTTTTAATTTATTTAAGATTTTAAAAACGGTACTAAATATAATCATATTGTTCCCTCCTTAAAGTCCTAAAAGAAATAAATAAACATACAATAATAAATACTCCTAAACAACAAATATCTCTGATATATCGATTAAATGTATTGTAATAATATAAAGCATAAAAACCATCGGTAATCAAATTATTAGGATTGATAAGATTAACAATAGGTATATTTTTATCAATAACATATTTTAAAGTAACACCCATCATCCCAGATAGAACCGAGAAAAACATAGAAATCGCAATATTAATTCCTGTTTTTGCTTGTTCAGAAACTCTAAAAACAGAAGCAATAAATATTCCCATCGAAATACCTGCTAAATCACCAACTAAAGAAAGAATGATTATATAAAGCCATTGACTACCAAATTCAACATTTAAACCAAATTTTAAAAAGATTAAAAGAATTGCTAAACCAACAAGGCTTACTAAATAAGAACCTAGTGCTGAAGATAAGACAAGTATTCCTTTTTTATTTGGTGAAACAGAAACTCTTTTCCCTTTAGCGGACATATTCGCCAATTGATTATTAATAGCTGTTAAGCCCAACATCCCACCATACATACAAGCCATGGCAATTAAGGTATAATATTCAATTTGCATATAACTTAAATGACTACTTGATGTGTCTTTTAAAGATACTTCTTGGCTATTGAGCTTTTGAAGAATATCATGTACAATTTGTTGAACATTAAAATTATAGTTTCCTTGTTGTATTTCATCTTCAATTTGTTTCTTTGTTAAATCTTCTATCATCCTCTTATTTTGTTTAATTTCATCCATAACAAATTGCAAGATTGTTTGTTCCATACCATTTTCTTTAATCACAATTTGTGGTTCTTGTTTATTAAAGAGAACATATCCTTCTATTTTATTATCTTCTAAAAGCTGTCCCGCCTCTTTTTTATTTACAAAATGAATACGAAATAACTGATCCTTATTTTTTTTATCAGAAAGCTCTTTAAAGGTTTCTTGATAAATTGTTTGGTTTTGATATTCCTTATTGTCAATAACTGCAATATCAAAAACTTGTAAAGCTTCGTCTTTTTCAATATTTTCAAAAGCCATGTGAAAGAAAATACCTAAAATAATAGGAAAAGCAAACATCCAAAAAATAAGAACTTTATTTTTAAAAAGTATTTTAACTGTATACTTTAGATTATGAATAAACATCAATCCCTCAATTCCTTTCCTGTTAACTTTAAGAAAACGTCATTAAGAGTTGGACCTACACGTTCAATCTTTTCCTCAATATTTGCTTCTTTCTTTAATTCATCACTTGTTCCTTGAGCAATGATCTTTCCTTTATCTAAAATAATAATACGATCGCAAAGTATTTCTACTTCTTCCATATAATGTGTTGTATAAACAATTGTAGCCCCTTGATCTCTTAATTTTTTTATACCATCTAAAATATGATTACGACTTTGTGGATCAACTGCAACAGTTGGTTCATCTAAAAAGATCAGTTTAGGCTTATGAGCAATCCCACAGGCAATGTTTAATCTTCGAAGTAAACCTCCAGAAAGTTGTTTAGGTAAAAACTTTTTAAAATCATTTAATCCTACTAAGTTAATTGCATCATCAACATATTGTTTTCTTTGTTTTTTATCTCGAATATATAAACCACAAAAATAATTGATATTATCATAAACATTCAATTCATCAAACAGCTACTTCTTGAAAAATAACTCCTATCTTTGCTTTTAAATCATAAGAATCAGGTTTCATTTCTTTACCAAAAACCTTAATAAATCCTTCTTGATATTTAAGTAATGATAAAATAGAGTTAATAGTTGTACTTTTTCCACAACCATTAGGTCCTAATAATCCTAAAATTTCTCCTTGATAAACATTAAAGGATAAATCATCAATTGCTTTTAAATTTTTATACTCTTTTGTAAGATGTGAAACCTCTATTACTTTTTCCATCATTCTTTTCCTTCCCTATTCTTTTTAATAAGTTGTGCCAAAATTTCTTCTTTTACATTTCCCTTTTTTACTTCATAAAGAAGCATTGAAACATATTGATCCTTTAACAATTCCGCAATTTCTCCATCATTAAATTCAACAGTTTGATTGGCTGCTAAACTAGCAATCCCATTGACATATAACCACATTCTTAAATGGAATTGTTTGGCATCTTCATTTGACATACCCGTTTGTTTAGAGATTGTTTCAAGGATTGTCTTTGCTGATCCTGTTAAATCAATAAAATCAAATGCTCCTTCATTTATTTTTCGGTTAAACATAATTTTAAATAATTCATGCTCTTCCTTAGCAAAACGAATATAATTGATTCCAATATCCTTGTATTCTAATTGACCTGTTTCACTTTTTAAAACTTCTCGATCAAAAATCTTTACAATTTCATCTATCACATCTTTTTTTAAAACATCCATATTCTCATAAATATAAAAAAGTGGTTGTGTTGAACAGCCTAATTTCTTTGCAATCTTTCTAGCATTTAAAGCATTGAATCCTTCATGGCTAATAATCGAAATACTTGCTTGTAGAATATCTTCTTTTTGTATTTTTCTTTTTGCTGGCATAAAAGCCTCCTTTCTATAACTAATGTTATATATAACTCTTGTTATAATTATAACAATATCTTCTTGTCATTGTAAAGAAAAAAGGATATTTCAAAATATCCTAACCATTTAAATAAGCTGCCTTTAATAAGTTTTGTACAACTTCATTTTCACTTTTATATAATTGTTGTATTGTTCCTTTTTCTATGATTTTTCCATCATTTAAAACAAGAACCTGATGACAAAACTCATGAACCAATGAGAGATCATGACTAACGAAAAGAATAGCCATATGATATTTATAAACACATTGTTTTAATAATTCGATAATATCTCTTTGAATCACTTGATCGAGACTGCTGGTAATTTCATCACAAATAAGTAATTGGGGTTGTATAATCAATGCTCTAGCAATTGATATTCTTTGTAACTGTCCTCCACTTAATTCATGAGGATATTTTTCCAAACAAGCCTCATCCATACCTACTTGTTCTAATATCTTTTTAATAGCAGTCATCACTTCTTTTTTATTTAAATGATAAAAATAATGATAAGGTTCATAAAGAAACTTTTTGATTTTCATTCGTGGCGAAAAGCTTTCAATTGGATTTTGAAGAATAAGTTGTATATCTTTACGACTCTTTTTAAAATCAACTGTTTTTCCTTGATATAATAAAGAACCTGAAGAAGGTTTTTCAATACCTGAAACAAGTCTTGCAAGGGTACTTTTTCCACATCCACTAACACCAATAATACCAACAACTTCACCTTCATCAATGCTAAAATCAAGATGATTTAAAACAGTCTTATCGTATTTTTTTGTAAGATCTTTAGCTTCAAATAAACGCATTATTCTTTTCCTTTCATAATAGTGACTTTGTATAGGGATGCTTAGGAGTATTAAAAAGAGTCTCTACATTTCCTTTTTCTACAATCATTCCATCTTTAATAACAACTATTTGATCTGCAATATAACGTGCTACTTGAATATTATGTGTTACAAACACAAAAGTTGTTTGTTTTTTTAGATTTAAAAGATAATCTAAAATTTGTTTTTGAATAACGACATCTAAACTGCTTGTCGGTTCATCAGCCAAAACAAGTGAAGGTTGTAAACATAATATTAAAGCAATCATCACTCTTTGAGCCATTCCTCCTGATAATTCAAAAGGATACTTGTTTAAAATAGTTTCTTCTAGCCCCATTTGTTTTAAATAATGAATAGCTATTTCTCTTGACTGTTTTTTAGAATATTTAAAATGAGTATGTAAACTTTCATAGAAATGTTCTTCAATATTTTGATAATCATCAAAATAAGTTAAAGGATTTTGAAAAATCATGCCTATTTTTTTCCCTCTATAACAATCTAAATCCTTTTCTAATAAATTATCTTCTTCAAATAAAATTTTACCCTCTATAATTTTTGCATCATCACTTAACAATCCCATTGTTGCTTTAAGTAATGTTGATTTCCCACTACCACTTTGACCGACAATAACTGTAATTTGATTTTTAGGAATCATTAAATCTATATGATGTAAAATTTCTTGTTCATTATAAGTCAATGTTAAATTTTGATAATTTAATATACTCATTTAAGATCAATATCCTTTGTAATCATATAATAATCAACCGGATGGCAAATAGCTCCTTTGACCTTAGAAGAAGTTACCGTATTTAAAGGAACATAAGAAACATAAATATTGGCAGCATCATCTAAAATCATTTCACTTGCTTGAATAGCAAGTTGTTGTCTTTGTTTTAAATCATAAGTTGTGGAAAATTGTTGAATCAAATTATCAAGATTTGAGTTTTTATAACGTCCTGTATTACTTGAACCCGTTGATAAATAACGTTGTTGAATAAAGATTTCTGGATCACCTGTAGGTGCACTTGAATCATTAGCCGAACATAAATCAAAAGTTCCTGCTGCTTTAATATCATTCACATTTTCAACTTGATTAAGTTTAATTTTAATACCAATCTTTTTTGCTTCACTTTGCATAGATTGCGCAATAATATTTGCATCTGCTGAACCATGATCCGCGCTTTCATAATAATTTAAAATGATTTCTTGTCCATCTTTTTCTCTGATACCATCATTATTCGTATCAACATAGCCCGCTTCATCTAAAAGACGATTGGCTTCTTTTAAATTAAGACTATAGCCATTAGAAACATCTCCGTAAGGTAATGCACTTGAATAAAGACCAGTTGCTTCTTTTCCACCAATCAATTTAACAATACTTTTACGATTTACACTATAAGATAAAGCTTTTCTAATCGTTAAATCACTTAAAAATGTTGTTTCATTATTCATATAAATAACATTTGTACGTGGCCCTAAAACTTCTAAAACCTGATAATCTTTATTATTTCTAAATAATTTTAAACTTGAATAATCTATCGTATTAGCAAGATCAACTTCACCCGATTGTAACGCTAAAACACGTGCATCAGAATCTGCCACTTGACTAAAATGAACATGGTCAAGTTTTGCTTTACCATCGTAATATTTTTTATTTTTGCTTGTATCGATTGTTTTTTCTGAAACAAAATCATCCACCACAAAAGGTCCAGTACAAAGAGGATGATTGGCAATATCTTCTTCACTTTGACTTGCATCATAAATAGTAAAGAGTGGTTCACAAAGATTATTTAAGATTGCCCCACTTGATTTATTTAAATAAAGATAAATATCTTGCCCCTTTGCTTCAACATGATTTAAATCAAAATAATCAATCGCTCTTGTATTTTTTTCAAAAGCTCTTTCTAAACATGATTTGACATTTTCTCCTGTTACTTTTTTACCATTTGAAAAAGTAATAGAATCTTTTAAAGTCAATTTCCAGGTTGTATCATCAATTTGTTCATAGGATTTTGCCAGACATGGTTCCACTTCATATTTTTCATTAAGTTTTAACAATGTTTCTCCTACCCCAATACGACTTAAAACCCAACCATCATAATTATTTGTAGGATCTAAAGATGTTGAAATCCAAAACATAGCAGCATTAAGTGTTTTACTTGATTCATTTTTGTTTGAATTAGAACATCCACATAAAGTTGTTAACATAAATAAACAAAGTAATAATTTTATTTTCTTCATAACTTCTCCTCATAATGTTTAGGATCTAAATAATCCCTTATATCTTCTGATAATAAATTAAAAATAAGCACACAAATAAATAAAACAAGTCCTGGAAAAAACATCATCCAAGGAGCCACTTGCATAAATTGTTTACTTTCATAAAGCATCGCTCCCCATTCAGGTTGTGGTGGCTGACTAGCAAGTCCTAAAAAGCTTAAACCTGCAAGTGAAATCATCATATTTCCAATATCTAAAAAAGCTGTTACAAGTATTTGTGATAAAATATTAGGTAATAGATAACGAATGATTCTTTGAAGTGGTGGGACACCCGACATTTTAGATATCACTAAATAATTCTTTTTCTTTTCTTGTTTGACAAGAGCAAGAGTCAATCTTGCATATTTTGTCCACCAAATAAGTGCTAAAGCAAATACTGTATTAAAGAGACCTGCCCCGACGATTCCTACTATTGCAATGGCAAAAATCGTATCAGGAAAAGCAAGTAATCCATTAATTATATTATTAAAAAAAGATTCAACTTTATCATTAGACAAGCCTGCAATTAAGCCAACAATCATTCCAATAAAAACAATTAAAAACAACATCAAAAAAGTCAAACCAAAAGAAGTTTTTGCACCACAAAGAATACGACTAAAAACATCTCTTCCTAATTTATCTGTACCAAAAATGTGTAAGAAACTTGGTGGTTGTAAAGAGAAATCATAATTAACTTTTAAAGGATCATAAGGCGCTAAAAAAGAACCAAATAGAGCAATAAGTAATAATAAAACAGCAAGACCAATCTCAATTTTTAACTTTCTTTTCATTGAAACGCCTCCTTAATCGTGGATTTAATACTTGTTGAAAAATATCAACAAATAGATTAACAAAAACATAGATCAATGCCATATAAATTGCATAAGCTTGAATAATTGGATAATCACGATAACGAATAGCTTCTACAACCATGTTACCTAAACCTTGATATGAAAAAATCGTTTCAATAATTGCCGTTCCACCAAGTAAATGTCCAATAGAAAGACCTAATAAAGAAGAAAGTGTCGTAAAAACATGAGGTAAAACATGCTTTAATAAAATTTCTGATTGTTTCATTCCTCTTGCTTTGAGTCCAATAATATAATCTTGATTTAATTGTTCTAAAATAGCATTTTGAATCATTCTTGTATAAGAACAAATCAGCGGAAAACTTAAACAACAAACAGGTAAAACAAGACCTTTTAAACTACTTCCACTAATAACAGGAAACAATTGAATCTTTACTGAAAAAAGCAGAATTAAAAGAAGCGCTAACCAAAAATTAGGTAAAGATAAACCTAAAAAAGAGATATTTTTTAAAATAGAATTAATCAAACTATGACGATGAGTAGCACTATAAATTCCTAAAGGAATCGAAAAAGCTAAAACAACAACAAATGAAAACATCGCTAATTTTAAAGTATTTGGTAACTTTGATAACATTTGTTGATTCACATCTTGTCCATAATGATAAGAATAACCTAAATCACCATGAACAAAATCATTCAACCAGTCAACATAGCGAACAACAATATTTTTATCGAGACCCATTTCATGTCGTGTTTCATTTAAAACTTCCTCGCTAGGTGTAATTCCTTTAGATAAATAATACATTTCAGCACTATCACTTGGTGCCAAATTTGTCATAATAAAGGTAACAAGTGTCACCAAGAAAAGAACTGAAAATAATGATAAAATTCTTTTCATTATTTAATCGCATGTATTAAGAATTGACGAATCAATTCTTTTCCTTCCTTTGTTTTTTCTTTTGAAAGTATTTCACTTTCAATTTGTTGAAAACCGATTTCTTTTAGAATTTCTATATCATATTGAGGTCGTAAAACATAAGATAACTTTAATTCTTTAGCAATATTATCAATAATAGAAACATCAATTCCTTCCATATGTTGATGATCACTATGCCCTGACCTATTATAATCTCGATCTTGATAGTGATAATAATGATTACCATCAACATTTAAAAGATGCCCTTTATTTTTCAAGACTCTCAATATTTCCTTATAAGCTTGTACTGGCTTTTCTAAATTCCATGTCACATTACGTGTGATAACCAAATCAAAAGTTTCATCCTGAAAAGCTAAATTTTGAACATCCATTTTTTGAAATTCGACATTCGCTTTAAATTTACCTGCATTATTTCTTGCTTCCTCCAACATTTTGTCACTGTAATCAATACCGATAACTTGACATCCATAATTTGTAAGCATAACAGAAAAAAATCCTGGGCCACACCCTAAATCTAACACTTTCATTCCTTTATTTATTTTTAGATAACGATTTATTAATTCTATCCATTTTTCTTGATCATGTAAAAGTTCTTCTTGGTTATCCAAAGAATAACCAAAAGAACGTTGATTCCAATAATCTGCAATTTTATTTAACTGACTTGTCATAAATTCTCCTTTATTTAACAAGATGATATATTTCCTGTAAAGAACATTGATGTTTTAACGCTAATTTTTTAGCACTTTCATATTCTGGATAACATCTTTTTTCACCATCAATTTCTACTTCTTTTACTTGAAGTTTTCCAAGAGGTGTTTCGATTTCTTTAATTTGTCTTTTTAAAACAGTTCTTTGTTCCTTACGATAACGAATACCAATAGTCGTTGTTTGTGTAAAAATCACTTTTTGTAAGAGACACATCTTTTCTTCATTACAAACGACCGTCAAGCGATAAGCTGGTCTATTTTTTTTCATAAAGATAGAAGTAAAGAAAACATCTAAAGCTCCTTGATCTAAAAGCTGTTCCATTACAAAACCAAGCATTTCTCCACTACAATCATCAATGTTAGTTTCCATGACTATAATTTCGTTTTTTTTTTTATTTCTCCAAGGGATACTTTTAAAACATTTGGAATTACCAAATCTTTTGTACCCGTTCCCCAACCTACTTTTTGAACATTCATAGCAGGCATTGTAGTAAATTCACTCGCAATTTCTGCGATGATTGCAGCACCTGTTGGTGTAACAAGTTCTGTATCTACATCAATTTGTCGAGTGATAGCATTACTTGCTGCAAAGATTTCAGATGTTGCAGGTACAGGGACAGAAATCATCCCATGTGCACATTCAATAAATCCATAACCATCATTAACGACACTACTATAAATAACATCCGGATTGATTTTACATAATAAAATCGCTGTTCCAATAATATCAACAATAGAGTCAATGGCTCCTACTTCATGAAAATGAACATTTTCTAATGTTTCATTATGGACTTTGCTTTCAGCTTTGGCAACTCTTAAAAAGATACGTTTAGCCAAATCTTTTGCTTTTTCGTCAATTTCACTTTCATCAATAATTTTATTAACATCGAATAAATTACGATGTTCATGATGATGGTGATGAGCGTGTTCATGATGTAAGTGTTCATGCTCATGCTCATGTTCATGTTCATGATGATGTTCGTATTCTAAATGAACATCAACATAAGTTCCTGTAATACCATTTTTCTTTTCTTTAGAAATATGAATATGATACCCATCCACATTTAATTTTTTTAATTCATTAACTAAATAATGAGGATCATCAATCAATTCAGATAACGCTCCTAAAGTCATATTTCCACTGATTCCACTACTACAATCAAAATATAATACTTTCACTATTTCTTTCCTCCTAAACAATTAATGGTATGGGCCATAAATCCTGCCCCAAATCCATTATCAATATTGACAACACTAACCCCACTCGCACAGCTATTAAGCATCGCAAGAAGAGCTGATAATCCTTCAAAATTAGCACCATAACCAATGGATGTCGGTACAGCAATAACTGGTTTATCCACAAGTCCTCCAACAACGGAAGCAAGGGCCCCTTCCATTCCTGCACAAACAACTAAAACATTTGCCCTTTGAATAGTATCTAAACGATGAAACAAACGATGAATACCGGCAACACCCACATCACTGACGAGTTCAACTTCGTTACCTAAAAATTGAGCTGTAAGCATAGCTTCACGAGCAACCGGCAAGTCTGATGTTCCCGCACAAACAACAACAATTTTTCCTTTATTAATTTCTTTTTGTTCCTCATCAATATAACAAATGTGCGATAAAGAATCATAAATCATTTGTGGAAATTCTTTTAAGATAGCTTCACTTTTTTCTTGGTCGACACGTGTAATTAAAATAGAATGGATATCATGGTCTAACATATTTTTTACAATACCGATAATTTGTTCTTTGGTTTTACCAGCACCATAGATTACTTCATTATTTCCTGTTCTTTTTTTTCGATTATAATCAATCGTTGCATAATCTAAAGGCTGTTCAATCAGTTTTTGAGCTTGTTCAATTGTTAGTTCATTATTTTTAACCTTTTGTAGAATTTCTAGTGTTTTCAATATCATAACCTCCACTTCTAATTCCTTCTAAATCAAGTGTTACAAATCTAAATCCAAGATTTTTAATATTTTGAATCAATTCTTTATTTTCAATGATTTTCATAAAATCTTGTGGTTCAACTTCAAGACGTGCCACATCTCCATGTACTCTTAAACGTACATGAAGCATTCCTAAATCATGTAAATATTTTTCACCTGTTTCAACAAGTTTTAATTTTTCTAAAGTAAGCTCTGTATTGTAGTCAAAACGAGAAGCCAGACAGGCATTGGATGGTTTATTATAAGTAGCAATACCAAGCTGTTTAGAATAATCTCTAATTTCTTGTTTTGCTAAATTATTGTTCGCTAAAGGCGAAATAATACCTAATTCTTCACAAGCTTTTAATCCTGGTCGATACACTTTTTCATCATCTTTATTTTTCCCATCTAAAACATAAGCAAAGTCATGTTCTTTAGCAACGGCAATAACTTTTGACATAATGCTTCTTTTACAATGATAACAACGATCTTTATGATTAAAATGAAAAGCTTCTACGTCTAATGGATTGACTGATAAAACCACATGATTTGAATCTTTTAATTGTTCAAGAGCACCTTCAATGTCTTCTTTTGACATCATTGCTCCTCGACATAAAACAGGTAAAACATTTTCTTTTCCTAATGTTTCAAGAGCTACATGGAATAAAAAGTTGGAATCAACACCCCCACTATAAGCAATCGCAACTTTTCCATAATTTCTTAATTCTTCTTGTAATAATTCTAATTTATTCATATAAATCTCCCTAAACTCCTCTATGACTTCTACTTAAAGGCTTCATTTAACATTGAAAAAAGTTATATTTATTATTTTACTCAAAAAAATATCGTATACATAAGTAGTTTATAGTTTC
>ENA-OPCD01002672-OPCD01002672.1-human-gut-metagenome-genome-assembly--contig:-NODE-2672-length-12280-cov-3.116155_pt1 | contig 12280 bp, 7 predicted proteins | sample MGYA00241560_ERZ501471 | MGnify/ENA primary metagenome ERZ501471 (study PRJEB25962, sample SAMEA2042578) | human gut metagenome | biome: human gut; feature: human-associated habitat; material: faeces...
CTGCCAATGACGCAAGAAGAGGTGGACGGCTGCACCATCTATACTGTGAACGATGGTGACTTAGTGGCTTGCTTTACCGAGAGAATCACCGACAATGTGGTGGCGGCGATGGCCGACAAAACTCCGCTGCGTGTGCTCTTCCGTGACTCCTGCTTTGCCCAAGATGACCAAAAGATAAACATCTACGAGCAATTTAAGCAACTGATGGACTGGACCGATGATGAAGCCTTCAAGAATATCAAGGTTATCTAAATTCGCGATTATGGAAGAGAACAACAAAATACTCATCTATACGGATAGCGAAGGCTTGACCAAAATAGATGTAATATTAGAAGACGAGACCTTGTGGCTTACGCAAGCGCAAATGTGCGAGCTGTATCAAACCAGTAAGTCGAACGTAAGCGAGCATATCAAGCACATATTTGAAGAGGGTGAATTACAGGAAGATTCAGTTGTTCGGAAATTCCGAACAACTGCCTCCGACGGTAAATCATATATGACTGCATACTACAATCTGGATATGATTATCGCCCTTGGTTATCGCATACGTTCTATCATAGCAACCCGTTTTCGTCAATGGGCTACGCAGCGGTTGAAAGAATATATGATTAAAGGTTTCGCTCTTGACGATGAACGACTGAAACAACTTGGAGGCGGTGGCTATTGGAAAGAGCTGTTGGAGCGCATCCGGGACATCCGTGCCACAGAAAAGGTGCTGTACCGCCAAGTGTTGGAAATATATGCCACAAGTATCGACTATGACCCAAGAGCTTCTGTTTCGCAAGAGTTTTTCAAGAAAGTGCAGAACAAGATACACTATGCCATACACGGCCATACGGCAGCCGAACTGATTGTGGAACGTGCCGATGCCGAAAAGCCGCACATGGGGATTTTATGGGATTGCTTACATTCAAAGGGAATCAGCCTACTCTGTCAGAAGCTCGCACAGCCAAGAATTATTTGGATGAGAAGGAACTTCGTGCTATGGGGCAGTTGGTATCTGGATATTTGGACTTTGCAGAGCGTCAGGCAGAACGAGAGCAACCAATGACAATGAACGATTGGGCTAACTATTTGGATAGGATTCTTACCATGTCGGGAGAACAATTGCTATTAGATTCCGGCAAGGTGTCGCACACGGAAGCTATGGAACATGCTACCAATGAATATCGCAAATACAAACAACGCACTATCAGTGATGTGGAACAAGATTATCTGGACTCCATCAAGCGAATTGGCAATATAGGTAAAAAAGGAGACAAAAATGAAAATTAAATACAAGCACCAACGATTTCAGGCTGAAGCTACTCGCTGTGTGACGGATGTGTTCCAAGGTCAACCGAAGAGAGATGGACTGAGCAACTTTTTGATAGACCAAGGCAAAGGCCATATAGGTTTTAAGGTAGAAGGCTTTGGCAACGCCCCCATTGTGCTCGACCGTGAAAGTCTGTGCGAGAACATTCGCACCATACAGATGGCGCAAGGCTTGAAGCCTATCGAACATATACAAGGCGAGGGACTAACCCTTACGGTGGAAATGGAGACCGGTACAGGTAAAACCTATACCTACATCAAGACAATGTATGAACTGAACCAACGCTACGGCTGGAGTAAGTTCATTATCGTGGTACCCAGTATTGCCATTCGCGAGGGTGTGTTCAAGAGTTTTGAAAGTATGGCGGAACACTTTGCCGGAGAGTATGGCAAACGGATGCAATACTTCATCTATAACTCCAAGCAGCTCTCCAAGATCGATGGCTTTGCCCAAGACAACGGCATTCACGTGATGGTCATCAACACGCAAGCATTCAATGCCTCGATGAACGAAGAGAAGAACATACAGGGACGTAGCGGAGACGCTGTCGCACGTATCATCTTTTCCAGACGGGATGAGTTTGGATCACGTCGTCCTATCGACATCCTTGCCAAGACCAATCCCATCATGATCATTGATGAACCGCAAAGTGTGTTGGGTACGGACAAGGGCAACGCCACCCGACGGGGCATACAGCTGTTCAATCCCCTGTTCAAGGTCTTGTATAGTGCCACTCATCGCAAGGACGACATCTACAACATGGTATTCCGACTGGATGCCATTGATGCCTATAACAAGCGGTTGGTGAAAAAAGTGGAAGTGCGAGGTGTGCACCAATTAGGCTCCACCGCTACCAACGGTTATGTCTATTTAGATGAAATCGTTATCGGCAAAGGCAATCCGCAGGCACGTATCGGTTTCGATATGAAAACCAATAACGGTACCCGCCATGTCATTCGCTTGGCAGGCGAAGGCTTCAACCTGAAAGAACAAAGTGGCGGACTGCAAGAATACGAAGACAACTACATTGTAGAACGCATTGACGGACTGACCGGTACCATTCATTTCCTGAACGAACTGACGCTTCATGAAGGAGACATCGTAGGTGCTGCCAACGAAGAACTGGTGCGCCGTATGCAGATTCGTGAGACCATCAAAACACATCTGGAACGTGAACGCCAGTTGTTTCCCAGACACATCAAGGTGCTCTCCCTGTTCTTCATCGACCATGTGGATAGCTACCGCATATACAGCAAAGAGGGTGTGGAGAAAGGAAAGTTTGCCAAGATGTTTGAGGAGGAATACCAGAGAGCCTTACAAGAAATGATGCCTACATTTACGGATGGAGCTTATATGCGTTTCCTGTCCGACCCCAAGAATGCGTGTGACAACATTCACGACGGTTATTTCTCCGTGGATAAAAAAGGTGTCAGCGTGGAATCGAAAAGCAAGGAAGGTGAAAACGAAGAGCGTGGTTTCAACTTGATTATGAAAGATAAGGAGCGTCTGCTGAGCCAAGAGTGTCCGGTGCGTTTCATCTTCTCTCACTCTGCCTTGAAGGAGGGTTGGGACAATCCCAACGTGTTCCAGATTTGTACGCTGAAAGATACTGCCAACGAGATAAAGAAGCGGCAGGAAGTGGGACGCGGTATGCGTCTTTGCGTCAACGACAAAGGTGAACGCCAGGATACCGATGTATTAGGCGATACTGTGTTCAATATCAACATACTCACAGTTATCGCCAGCGAAAGCTATGACGACTTTGCCAAGAAGTTGCAGAAAGAAATAGCCGAGGCTTGCGATACTCGCCCTGTGATAGTGACTGCCAATCTGTTTGCCGATGCAATGGCGCAAACAGAAGATGGAACAACAGTAAAAATCTCCACACAACAGGCAGTAGATATTCACGAAGAGTTGATTACCCAAGGGTATATCAAGAAGGGGAAACTCACTCAGAAGTATTTTGATGAGAAGAAAGCCGGACAGCTTGATTTTGGCGAGGCAAACGAACTGAAATCATTTATCATCAAGCAACTGGATAAGGTATTTGACCCGGATAGTGTGAAACCTACAAACGGAAGGGAAAAGAAAGAGGCAAAATTCAATGCCGACAACTTCCACAAGAAGGAGTGGCAGGAACTATGGAAGCGTATCAACACACGCACATACTACAATGTAAACTTCGACACCTCGAAGCTGATAAAGAACGCAATTGATGAACTGTACAAACATCTGAATGTAACGGAAATCCGCATCGTGGTGGAAAGCGGAGGTATAGAGGGAATTCGCGACCGCGAGGAATTGGAAGTCGGCACAGCTATGTCGGCAGCCAAAGTAAGAACTATTCATGTGAAGGAGGCTGTTGGAAGTGGTGTTACATACGACCTCGTAGGCGAATTGGTGCAAGCTACCGGCCTAACTCGAAGAACCATTGTAGCCATTTTGCAAGGTATCAAACCCACCACATTCCATCAATTCAAGCTCAACCCCGAAGAGTTTATCATCAAGGCAGGACGTATCATTAACGATTGTAAGGCAATCTCCCTGATACAGCATATCCGCTATGAGAAGCGCAACAATACGTTTGATAGCGACATCTTTGAGGAAGCAACACTTCGTGGTACATTGGGCAAGGACGCTATCGAAAGCGAGAAATCGCTGTATGATTTAGTGGTAGTTGATAGCCAAGGTATTGAGCGTTCCTTTGCCGAATCATTGGAAAAAGAGGACGATGTAGTGGTTTACACCAAGCTGCCGGGAGGCTTCTATATCAATACCCCCATGGGTAAATACAACCCCGACTGGGCAGTTGCCTTCCGCGAAGGTAGCGTGAAACACGTTTACTTTGTGGCAGAAACCAAAGGTAACGACATCGAAGCATCCCAGCTGCGAAAAGCCGAAGATGCCAAGATTGAATGTGCCCGTCGTCACTTTGCAGCCATCAGTACAGGCGAAGTGGTATATAGCGTGGTGAAAACGTATCAGGATTTGTATAATGCGGTAACGAAATAACACAATCATCCATGTAGAGGAGCCACTCCCTACATGGTATTTGATTCTTTGAATAGGAACATGATTACAGAGCATCCTTCGTATTTAAGAACGACACCTGTTGGTGAAGACCTATTTATAGGTAAATCTCATGAAGCAATATCTAAAAGAATTGCTCAACAGATTAAAAATGGTAACCATTGCCAAATGATTGGAATTGATGGTGGATGGGGATCAGGTAAATCAAATTTAGTAAAGCTCATTTCTAATGAACTCAATGCAGGGATAAGTGATAAAAAGAAACAAATGTTTCCATTTATCACCTATGATGCTTGGGGGCACAGTTCCGATTTACAACGTCGTACCATATTAGAGGAAATAACAAAATCTCTGATTACTGACTATGAATGTCTTGATAACTCTTGGCAACTAAAACTTAACGAACTTCTTTCCAAAAAGAAAAGCACTCATAACAAAAAAGTTCCTAGACTTAGCACAACTATTAAAGTCGGCATGTTATTAGTGGCATTAACCCCACTAATCAATTGGCTTGTTTCTTTAGTTCCAGACAAATGTGTTTTGGGAAAGATTCTTACGTCTATGATACCTTACATTGTTGGTATCGTTTATGTTGTTTATAAAAAGCATTGCGATGATAAAAAATATGGAATAACTGGAACCGCATCATTCTCGTCTTACTTTGAGGAATTATTTCTTGTGTACAAGGGTAAAATTTCTGAAGAATCAACTTATGAAGTGATTTCTGAAAAAGAACCTTCATCTTCACAATTTAAGGAATGGATGCATCAGTTAGATGGGAGTATCAGGGATAGCAAAAAAGTAATCCTTGTTTTTGACAACATGGATAGGCTTCCTATTGCTAAAGTACAAGAGTTTTGGGCTGCTATACACTCTTTTTTTGCAGAAGAGTCTTTTGATAATCTTGTTATAATTGTTCCATTTGACTGCTCACATATCATAAATGCCTTCAAATCGGAAGATAATACCGATAATAGCCATTGTTACGGCAATGACTTTATTAACAAGACATTTAGTGTGGTACATCGTGTAGCTCCTCCCATCATGTCTGATTGGAAAGCATTTTTCTATCAAAAATGGAAAGATGCCTTTGGTAAAGAAGCTTCTCCAGATAAGGAGGTTACGCAAATATATGATGCTATGACCCCAGAAATTACACCTCGCAACATCATTGCTTTTATAAACGAACTAATTACATTGAAGTTTAACTCTGATTTATCTATTCCTGATAGATACTTAGCATTATACATTTTTGGCAAGGATGAAATTTCAGCTAAACCGTCAATAGAACTTTTGTCTCCTTCATTTTTAGGGAATTTGTCTTGCCTTTATAGTAATGATACCGATATGCCTAAATTTATGTCGGCTATACATTATCAGCTACCTGTAGAGAAATCAATGGATATTGTTTTTACTCGGCAGATGAAAACAGCTCTCGATAATAATGAAGTGGAGACAATTAACCAATTAGCCAAAGATAACTCTACCTTTAAGAGTATTGCAGAAATAGCTATTCTAGATGTCACTAACATTGAGAATGCGACAATAGCACTCGAAAAGGCTGATTTATCTAATATTGAGAAAGGCGTTCTCGATTATATTTGGCAATGTCTATACCATCGTATTCACTCATTAAAAGCAGACTTCACACGTTACAAACCTTTCCACTCAATCTTACTTTCTCATATATCACAAACAGGTAGGAAAAACTATATTTCTATGCTGATTAAACAATACCAAAGCATAAAGGAAGATAGTTTTGATTGCCAGACTTATATACAAGGCATTGATGCCTTGCGGAAAGTAGACTCATTTCATTTAGATTGTGTCCTTGAATGTTTATGGCAAATATCACCTGCATTGTTCGTGAAACTTACTCAAATCACGAAAGATTCATACAATGACTATGGATATTATTGTCCTGAAGAAGATTTAGACGAATACCTTTCTGATTTAAGCATTTCGGATTGGAAATCCATATTTATCAATAAGACATTAGCTGATGAATATAAATTGAATCGCTTTGAGAAAAAACTGCTCGAAAATCTAAAATCCTCTGGGAACAACGTAGATGATGTTAGAGTATGTATTGAACGCCTGAAAGAGATTCGATCCTATATAGATAATGCAGATTCTATAATGGCCGACTCGGCTATCTATAATATATTGGGTAGCATCGATAGTAAGAATCCAATATTCTATGATTTAATATGCATTGGTATGTCCAAATGCGGTTCGTACCAGTATAGAGGATACAGCCCATATTCTATAATGCTATCTTCACCCTCTGACCAAGATATTATTTCTATCTCAAACACCATTAAATGGTATATCAATTATGGTGATCTATTAGTAAGTTATAGTTCATATGATAGTAAACTAACAAATAGTGTTGTAAGACATTTGACCAATAGCTATAATGCTCATAGTAGAGCATCAATCACAAATTGCTTGAAAAATTATACATCTATAAAAGCTCATTATTCACTTGAAGCCAAGGCTTTGTTGACTAAACTTGCTGGATGGTCTACTAACTATAAAGGTGAAGATGTTTTCTCTCCTGAACTAATAAAAGACTGCCTTAATGTAAAAAATGATTTATCAGTTGCAGTATTAAATGCTCTAAATTCAACCTTGCAAAGCAAATCGCAAGAGGTTTGGTGTGATGACTTGAAAAACTCGCACACTTTAGCCGATTATTATGTCATGTATCATCCGGAAATTAATCAAAACTTGTTTGATGCGATAAAAGAGCAGATAAATAGTTGTGTAACTAATAATACTGCCATTGCAAACCAAGACATTGTTGGTAAGTTATTGTCTATATGTAACGTACAAGGCTGTGACGTGAAAAATTTCTTTATAGATACCCTAAATAAATTCAACACAAATCAGTCAACCAAAGGAAAGGTAATTGCATTAGCCCCTTGGATTTTCCAATATGTAGGGAATGACTTGGAGACTTATCAGGATTACTTGTTTAAGTTTTTAGTTACAGAGGTGTTAGAAGATGATGCAATAATTAGTATCCTTAATAAAAACAGACAGATGCTTTCATTCAAAAAACCTGATGATTTTAAGAGGAAAATCAAGCAGTTAGCTGAAGCTAATGGTAACGAATCTTCAGAAATTTGGATGCTGGCAAAATATTGGAAACTTATAAAAGATAAGAAATAAAAATTTGGCACTTTTGCTATGGATTCGCAGTTATACATGATAGTAGATTTAGAGAGATGTGGCGATAAGTGTATGTTTATCACCGAGCAAGTTTCCTCTATCAGCGAGAACAAGAACGGTCTTTGGGCTGTTCGGTTCTCGTCATCTACTCGTGTGTTCAATTACAACAAAGCCCGTCTGTTATATTTTACCGATCCAGAGACCATAGATTTCAGCGAAAAAGGATTGTATATCAAGAATAAGCACATCAACAATGTGGCAGAAGTATTGCGGTTTTCTGACACTCGTCATACATTCTATCGAGTGACCTATCCCAATGGTTACTATGAGAACTTTGAGGGAAATGATGTCTATATCACTCGTACTCCCATTGACAAAAATGGTGGATCTACTTGGGAATATCTTCGTAAATTGGCTGCTGAAACAGGTCTGATGACAGAGGATGAAGATAATATCTTATCCAAGCAGTATGAATTGGTAGATACAATGCGCGACAATGTTCCTTTGGCTCAATATCTTGGTGACAAGTCAAAATTAGCAACATATCGCTTGCCAAAGCAGGTTTATTATCCTTTCGGATGCAATGCCAGCCAAAAGTCTGCGGTGGAGAAGGCATTGACGCATCAAGTAAGCATCATACAAGGACCTCCGGGAACAGGTAAAACGCAAACGATTCTCAACATCATAGCCAATTTGCTTATGGTAGGAAAAACAGTGCTTGTTGTGTCTAACAACAATTCTGCCGTAGAGAATGTAGCAGAAAAATTGGAGAGCGAAGGACTTGGTTTTATAGTAGCCAAACTCGGTCGTACGAAAAATAAAGAGGTGTTTATTGCCAATCAAGTAGGTTATCCTGATATGACAGATTGGAATATTGAGGACAAATCAACAATATATCAATTGGCGAAAGATTCTCTCCAAAACGTGTCACAAGGATTTGACGGGCAGTTACGTCAAGCTCAACTAAAGACGGAATATGATGCGTTGCTGAAAGAGAGCAAATATAATGCGCTATTAGGCGCAAACAGTACTGATAACAACTGGCTTCATGGTAAACCATCTGCCAAACTGATAACGCTGCTCAACCTTTACCAAATGAAGGTAGAGAAGGAGCAAAAGCTCAGTTTTTGGTTTCGTTTGAAGTGGTCATTTGCTATGGGAATGAAGATATTCTCGTTCCTTAACGGTAAAGTTACCGAAGTGATAGCTGGATTGGAAGAAGCCTACTATTTCTCTCGTAAGGCTGAAATCGAGCAAGAATTGGGCTTCATAGTCCATACGCTTCAATCCATTGATATTAACCAGTCTGTAAAAGATCTGCGTTCCTCTTCCTTGCAAATTTTGAAGAATAAGATTGCCAAACGATATGGAACCAGCGAAAGGAAAAGGTTCTCTATTAGGGACATCAAGCCCAAAACAGAGGAGTTCTTGAAAGAATATCCTGTCGTACTCAGCACCACTTATTCTGCCAAAAGTTGTATCAGTAAGGATATGGTATTTGATTATGTGATTATGGACGAAGCGTCACAAGTAGACATTAAGACCGGAGCATTGGCACTCTCGTGTGCGATGAATGCCGTGATTGTTGGTGACGACAAACAATTACCTAATGTAGTGAGCCGTGAAGAAGCACTTGCTCTAAATGCAATTCAGACAACCTATAATGTAGATGACAGATACAACGCTATGACGCATAGCTTTCTGCAATCATGTGTGGAGGTATTCACGGAAGCTCCTGTCACGTTGCTGCGGGAGCACTATCGTTGCCATCCCAAGATTATTGAGTTCTGCAATCAACGGTTTTATAATGGTGAGCTGGTGGCCATGACCACTGACAACGGCGAAGAGAATGTGTTGCAGGTAGTCCGTACCACTAAAGGCAATCATGCGAGAGAGCATTTCAATCAGCGAGAGATTGATGTCATCATACAGGAGGTAATGCCTGAATATAAGTATATGGATAGCGTGGGCATCATTACTCCCTATCGCAACCAAGCGGAAGAAACAAATAAGGCATTAGGGCATGATATTGCCAGTACGGTACATAAATATCAAGGTCGGGAGTGCGATAGCATCATCATAAGCACAGTAGACAACGAACCAACGGAGTTTTCCGACGATGCCAACTTGCTCAATGTCGCCATATCACGTGCCAAGACTCGTTTGTGCATCGTGACCAATGGCAATGAGCTGCCGAAAGAATCGAATCTTGCCCAGCTTATAGCCTATATACAATACAATAATTTCGAGGTCAAGGAAAGCAAACTCCACTCTGTGTTTGATTTGCTCTATAAGCAATACACTGCAGAACGTTTGGCGTATGAAGCTGCCCATCCTTCGGTATCGAACCATCTATCTGAAAACCTTGTTTATACGGTTTTGGTAAAAGCTATTGCTGATTTGAATTTGATTAACGCTGAAATATTATGTCATTATCCGCTCTCTCGATTGATTAGCGATTGGAGTTTGCTTAGTGAAGAAGAAAAGGCTTTTGCAAAAAGTCCGTTTTCTCATATAGATTTCCTTATTTACAATTCGCTCACTAAACAACCACTTCAAACGATTGAGGTTGATGGTTGGCATTTTCACCAGAATAGCGATGTACAGCAATCACGGGATGCCCTCAAAGACCGATTGCTCACAAAGTTTGGTCTTTGTCCGCATCGTATTTCCACTACAGAAACGGTGAATGTGGAAACGATAAAGAAAATCATTTTAATCAGTAGTTAAAAATCAAAGTTATGAGCAGATTAAGCAAACTATATCAGACAATGGAAAACCTAAAGGAATTAGGTTTGTCTATTAATGAAGATCTTATTCAAGAGGCAAATGAGTTAGAAGAAGAAATTATCAAGAAAGAGATTCTTCCGGTGTTAAGCAAAACAATAGAGCCGGCTTTGCAACCTGTAAAGCGTGAACTTGTTTTAGTTGTGGATTATGTGCCGGAACAGCCCCTGAGCGTTCATCTTAGCCGTAAGCGTAACTTTGCAGCGGAGTTGACGGATGCCAAGGAGATGGTGCTCGATCCGGAGGTAACACATCGGAATAATGGTTCTCGTCTGGATGAAAAGATAGAAAGAGGTCCGACAAGAGATATGACGGTTGTTTTTCCTGACGGAACTATAATAGCGGAGAAAACTGCTGTTGAAACACTTATAAATGTTGTCAAAAAAATAGGAGTGGCTGAGGTTCGCAAGGTGGTGGAAGAGTATAATCTCAAATTCTGCAAAGTACCCGTAATTTCAAACCGAAGGGATGCAAAGTACGGTAAAAGTCAGAAAGAATTGGGTGGAGGATGGTTATTGATTACCCATAGCAACAATCGTATGAAAAAGGCTTTTATCGAGAATGTTTCTGAAGTTTTACATCTCGGAATAAAGGTCACCTTAAAAGAATAAGAGAGCTATGGCAAAAAATATAGAAATACGAAATAGTACAGCAGAGTTCCTGATTTTTCAAATTGAGGGAAAAGAAAATGGAGTGCAGGTAATGTATCAAAATGAAACTATCTGGTGTACACAGAAAGCTATGGCGCAATTATTTGACTGCTCCACAGATAATGTCGGACTTCACTTGAAAAATATATATGAAAGTGGAGAGTTGGTACAAGTGGTAACAACCGAGTATTTCTCGGTTGTTCAGGTGGAAGGTGAACGTCAAGTAAATCGTAAGTTGAAATTCTATAATCTTGATGCTATCATTAGTGTTGGCTATCGGGTTAATAGTACTCGTGCCACACAGTTCCGGCAATGGTGTACATATGTGCTTCGCCAGTTTGCTATTCGTGGATATGTGATAGACAAGAAACGAATGGAGAATGGCTCGTTTATCGGAGAGGATTATTTTGAACATTTGCTTGCCGAAATAAGGGAGATAAGGTTGAGTGAACGACGCTTTTATCAGAAACTCACTGATATATATGCCACCAGTATTGATTATAATGTCAATGCACCAACTACGCGTGCATTTTTCAAAAAGGTTCAGAACAAGATGCATTATGCGGTGCACGGTCATACGGCTGCCGAGCTGATTGTTGATAGAGCCAATGCGGAACGAGAACACATGGGACTGACTACATGGGAGAAAGGTCCGCAGGGGAAGATAGTAAAAACGGATGTGTCCATTGCCAAAAACTATTTGCGAGAAAACGAATTGGAAGCAATGGGCAGGATTGTGAATGCGTTTCTTGATATAGCAGAAAATATGGCTAAACGTCACATTCCAATGACAATGGAAGATTGGGCAAAGCGTATTGACAAATTCATTGATGTGGCAGACCTCCCGATATTACAAGATAACGGAAACGTGTCAGCCGAATTTGCCAAAGAGTTCGCAGAAACAGAGTTTGAAAAGTACAGGGTTATTCAAGACCAACTGTTTCAATCCGACTTTGACCGATTCAGCGATGGTAATTCTCCCCCTTTGGATATTGATTGAATGATATAGAGTAAAAAGCAACGAGTTTCAATCCTGATTTTCAGGTTTAAGACTCGTCGCTTTGTAGTAATCTGCTATTTGGGCTTGTTCAATACTTTCGAAAGAAGTATCATTATGGTAATTCCAGCCGTAGCAATCAGAATAGTCCATAAAGCAGCCTTCCAAATCAATGCCGAGTGTAAAATCTCGACATTTGCTATTATGATGCTGGCGAAAAAAGAAGAGAGGGCAACCAGTATTATAATTGTGATGTAGAATGCGGTAGCCGGGATATGGATGGCATTGTCGGCTTTCTTCATTCTCCGCTCGGCTTCCTTGCAT
>ENA-OPCD01002674-OPCD01002674.1-human-gut-metagenome-genome-assembly--contig:-NODE-2674-length-12270-cov-2.954892_pt1 | contig 12270 bp, 10 predicted proteins | sample MGYA00241560_ERZ501471 | MGnify/ENA primary metagenome ERZ501471 (study PRJEB25962, sample SAMEA2042578) | human gut metagenome | biome: human gut; feature: human-associated habitat; material: faeces...
AGCCTGGCCTTAAAATGCGGCCTTACAGGGTTCGAATTTGCCGCCGGGATCCCGGGGACCGTGGGAGGAGCCTGTGTCATGAACGCCGGGGCCTATGGATCGGAAACAAAGGATGTGTTGCTGTCCGCCACGGTGCTGACGCCGGAGGGCCAGGTAAAGAGGATCCCGGCAGAGGAGCTGGAGCTGGGCTACCGCACCAGCTGCATCCCGGGAAACGGCTATGTGGTGCTGGAAGCAGAATACGCCTTAAAGCGCGGAGAACCAGAGGCCATAAAGGCCCGGATGGACGAGCTTTCTGCAAAGCGCAGGGAAAAGCAGCCGCTGGAATATCCCAGCGCCGGAAGCACCTTTAAAAGACCCCAGGGCCATTTCGCGGGCCAGTTGATCCAGGAAGCCGGTCTTAAGGGCTTCACGCTGGGGGGAGCCGCTGTGTCAGAAAAGCACGCGGGCTTTGTCATCAACCAGAACGGGGCCACGGCGTCGGAGATCTACGGACTCTGCATGGAGGTAAAAAGACGAGTGCAGGAGCAGTCCGGAGTGGAGCTGGAGCTGGAGGTAAAGCTCCTGGGCGAATTTTAGGAGGAAACGGCCGTGAGACTGATCATTGTTACAGGCATGTCGGGCGCGGGCAAATCGACGGCGCTGAAATTTTTTGAGGATATGGGGTTCTACTGTGTGGATAACCTGCCCATCCTGCTCATAGAGAAATTTGCAGAGCTGACCTTAAGGGACGAGAACAACGCCAGTGATATCGCCCTGGGCATCGACATACGCAGCGGGCGGGAGCTGCCCCAGCTGCAGACCATCATCAATAAATGGCGGGAGAATTCTTATCCCTTTGAGATCCTGTTTTTAGAGTCCAGCGACCAGGTGCTCATAAAACGGTATAAGGAGACCAGGAGGAGCCATCCCCTGTCCCGGTCCGGCCGGGTGGAAAAGGGCATCAGCCTGGAGCGGGAGACGCTGGCCTTTTTAAAGGATGAGGCCGACTATGTGCTGGACACCAGCAAGCTCCTTACAAAGGAGCTGAAAAAGGAGATCCGGGCGCTCTTTTCCAGGGACCGGGAAAAGAGCAGCCTGTTCATCACAGTCCTGAGCTTTGGCTTTAAATACGGGATCCCGTCGGACGCGGACCTGGTGTTCGACGTGCGGTTTCTGCCAAACCCCTATTATGTGGAGGAGCTGCGGTTCCATACGGGGATGGAGGAGCCGGTGCGGGACTATGTGATGCAGGGCGGTACGGCCGCGGAATTTTTAGAAAAGCTCACGGACCTTCTCCGCTTCCTGATCCCCAGGTATGAGCAGGAGGGGAAGAACCAGCTGGTGATCGCCGTGGGCTGCACCGGAGGGAAGCACCGGTCTGTGGCCATTGCCCATGAGGTATTTAAGCGCCTGAAAGAGGCGGAACGGTATGAGGTGCGCATGGAGCACCGGGATGCAGATGTGGATGGAGTGAGATAGATGTCATTTTCTGCCAGAATCAAGGAGGAGCTGTCCCGGCAGATGAGTCCTGCCAGGCACTGCCAGATCGCGGAGATCGCGGCGATCCTGAGCCTTTGCGGAGGGATCCAGATATCGGGGGACGACCGGTATACCATCAAGATCCATACGGAAAATGTAACAGTTGCAAGAAAGTGCTTTACTTTATTGAAAAAAACATTTAATATAGAAGCTGACATATCGATACGCCGGAATGCGCACCTGGGAAAGAACCGGGTCTATTCCGTCTGTGTAAAACAGCACGAGGATGCGCTCCGGGTATTGAAGGCCACAAAGCTGCTTTCCGAAGATGGGGAAATTGGAGAAAACCTGTCTGTGGTCGGAAATGTGGTGGTACAGAACCCATGCTGCCGCCGTGCTTTTTTAAGAGGCGCCTTTCTGGCGTCCGGTTCCATCAGCGATCCGGAAAAGTTTTATCACTTTGAGATCGTCTGCGCCACGGAGCCCAAGGCCAGGCAGATCCAGTCCATTATGGCGACTTTTGATATAGAGGCAAAAATTGTCATGCGGAAACGGTACTATGTGGCATATATTAAAGAGGGAAGTCAGATTGTCGATATGCTGAATGTGATGGAGGCCCACCTGTCACTTATGGAGCTGGAAAATATCCGGATTCTGAAGGAGATGAGGGGGAATGTCAACCGCCAGGTCAACTGTGAGACGGCCAACATCAATAAAACAGTGTCTGCTGCGGTGAAGCAGATCAACGATATTGTTTTCATTCGGGATACGGCCGGATTCGAGAGCCTGCCGCCAGGGCTGGCACAGATCGCAAGGGCGCGACTCGAAAAACCGGAGGCGACGCTGAAAGAACTGGGTGAAGACCTGGAACCGCCTGTCGGAAAGTCGGGAGTCAATCACCGGCTGAGAAAGCTCTGCGAATTGGCAGAACGCCTGAGGGAGGAGCAGGGAACTGGGCAGTGAGGTTTACTGTTCATGTGTTATGAGGAGGATTGTTATGACAAAACGGACCGTTACTATTGAATTGGCTTCCGGTCTGGAGGCACGTCCGATTGCAATGCTGGTTCAGCTTGCGAGCAGCTATGAAAGCAGGATTTATGTTCAGAGCGACAATAAAAAGGTCAATGCCAAAAGCATCATGGGGATGATGACACTGGACCTTCCGGTTGGTGAACAGGTGGTCGTTACGGCTGACGGAGCAGATGAAGAAAAGGCGATCAACGATATTGAGAAATATCTGAGCAATAATTAAGTCCAGGAGGCTGTTTTCCCATAGGAAACAGCCTCTTTTTAACGGAGGAGGCAGCAGATGGCTTTTACACACTTACACGTCCATACGGAGTACAGTCTCCTGGACGGTTCCAGTAAAATAAAAGAGCTGGCGGTCAGGGCAAAGGAGCTGGGGATGGACAGCATGGCCATCACCGACCACGGGGCCATGTACGGCGTCATTGATTTTTACCGGGCGGCCAGGGAGGCGGGGATCAAGCCCATTTTAGGCTGTGAGGTCTACGTGGCCCCTGGTTCCCGGTTTGACCGGGAAAATGTCCATGGCGAGGACCGGTATTACCATCTGGTGCTTCTGGCGGAAAACAACGAAGGCTATCAGAATCTGATGAAGATCGTTTCCAAGGGATACGTGGACGGCTTTTATTATAAGCCCCGGGTGGATATGGAGGTACTTAAGACGTACCATAAGGGGATCATTGCCTTAAGCGCCTGTCTGGCCGGAGAGGTGCCCAGGTTCCTGGCGCGGGGGCTTTACGAGGAAGCGAAGGAGGCCGTCTTAAAATACCAGGAGATCTTTGGACGGGGAAATTATTTCCTGGAGCTCCAGGATCACGGGATCCCCATGCAGCGCCAGGTGAACCAGGGGATCATCCGCCTTTCCAGAGAACTGGATATCCCCCTGGCAGCCACCAATGACTGCCACTATATCAACGCCGAGGACTGGGAGGCCCACGATATCCTGTTATGTATCCAGACGGGAAAAAAGGTGGCCGATGAAAACCGGATGCGGTATGAGGGCGGCCAGTATTATGTGAAATCCGAGGAGGAGATGCGGGAGCTGTTTTCCTACATCCCCGAGGCCATTGACAATACGGCAAAGATCGCAGAGCGGTGCAACGTGGAGATCGAGTTCGGTGTCACAAAGCTGCCGCGCTATGAGGTGCCGGAGGGCTGCGATTCCTGGGGCTATTTGAATCATCTGTGCAGCGAAGGCCTTAAAGAGCGGTATCCGGAGGACGACGGGACCGCAAAGGAGCGGCTGGAATATGAGCTGGGCGTCATAAAGAGCATGGGCTATGTGGATTACTTCCTTATTGTATGGGATTTCATAAACTTTGCCAGATCCCATGGGATCGCTGTGGGCCCTGGCCGCGGCTCCGCAGCCGGAAGCATCGTTTCCTACTGCTTAAAGATCACCAACATCGATCCCATCCGCTACCAGCTTCTGTTCGAGCGGTTCCTGAACCCGGAGCGGGTGTCCATGCCGGATATTGACGTGGATTTCTGCTATGAACGCCGCCAGGAGGTCATCGACTACGTGGTGGAAAAATACGGAAAGGACCAGGTGGCCCAGATCGTCACCTTTGGTACCCTGGCGGCCCGGGGCGTGATCCGGGACGTGGGAAGGGTCATGGACCTGCCGTACAGCCTCTGCGACCAGGTTTCCAAAATGGTCCCGGCGGAGTTAAACATCACCCTGGACCTGGCCTTAAAGAAAAATCCGGAGCTCAAGGGCCTTTACGATACCGACGAGCAGGTCCATAAGCTCATCGACATGTCCAGACGGCTGGAGGGGCTTCCCAGGCATACGTCCATGCATGCGGCCGGAGTGGTCATCAGCCGGACGAACATCGATGAATACGTCCCCCTGTCCCGGGGCTCCGACGGCACCATCACCACCCAGTTTACAATGACCACACTGGAGGAGCTGGGACTTTTGAAAATGGATTTCCTGGGGCTCAGGACCCTGACCGTGCTCCAGGACGCCGTGGCCATGATCCAGAAGGACCACGGAGTAAAGCTGGATCTGGACCACATTGATTTCAATGATAAAAAGGTCATGGAGTCCATCGGAACGGGAAAGGATGACGGTGTGTTCCAGCTGGAGAGCGGCGGAATGAAGAGCTTCATGAAGGAGCTGAAGCCGGAGAGCCTGGAGGACATCATCGCCGGGATCTCCCTGTACCGCCCGGGCCCCATGGATTTCATCCCCAAATATTTAAAGGGAAAGAACGATCCAGCGGCCATTACCTATACCTGCCCCCAGCTGGAGCATATCTTAAAGCCCACCTACGGCTGTATCGTGTACCAGGAGCAGGTCATGCAGATCGTCCGGGACCTGGCCGGGTATACCCTGGGAAGGAGCGACCTGGTGCGCCGTGCCATGTCCAAGAAAAAGGCGGACGTCATGGCCAGAGAGCGGAAGAATTTCGTTTACGGCAACGAGGAAGAGGGAGTAAAGGGCTGTGCCGCCAACGGCATTGACGAAAAGACGGCCAACCAGATCTTTGACGACATGACGGATTTTGCCAAATACGCCTTCGGTAAGTCCCATGCGGCGGCCTACGCTGTGGTGGCCTATCAGACGGCCTATTTAAAATACTACTATCCCAGGGAATTCATGGCCGCCCTTATGACCTCCATCATGGATAATGTCACAAAGGTGTCAGAATATATCCTGGCCTGCCGGAACATGGGGATCGGGATCCTGCCCCCGGATATCAACGAGGGCGTGAGTGGCTTTTCCGTTTCCGGGAACAGCATCCGCTACGGGCTTTCGGCCATTAAGAGCGTGGGACGGGCTGTGGTGGACGTGATCATCTCCGAGCGGGAGGCGGGCGGGCCGTTTTCCACCCTGGAGGATTTTGTATCCAGGATGTCCAACCGGGAGGTCAATAAAAGGACCCTGGAGAGCTTCATAAAATCCGGTTCCCTGGATTCCCTTCCAGGCACCAGGAAGCAGAAGCTGTACGTTTCATCGGAGCTCCTGGAAAACAAGGCACGGGAGAAAAAGACAGTAATGGAGGGGCAGATGAGCTTCTTCGACATTGCGCCGGAGGAAGACAAAGGCAATTTCCAGGTGTCCTTCCCGGATGTGGGGGAATTTGATAAGGAGACACTCCTGGCCTTTGAAAAGGAGACCCTGGGGATCTACGTCAGCGGCCATCCCATGGAGGCATACCAGGAGCTGTGGCAGAAGAACGTGACGGCCCGGACCTCAGATTTCATCGTGGATGAGGACGGCCATACGGTGGTGGAGGACAATTCCATTGTGGTGGTGGGAGGCATGATCACGGCCAAAAAGGTAAAGACCACCCGCACCAGCCAGCTGATGGCCTTTGTGTCCCTGGAGGACATGGTGGGGACCGTGGAGGCCCTGGTCTTTCCGAAGATCTATGAGAAAAACAAGCAGTATCTGACGGAGGATTCCAAGGTCTTTTTACGGGGCCGGGCTTCCATTGGAGACGATCCGGTGGGAAAGCTGGTATGTGAGGAAGTGATCCCGTTTTCCGCCATTCCCAACGAGCTGTGGCTTCAGTTTGAGGACCAGGAGTTTTATGAAAGGACCGTGGACAGCGTCATGGCGGTCCTTCGGGAATCCGAGGGGAAGGACCGGGTGGTCATGTATCTGAAGAGGGAGAGAAAGCTCAGACGGCTGTCCCCCAGCTGGGCCATCGACGCCCAGGGAAGGCTTTTGGAGGAACTGTACACTTTACTTGGTGAAAAAAATGTCAAAGTTGTGCAAAAAACCATTGAAAAGCGGGATAAAATAGATTAAACTAGGGATTAGGCATCAATGAGCATGCAGGTAATTTGGAGGAATGAACATATGGCAAAAAAAGAGGTTAAGACCATCGGCGTACTGACAAGCGGCGGCGACGCGCCCGGAATGAACGCGGCGATCCGTGCAGTCGTAAGGACGGCCATCAATAAAGGCCTCAAGGTAAAGGGCATCATGAGAGGATATGCGGGACTTCTCCAGGAAGAGATCGTGGATATGGACAGCGTCAGCGTTGCCGATACCATCAATCGGGGAGGCACGATCCTTTATACAGCACGTTGTGAAGAGTTCCAGACGGAGGAAGGCCAGAAGATGGGTGCAGAGATCTGCAGAAAGCACGGCATCGACGGAGTCGTTGTCATCGGCGGCGACGGTTCCTTCCGGGGAGCGGGAAAGCTTTCTGCCCTGGGGATCAATACCATCGGACTTCCGGGAACCATTGACCTGGATATCGCATGTACAGAGTATACCATCGGTTTTGATACCGCTGTGAACACTGCTATGGAAGCAATCGATAAAGTACGTGATACTTCTACTTCTCATGAGCGTTGCAGTGTCATCGAAGTTATGGGAAGAAATGCAGGTTATCTGGCTTTGTGGTGTGGTATTGCCAACGGTGCAGAAGATATTCTTCTTCCGGAAAAATATGATTACGACGAGCAGAAGCTGATCAACAATATCATTGAAGGAAGAAAACGTGGTAAAAAGCATCACATTATCATCAATGCAGAGGGTATCGGACATTCCAGCAGCATGGCAAAACGTATTGAGGCAGCTACCGGTATTGAGACACGTGCTACCATCTTAGGACATATGCAGCGTGGTGGTTCTCCGACAGCAAAAGACCGTGTATATGCTTCAACCATGGGAGCACTTGCAGTAGACCTTCTGTGTGAGGGAAAGACAAACCGTGTCGTTGGATATCGTCATGGCGCTTTTGTTGATTTTGATATTGATGAGGCTCTTGCAATGAAGAAAGAGATTCCAGAGTACGAATATCAGATCGCTAAGAACTTATCCATCTAATTTGGAATCATTACGAAATACAGGAAAGAATTTAAAACTCCACGGATTTTGGTTCGTGGAGTTTTTATGACATATAAGAAAAAGATTTGTTTGGAGAAAAGTATGATCACAAGTACAAGCAATCAGCAGATGAAGAATCTGATGCTTCTGATGAAAAAGGCAAAAGCGAGAAACGAACAGGAACTCTTTGTCGTAGAGGGACGGAAAATGTTTCAGGAAGTTCCGGAAGAGTGGTTAAAACAGGTGTATGTGTCGGAGAGTTTTTTTGCAGAGAATGATAAAATGCTTGCAGGCTATACCTATGAGATCGTATCAGATTCTGTATTCAAAGCGGTATCAGATACGCAGACACCGCAGGGGATTCTCTGTCTGGTCAGAAAGCCACAGTATCGTCTGGAAGAACTGTTAAAAGGGGCAGACACGCATCTTCTGATTTTAGAGAGCATCCAGGACCCGGGAAATCTTGGGACGATGCTGCGCACCGGAGAGGGCGCAGGAATCAGCGGTGTGGTCATGAATCATACAACCGTCGATCTTTTCAATCCGAAAACAATCCGTTCAACGATGGGAAGTATTTACCGCATGCCATTTTTTGTGACCAGAGATCTGGCAGAGACCATCTGTGAACTGAAAAATGCAGGGGTAAAAACGTATGCTGCCCATCTGAAAGGAAAGATGCAGTACGATGAGCCGGACTATACAGGAGCCACTGCCTTTATGATCGGAAATGAGGGAAACGGTCTGTCGGATGAAATCGCTGATCTTGCGGATACTTATATTAAAATTCCAATGTGTGGACAGGTGGAATCTTTAAATGCTGCCATTTCAGCATCACTTTTGATGTATGAGACAAACAGGCAGCGGCGGATAATAAGTATGTCGCAGGATAGAATGAGTAATATTAGGAAAGTGGAAGAATGAGAATCTGGTTTAAAATGATGAAAGACAATCATCTGCTTCGGGATACAACCATCACAGACGAATCGGATGATACACGTACCCATAAAATTTTCAGGGCAATCGATGAAGTGTGCTATGCATTTGATCTTGGAAAACCAATCTGGCTCGATGCCAATGTTGCTGAATTCAAACGCCATGCAAAGACAAGATTTACCCAGGACAGTTTCATTGAGTCGATCGATTTTGATTTTCTGGAGATGCATGTGATCGAGGAAGATTAACGGAAGAAGCTGGATGGAAGAAATGCATGCATTCGAAGAAGATTAACGGAATAGATATGTGTATAGGAGATGTAGGAGGAGCGTTGCCGTGATAGAAGGGGATATCAGACGGGAAAAAATCATTGAAATAATGTCAAACCAAAAAGAACCGGTCAGTGGTTCAGACCTTGCAAAAAAATTCGGCGTGAGCCGTCAGGTGATCGTGCAGGATATTGCTCTTTTGCGTGCTACCAATAAGAATATTTTAAGCACAAACAAAGGTTATTTCCTTTACAATCCGGGAAAAGGTCCGCAGAAGCCAAAGAGAAGCTTTTGTGTGCAGCACACGACAGAGCAGATGCAGGATGAATTATACACGATCGTAGATTACGGCGGAAAGGTGTTAGACGCTGTGGTGGAGCATGACATCTATGGTCAGATCACGGTGGATCTGATGCTCTGCAACCGCATGGATGTGGATGAATTTATGGAGCGCATCAGAAAGAGCAAAAGCCAGCCGTTAAATGTGCTGACCGGTGGAAAACACTGGCACACAGTGGAGGCAGATACGGAACCGATGCTACAGGTCATCGGTGAGAAGCTGCGTGAGAAAGGATACCTTCAGGAATAGAAAAAGGAATAGAAAAAACAGTAAAGTTTTGAAATAACTCCCCATATCATAGAAAAGTATGGTATACTTAAGGGAGCATGAGTGTTGATGGATAAAAGTTTTTTTCATGCACGGGGAATATATTGTTGGAGGAATATTATGGATAGACCATTTACCTTAAGTGAAGGGGTAGATAGTTGGAATACAATTATTTTTTTATACCGGTCAGCGTTGAAGGAGGTCAGTACCAAAGTTGAGATCTTAAATGATGAATTTCAGCAGGTACACCAGTACAACCCGATTGAATATATTAAGTCCAGAATCAAATCACCGGAGAGTATTGTCAAGAAGCTGAAACGATATGGATACGAGAGTTCCATTGACAATATGGTGGACTATATCAACGATATCGCAGGAATCCGCATTGTTTGTTCGTTTACGTCCGATATTTACAAGCTTGCGGAGATGATCGGTAAGCAGAATGATCTGACGGTGGTATCCGTGAAGGATTATATCAAGCATCCGAAGGAGAGCGGTTATAAGAGCTATCATATGTTAGTGACCGTACCGATTTTTTTGTCTGACCGGGTGGTTGATACCAAGGTTGAGATCCAGATACGGACGATGGCAATGGATTTCTGGGCAAGTTTAGAACACAAGATTTATTATAAGTTCGAGGGAAATGCACCACAATATATCAGCAGAGACTTAAGGGAATGTTCGGAGATCGTCTCTATGCTGGATGCCAAGATGCTGCAGCTGAATGAGGCGATCATCGAGGCACGTGCAGCGCAGGAGGAAGATACGGATGCAGTATAATTACAGTTTTGAAGCGGCTTCACTATTATTTATGTTATTAATATTCGTACATTTTATGGTAGTGTGGCAGTTTCCGACTGAAAAGACAAGGGTATTCCGTGCACTTTTGATCGTATGTATCGGAGAGAGTGCGTTTAATATTTTATCATCGATAGGACTGGCAAACGCTGGAGTCGTTCCGCAGATCGTGAACGAGATACTTGCGTTTGTCTTTTTTTCGTTTGAAGGCTTAAGCTCTTTGATGATCTATAAGTATATGGTCGTGATCAGTGAACTGGACCAGAGACAGAAAAAGCGGGCAGTTTCAGCTGCAATGATCCCTGCGGCATTCTTTTTTATTTTTCTGCTCTTAACACCGTTCATCGGGTTTTACTACTATTTTCAGGATGGAGTGTATCATCAGGGCAGAGGAGCAAATTTCGGATATTTTTATATCATGCTGTTTTTTGCATTGAATCTTGTTATGTCGATCGCAAGGCGGAAGATCATTAATGTGCGGGAGAAATACATCATCTATTTTTATACCGCAGCGGCATTGATTGCAATTTGGGTGCAGTATTACCACCGGGAGATCCTGCTGACCAGCCTTGGAAATTCGGTGATCGTCATAATGATCTATCTGTCGATGCAGAATCCAAACGATTATTTAGATACCGTGACAGGAATCGGAAATGAGGCGGCATTGGAGCTGCAGCTGAAGGACGAACTGATGCGGGATCAGGAAGGAACGGTCATTATTATCAGAATCCGCCAGTATCAGCAGATGGGAATGCTGTTTGGGGCAGAAAACTGCAATATGCTCATGGCGGAGCTGGGACAGTATTTTTTCCATCTGGGTGGTAAGTTTCACGTATTCCGCAGTGATGCGGATACCTTTGTGGTCATGACAGACAAAGACCGGTATCAGGAGATGGTAAAGTCTGTTGAGGGGCGTTTTTCTGAGGAATGGAAGATAGAAGAAAACCATATTCTGCTGGATCACACCGTTATGATCATGCATTATCCGAAGGACTTTACGACAATCCCGGAATTTTTCGGAATCAAAAGTTACCTGTTGTCCGTTGCTTCCGGCAATGTGGGGAAAGAGCCTGTGATTGAGACGGACGAGCAGATGATCGAGGGATATTACAGACAGAATCAGATTGAAATGATCTTAGAGTGCGCACTCCGTGAGCGTTCGATTCAGGTGTACTACCAGCCGATCTATTCGCTTAAGGAAAAAAGAATTGTTTCCCTCGAAGCATTGGCACGTCTGTTTGACCGGGAACTTGGATATATTCCACCGGCTGAATTTATCCCGATCGCAGAAAAAAACGGTGACATCATACGTATCGGCGAGATCGTGTTAGAAGAGTGCTGTAAGTTTTTATCCAAACATGTATTATCGAATATGTCTCTTGGAATCCGCTCGATCCAGATCAATATTTCGGTGGCGCAGTGTATGCAGCAGAATCTGAAAGAGGCAATTCTGCCGATCCTGCAGAAGTACCATATCCCAACCTCCATGATCGTGCTGGAACTGACGGAGAGCACTGCGATCAATGCACCGGCGCTTATGGAACATCATATGAAAGAATTGGGAGATGCGGGGATCTCTTTTGCGATGGATGATTATGGAACCGGAAGTGCAAACTGCTCTTATCTTATGCGGTTTCCGTTCCAGGAAGTGAAGATGGACAGAGACATGACATTGGCATATTTTAATAATGAGACAGCCAGAATTGTTATTGAAAATGAGATCAGGACGATGCAGAAGCTTGGTATCCCAATGGTTGTCGAGGGAGTGGAAAAGTTAGAGCAGAGTGAGGAGATGGAGCGCCTTGGCGTGGAATATATCCAGGGGTATTATTATGGAAAACCATTGCCGGAAATGGAATGTCTGCGGTATATCCGCAACTTCAATTCGGCGCCGGAAGATTATGGAAGGTAAAAGATAAGTTTTATGAATATTATCAGTGTAACAGATATCACGAAGACATATACAGAGAGGAAGCTTTTTGAGAAAGCGTCTTTCTATTTGCAGGAAAGAGAAAAAGTGGGTGTGATCGGTATTAACGGAACCGGAAAATCAACTCTGTTAAAAATTGCAGCGGGCATTGAAGAACCGGATGAAGGACAGGTGATCCGTGCAAACCATATCGTGGTGCGTTATCTGCCGCAAAATCCGGTATTTGATCCGGAATTGTCAGTGATTGATACGGTGTTGGCGCAAAGTAGTCAGAATTTTGTCGGAGGAACATCAGAGCAAAATCAAAATGCAGGAAATCATGCAGAACATGTGGAACATTGGAATTTAGAGAGTGATGCAAAGGCGATGATGACAAAGCTTGGCATTACGAATTTTGAACAGAAGGCAGGGGAACTCTCTGGGGGACAGCGCAAACGTCTTGCGCTTGTGGCAG
>ENA-OPCD01002678-OPCD01002678.1-human-gut-metagenome-genome-assembly--contig:-NODE-2678-length-12249-cov-4.221502_pt1 | contig 12249 bp, 8 predicted proteins | sample MGYA00241560_ERZ501471 | MGnify/ENA primary metagenome ERZ501471 (study PRJEB25962, sample SAMEA2042578) | human gut metagenome | biome: human gut; feature: human-associated habitat; material: faeces...
CGTCATCGGCGAGTCGCCAGTCGAACTGCGTGGATTTCGACAGACGGGCCAGCTCGGGCGACGGTCCGGAAGTGAAGCGGCCGCCCCACAGGGCGAGGTATTCGGTGTTTTCAGCCATGCGATACTCCTTGGAGAATGGGCATATTCGTGCGGTTTCGACTGTCTGCCAGACTATCAGCGTTGTGATACATTCCCGTGGCGGCTCTCCGGTCGAGCGGCCAAACATACACAAGCACCAGCAGGAGTGGCACCGTACAGCGTTACAAAACCGTCAGAGGGCGAATCGCCAGTGCGAGACCTCCTCGTCGATGTCGAACCCGCCTTCGAGCACGAACTGTTTCAACAGTTTCGACGCCTGTACTTTCACTTTGAAATTCGGCAGCGTCACATTCATGCATCGCTCGAAGAACGATTTCGCCCGTGGCACGTCGATGGTGTCACGCAGGGCGTCGAATCGGCCGAATGCGTTCAGACTTTTCTCATTGATATATCTGACGGTAAGTTCTTCAAGCAACGACCTGTCAACGCCGAGATGATCCACGAGCTTGTCGATCTGCTCATCTTTCTCTCGTTTGGCATAGCGCGTGATGTAGTCCCGCAGCGTCATGCCTTCCTCGACTTCCACATCGCCACGCTCCACATCATGCAGGAACAGCTCAGCAAGTCGTTGTTCGTCCCTCGAAAGCGCAGCGAAGGATCGGTGCAGCTGTGCGGACATCTCCGCCAACTCCGGACTGTCCTCCTTGAGCGCCTTGAGCCATTTGACGAAGTTGGCATTCATGTAGTCGGTGTCGATCAGTCCGGTGTCGATTTCGGTGAGATACCCTTCCAGCTCATAAGGCGCTTCGGGGTCACATCTCCCGTCATCGTCCGGTTCTGCGGCGCAGCTGTCATCATCGAACAGCTCCTTATACCGCTGGGCGAGAATCAGATATGTGCGTTCGTCAATTTGGGGACGCACGATATCAGGTTCGACGTTCCCGCCATCGTTCTCATCCGCATCGTCGGCATCCGTGCCATCGACCTTGTATTCCGTGGTGTTCCAGTCGAAACCTTGCACTTTCGCCGCTTCAAGGTAACGATTCAGCTCTACGAACTCCTTGGCGAACTTGCGTCTGGCCTCCACCGATTCCGGCAGCTGCATGAGGTCCGATTCCCCGTTATCCGTGAACACGTCGAGAATCTCCAAGTACCGTGTATCCATGGATTTCACGTTCGCGGGCAGTTTCTGCACGAACAAATCAAGCGGCCTGTCGCCGGAGTACAGTTTCACCGCCGCTTCGATGAAGCCATACATGGTGTGCGGCTTGCGGTAGTAGCGGATGACTCCGAACGGCTTGTCCGGCCCGAACAGGCGGTTCGTGCGGCTGAACGCCTGAATGATGCTTTCGTAGTCGATGATCTTGTCGAGATACAGCGTATTCACCCATTTTGAGTCAAATCCGGTGAGCATCTGGTCCACGACAATGAGCAAATCGAGCTGCTGACTGCGGTTTGCTGCTATGCCGCCGTACGGACTCTTATGCGATAGTCGCGACGAAATATCTTTCTTCATCGCCGCCCATGTGGGGATGATGAACTCTTTGCCGAACGCCTCGTTGTAATCGGTGATGATTTCAGTCAGCGCATCTTCTTTATCCGTTGCTCCTTCGTTGTTGTCGATGTTGGGATCGAACAACGCCGTTACATGCAACTTAGGTGCTTGCTGCTTGAACAAGTGATAATAGTTGACAGCTTCAGGAATGGAGCTAGTGGCGAGCATCGCATGGAATTTGCCCGCATGGCTGAGCACCGGGAACTGTTCGAGAATGTCCGAGACCACCATGTTCGGATGCGGTGAGTCGATGCCATATTGGTCTCGTCCAAGGAAATCCTCGATGCCACTGAGACGGTTTCCAGCGCCATCAACCATCGGCCCCATAGGGACCTCGGATTTATCCATGTAATGCTGAAACACCTTAGCTTTAATGGGGTCAGCAAGTGCATCTTCCGTACTCTCAGCTTTCGCCTTGTCGAGAGCCACGGCACGTCTGACTTCAGAATCCTTGTACGTGGTCACCATGTACGGATCGAATCCGAGTACATTATGGTCACGAATGCCGTCGGCGATGCTGTACCGGTGCAGGCAACGGCCGAATACCATGGCGGTGGTGGAGTTCTTCTTCTGGTTTTCGCCCAGAATGGGTGTGCCTGTGAATCCGAAGAACAGCGCGTTGGGGAAGGAACGGCGGATGACTTGCAACATGTCGCCGAAGGTGGAGCGATGGCATTCGTCCACGATGAAGACGATGCGTCGTGCAGCAAGTTGATCCAGCCATGTCTGGGTGACGCCCCGCTCCCCTGCTTTCACGTTGCTCATCTTCTGGATAGAGGTGACGATCAGGGTGTCGTTGACATCGGTGCTGTTGAGTTTGTCCCGCAAAACACCGGTGTTCTCCGTGCCCTGCACTTCCGTCTCGCTGTCGGCAAAGCTGCGGTACTCCTTCAACGATTGGGTGCCCAGTTCGATTCGGTCCATGAGGAACACGACCTTGTCGGCGTCATGCGAGTCAGCAATGAGCTGAGCCGATTTGAAGCTGGTCATGGTCTTGCCTGAACCGGTGGTGTGCCACACATAGCCGCCGGGTCGTCCCGGCATGGAGGGTCGCTGTTCCCAATCACATTTCCTCACCACATCGGAGATGGCGTTTGCCGCGATGTACTGGTAGCTGCGCAGCACCTTAAGGCATCCATCCGCTGAATCAGCGATGGTGTAGAAGCCGATGAGCTGGTGCGCCATGGGAATGGACAGCAGGCCGGCGGTGCCGGAAGTGCCGCCGATGAACAGCTTCCATTCGTCTTTGCCTGGGTGTTGCCCGCCACAGATAGGCTCGTTGTTGTAGTCCGCCCAATGGAAGTAATAGCTTGGATTGAATTTGTCCGCGCCGGGATTGGCGAAGTAGACGGCGTCGTCGGGGGTCATGGCCACGAAGATCTGCACGAGACGGAACAGGCCGGTGAACACGCCTTCGTGCGCGTATTTTTCGATCTGATTGGTCGCTTGGCTGACGGGTATGCCGCTTTTCTTGAGCTCGATATGGATCAATGGCATGCCATTGATGAGGAGCACGAGGTCGCCGCGCCGCGAGCTCAACATCGTGTTCTTGGCTGGATAGACCGGTTGCTGAACGATTTGGTAGGTGCTTTTGCCGCCCGCGATTTCCTTGCGGTCATAGATGTAGAGACTGACTTCCTTGCCGAAATGCGCCACATCTTCTTTGTTGTCACGCGTGATAGACACGGTACGCCCGTTGACGAACGAATTGAGTGCGAGCGGCGTTCGCAGGGTCTCGATCTGCTCGATTATCTGTGCCATTTCCCCGTCCGTCAGCGGGTATTTGCCGAGCCTGTCTATGTCGTTGTTGTTGCGGTACAGTATGTCTTTCCAATTGTCGAGCAAATCCCGCTCAGTTGGATAGCGCAGGACACCGTCCTTCCATCCATGCTGCTTAAGCACGGTGATGACGTTTTCCTCGAACACCGATTCGCTATCGAATATCATGATTCTTCTCTCCCCGAACTTCCCAGTGTCCTGCCTTTCGCGAGCCGACGCGCTTAAGCAATCCACACCCAATGAGTATCTCAGCATCCCTTCGCACAGTCGCTGATGAGACTCCCACAGCACGCGCCATATCATCGTATGTCGCGCTGGGGCTCTTCTCTACAAAATGAAGAATGACTCGCTGTCTCTCGGTTATCTGCTCATTCAAACCATTTAACTGCTCATTATTGTCAGATATCTGCTCATTCGAACTATTTATCTGCTCATAATCGTCAGATATCTGCTCATTGTTATCAGGCTTGGCATCCGCCTCCAACATGAGCGTGAGTATCGTGCGATCAGCTTCTCCGAAGTTCTCTTCAATCCGTGGTTCAGGAAGTCCTGCATTCGCCCATGTGGCGAACACATCGGGGACACCCGTACCAGCTCGCTCGCCCACATCGATTAGGCTGAACATCTTCATGACAAGACCGTTGCGCGGATCAGACACCCCGCCGAGGCGCATCTGTTCAATGCCGGTTCGGATATCACCCGGATTCTCGAACACCAGCTTGTCGGGGGTGCGCCTGACCACCACTCCGCGTACGCCATGGTAATCGGCGTTGAACAAGCAGTTGGCCAACGCCTCACGGACCGCCTTATGCATGGGGGTGTCATCGACGCGGAAAATGCCGTCGAGCTTGAATGGGGTCTTCAGGGATTCGGCAAGCTTGCGGTTCACGCGGAAGAAGAAATCGAACAGGTTGCCCGACCACATGCCATCTCCCGAATGCACACGATCGGTCCAGCGAATCGCCGGGTCCAGAGTCTCCTGATAGTCAAGATAATACTGCGGGCATTCGCGCACGATGTCATAGTCGTTGCCGAACATGAGCAGGCCGCCGAACGTGGGATGCAGCCTGCCATCCTCACGGCTTACCGCCGCCGCGCCAATGGCGCGTAGAAAACGCTCGTCATCGAGATCGGTCCAAGAACTGCCCTGTCGCGCTGCACGGAAACGATTGCGATATGCCCGCACTGTGTCTGTATTGAAGTCGGCAACAGTGAGATCGTCCAGCACCTTGGAATCCATCGTCTCAGCTCCCTGATCCCGGAGCATTGCTGAGATCTCCTGCCGCGTGCAACGGTAGTCGCCCTCACCACGCCGACGGTAGGTTCCCCCGAAGAGATCATTATTGATATACACGGGGCGTTCGTCACGCGGAGCGCGCGGAACGTGAATAGCCAGCACTATCCCACCATCCGCTTCGAGCACTTCAACTTCCGATTCGATGGGCAGCACGGCGCTCACCTTGAACCGGTTGCTGACCGTGTTCCAAAAGTCCTGGCGAAGATGTTCCGCTTCCACTGGTGTGAGCCCGACTGTTTCAAATGTGCCGTCTTCGCGTTCTTTGACACCAAGCAGGATGACACCGCCATAGGTGTTGGCGAAGGCGGAGTAGGTCTCCCATATGCTGCGCGGGAGGCCGCCCTTCGCGGACTTCGCCTCGATCCGGTTATTCTCGCGATATGAGGCGAGCTTCGCGATATCGAATGGTTCCATGGCGATTCCTCCCCTCACACGAACATCTTGTCAAGCAAGGATTTTTTGATGTTCCGCAGCAATTCCAACTTACGCTGATGAAGGGTGATGAGGTCGTCAAGACTAGAGAAAAATGTACCAATGGCTTGTTGCTCGGTGACGTCGGGGAAAGCTATACCAAGCCCTTTGAGATCACTCGCATGTATATGGACGACAGTTTTTCCTTGTGCCTTTTGAGCAAGCAATTTTTGACTCGAACCATGCGACAACCCATAGGCGAGGAATAGCGGCGTGACCATTCTTTGTGGATAAACGACATTGAGGTCTCCGCCTAATGCAATGCCTTCCCTAGTAATCGCGGATGCTCGCGCTATATCCTCGGCGCTCTCTCCTGAAGCAGGAACGACAATTTCAGTCCCTTTACTGTAAAGAGTTCCGGGTCTTGGTGCCGCAAAAGTATCCACAGAATCGACTCTTGTTTCATATTGCGTGTACATACGGCCATACAAAAAGAGAGGTATTCCCGATTCTCGAATATCGGCTTTCGAATACCCACTGCCTTTGGAAAAAGACGCAATGTCTCCCAACTTACGCTGTTCCCAAGGGTCAGTAAAACCAGCGAAACGAATCTCGGGTACGGACTCGCCATCCTTCGGGAACATTTTTTCAAGCATCGATTTTTTGAACACGACGAGCTTGTCATACTTACGCTGATGAAGGGTGATGAGGGTATCAAGATGAGAAAAGAAGTAACCGATAGCCTGCTGCTCAGCTTCTTGAGGGACCGCAATTGATTGCTTGAAGAGATCGTCAATCACCAATTCATTCATCATTGTGCCGCTTTTAGTGGCCCTTACAAGAATATCGCGCATAACCTGTTCGCTGTGAATGTAGTACTTCCAGAATCGAACGGGATAACTATTTTTAGGACGCAAACACGAGAATCTGGGCGACATTATGCCGTCCGCAACAGCATTCACAACGAAGCGTCCGTAAGCAAAGCTCTTGTTTGAATGCCCTTCAAAGGCAGCGTCACCGACACGTATAACTTTGTAATTAGGGAGAGAAGAGGCATCAGCTCCGTTGCCCTCCGAGTTGAAAGTCATTGTTGCGATGGATAAGGTCCGCTCAGCACCAAGACCAAAAGTGTTTCGCTCGTCATTTTTTTCGTACAGTTCACCCAACTTACGCTGTTCCCAAGGGTCAGTAAAACCAGCGAAACGAATCGCAGGAACTTTCGCCTGTTCAGTCATCATTCACCTCCCAACAGGGTCTTCAGCTCGGCAATACCGGCCATATCGAACTCATTGCCGGTTAGTTGACCAAGCATATTGCCAAGTTCTGCCTCAGCCTGTTCGATCTGTTCGCACACATCAGAGTATGTGGTCGAATACTTGTCGTTCAGCGCATTCACCGCTGCAATCAACTCATCAACAACCGTCTGAGGGAGCTCCTCAAGCTTGTGCTGCAATGGTTCCACCCACTTGGCAGCAAGCAAGTCATCAGCATGTTCATCGCTCAGTCCTTCAATAACGGTCCGGGTCTTTTCATCAAGCGCTGAACGGAGATTCTTAACGTTCTTTTTGACTTCACGCTCTTCATCAAACAACCGCTGTGCACTCACAAGAGCACGGTCAAAGTCAGTCTCGGGATTCTTCCCAATCGATTTCACTGCTTTCTTCAATTCAGCGGCAACGAAAGAATCTCCATCCTCGCTGACGGCATCAGTCGAACTCTTGTCATCCTCATCCAGATTGTCAAGAATGTCAGCGATTTCGCCGCCAATCTCACTCAGCCGAGATTCAAATGTGGCAATTTCCGCAAGATCAGAGGTAAGAAATTTCCCCTGTACGAGATCGAACGGCAGAATATGCCCGACCCAGCCGTCCGGCACTTCGACATCCTTACCGCCTTTCTTCTTGACGACCATATTGGCATCGACTTTGCGAACGGCGTCATGTCCCTCGGCCTGTATGGTTTCAAGGTCGATGGAGATAGTCTTTTGCCAACTATCGTCAAGCACCTGATACGCCGCATAGGCGTCTACGAGAGGGATACCAGCCAAACGACGCAGCAGATCATTTGTCAGAGTCTCCTCTTCGGCGGCAATGCTCACATTGGCGGCATTACCCACCAATTCACCGCGTATATAAGCCGGATAATCGATGAACGCCTCATGATAACGCTGGATATATGCCTTCACATCTGAGTCGGCATTCACCGCCTCACGAACGTCTTGCACGGCGAGCTTGGCCGAATGGCCGTTCTCCTCCGCGAAAAGGCACCGGCGCAGTCCGGGGAACACGTTCCAATATTTGCTGAGTGCATCGATGTCCCGCTTAGGAATGCCGCCGAACATAGTGGAATACACATCCCAGCTCTCGGCATTGTCGGAGGAATCCACGTAGCGAGGAATATTGAGGTTATAGTCATTCTGCCGAATCTCATCAATACCCACCAAGCGGCTGAACTTATCGACGTCACGATTCCCTGTCACCGCATCCACGATGCGTTTGATATCGCTCGCACGCAGCTTGTTGTTCTTGCCTTCCTTGGTGAAGTATTTGGAAGCGTCCACGATGAGCACATGATCGTCGTCGCGATGTTTGCGCAGCACCATCACGATGGTGGGGATGCCGGTGCCGAAGAAGATGTTCGCGGGCAAGCCGATGATGGCCTGAATGTGGTGGTTCTCCACCAGGTTCCGGCGAATAGTGCCTTCCTCACCACCACGGAACAGCACGCCATGGGGCAATACGATGGTCATGATGCCGTCGTCGCGCAGATGGTAGAGGTCATGCAGCAGGAAGGCGTAGTCCGCCTTGGACTTGGGCGCGATGCCGTATTCGAAGCGGATATCCTCGCCGGCCTCCGGCGGTTCCCAATTCTGGGAGTAGGGAGGATTCGAGACCACAGCGTCCACGAACAACGGCTCATAGGTCTCATCCTTGGTCTCGTCGGTGTCGAACCACGGCCAGTCGCTTTTCAGTGTGTCTCCGTTGCGGGCCACGATGTTGTCCGGCAGGATGCCGCGCATGACAAGGTTCATGCGCGTGAGGTTGTAGGTGTTCTCCTTGAGTTCCTGCGCGTAATACCTGATGTCATTCGGGTTGCCGTTGCGACGGGCCACCGCCTGGCCGATGTGGATGAGCAACGAGCCCGAACCGCTTGTGGGGTCATAGATGTTGATTTCCTCACGGCCGGCGAGATGCCAGGCCACGATTTCGCTCATGAGCTGTGAGACCTCGCTCGGCGTGTAGAACTCGCCGGCCTTCTTACCCGCGTTGGAGGCGAAATTGCTGATCAGGTATTCATAGATGAAGCCGAGGGTGTCGTAGTCCTGCCGGCTGTCCATCGGAATGTCCTTGATGAGGTAGATGAGGTCACGTGCGGCCTTGCTGCGGCTTTTCTCATCGGTGCCGAGTTTGGACAGGCCGGTCTGCAAGGTGTCGAAGATGCCCGCGAACACGCGCTTGCGGGCAGGGTCGATGTTGCGGTCGAACGCGGAAAGCGCGTCGCGCACATTGGCGATGGCGAAATCCCCCTTCTTCGCCACCCATGTGGAGAACAGGTTATCGTAGGAGATGAAGTAGCCGCACAGATCGCGCACGTACTGCGCGGTCTCGGTATCATCCTCCCGCAATTCTTCGAGGTCTTCGTCCCCCATGCCATCAGCATGCAGACGAGTGACTTCGGTCTCGGAAAGGAACTTGTAGAAGATGAAGCCGAGGATGTAATCCTTGTATTCGTTGGCTTCGATCTTCGAGCGCATTTTGTTGGCCGACTCCCAGATCTTGGCGGCGAGCTGCTGCTTATTCATTCATATGCTCCTTGCTTCTGTACACATAATCAAGGGTCTGCCCCTGCTCATTGACCCATTCGGTCCACCCGTTTTGGCTGCCGCCGAGAACTAATACAGCGGCGGAGGAGGGACTGGACAGCTCGACATCGTCCGCAAGAATCACTTTGCCTGTCTGCGCGGCGAAAAGCTGCCGTCGAGCTGCCACGGCTCCTTGATTTTTGATCACCGCATGACCAAGGTCCACCTCGGAGCCCGAAAGAACCGTGAAACGGCCGGTATCCCGGTTGTATCGTCCAGTCGCACGCACGCCATTCTTCTTGGTGTGGAACACGGTATTCACTGCAACCGGCGTTGTCTCCTTGCGGTCGAGATCATATCCGAGCACGCGCATGCGGAAAAGAATGCTGCCGTGCAGGTCCTCCACCCGCTGCTCTTTGTATGGGTTCATGCGAGGAGCGGGAGTATTCCCGTTATCGGTCTCATATGAGCCGTGTTCACGCACGTAATCGATGGCCTTCGCCTCAAGCGAATCCAGAACATCACGGTCGATATTGACATCGTTATCGAGGAACATGATGGCTTTGTTCCAGAACTCCTTTTTGGTCTTGTGCGCATCAAGTCTGACAAGTCCCCTCGTGGTTTGCCCCGCGTACACACGACTCAGCACACCATGATCCTCATCAAGCAGGTAATACACACCGCGGTCTGGCAGATCGGGAAGACACTTCGCCTCGCCCAACATGTCTCTGGGCACCACGACAGTGACAAGCGATTCCCCGTCCACCCGGCAAATACGGATACCATCCGGATTGTTGTCAATTATTTGTATGGTCATGGCGGTGAGCGCAATCAATTACTTGCCGCCCTTCGCCAACTCATTGATCATGCATGTCCTTACGAACGCCGAGAAGCTCATTCCTCTCAGAGACGCGGCTTCTTTGGCGGAATCCCGCAGGTTAGCGGGAATGCGCATGGTAACTGGCACCACGTCACCGTCTACTAGATATGAGCGTATCTCTGTTTCACCAGCCTCATGTTCAATCAAATCGGAGTACGTCATCGCATCCCACGCTTTCAAACCGCAGTATAAATGCATTAATTATACACCCGCTTGGGAACAGCGTAAGTTGGGAGAGCTATTCTTCGAAAGCAATGAACGCTCATCGTCAATGGAGATTCTATCTGTCAGTGTAGCTAAAGGAATATATCCTGCATCAGAATCGGATAGGGATACAAATCCAGGTGCGAGTCTTGTGAATTACAAAGTGGTTCACAAGGGAGATGTTGTCTACAACAGCATGCGAATGTGGCAGGGGGCCGTTGGGTCAAGTGATTACGATGGTATCGTTAGCCCAGCTTACGTAGTTGCTAGGCCCACCATCGAGTTAGACTCGACTTGTTTTGGCTATCTTCTGAAGCGGCCTGAGATGCTATATAAATACCTGTGCGATTCACAGGGAAACTCGAAAGATACCCAAACTCTGAAATATGACAGGTTTGCGGATATCGAAGCCACAATGCCAGCAAATCTCGAAGAGCAGCGGGCAATTTCAGCTTGTCTGGAGAGCGTTGACCATCTCATCACCCTTCATCAGCGTAAGCGCGAAAGCCGCATCATCCGCGTGCGCTCATTCATATGGTTAGCTGGTGATATATCCGGCATCAGCGTAAGCGCATATCAACCAGAAAGAGAAGACCGTATGACCGAAGGCAACACCAACGCCGAAACGTTGTTCTGCGATTACTACGAGCAATGGATCAGCGTATACAAGGAAGGTGCAATTCGTGAAGTGACCATGAAGAAATACCGGCTCACGCAGGCATGGTTGGGTCGGCTCATTCCCGATCTCAAACTCGCCGACATGGATCGCGTGAACTATCAGAAGCTCATCAACGGCTACGCCGAACATCACGAGCGCCAGACGACGATGGATTTCCATCATCAATTGAAAGGAGCCATTCTTGACGCGGTCGACGAAGGGCTGATTCAGCGCGACCCGACTCGTAAGGCAATCATCAAGGGCAAGCCGCCATGCTCAAAGAAAACGAAGTATCTCAATCAGTTCGAGCTTCATGCGGTCCTTGCGGATCTCGAACTCGGCAAGGGACCAAGCTGGGATTGGCTGATACTGTTGGTGGCGAAAACCGGGTTACGGTTCTCGGAAGCTTTGGGACTCACACCCGACGACTTTGATTTCGTGCATCAGACCCTTTCGGTCAGTAAAACGTGGGATTACAAGAACGGCGGAGGATTCGTCCCCACCAAGAACGCATCCTCCGTACGAAAGGTGCAGCTCGATTGGCAGCTTATCATGCAGCTCTCAACGCTCCTGAAAGATATGCCTGCGAGCGACCCCATTTTCGTGAATGGCAAGGTGTATAACTCCACCGCGAATAATATCCTCGCCAGGCATTGCGAACGGGCCAACGTTCCCGTGATTTCGATTCATGGGTTAAGGCACACCCATGCCTCGCTGTTGTTGTTTGCCGGCGTATCGATTGCCAGTGTGTCCAAGCGACTTGGTCATGCAAGCATGAACACCACACAGGACACTTATCTTCATGTCATCCGCGAACTTGAAAACAAGGATGTCGATATCGTGATGCGTGCCCTCTCCACCCTCATCTAACCATTTCAACCACTGCCGCTTACGCTGATGAAGGGTGATGAGGGAGTCGAGCTTAGCAAAGAAGTCGCCAATTTGCTGTTGTTCGACGGTGCTTGGCATATACAAAAGCATGTCTTTGATCTTGCCAAAGTCAACACTTTCTACGGTTGTTCCAGTCTTGCCAAACTCAAGCAGCAATTCCTTGTTATGCGAAATAAAGAACTGAAGTAGCCATTCTCCACAGCACTCGCCTTGGGGCAGAATGACGCGAATATCCTGGTTAACAGTTGAAGGTTTGCGCAGTTCAGCCACCGGAAGGGTATGGCGAAGAATCCCGCTCCTCGTTACCATTACTAAAGATCCGGCAGGATAAAGAGTCAACTCTTTTGCGCCCTTCTCAGTTATCTGAGTCGTAGTTCTATCAAGATAATTAGATTTCACGTCCTGGGACGTAACCCACAGCACGTATCCATCTTCATAGTTATCGGGATCTGCCATTGGCGGAGTATGCCCGCCGCCAAACGTTGCTACTTCACTCAACTTACGCTGTTCCCAAGCGGGTGTAACCCTGTCATGTCAGTTGTCCTCAAGTAAGGCAAAAGGCTCCCCTGCGCATATGCGCAAAAGAGCCTTGCAAATCAGCGGGAGCCGTTCGACGATATTACTCGACGGTGTTCTTCGGCACCTCGATGCCGTTGCCGAACTTGACGTCGCGGGCGGCGGCCACGCGGGACGGCAGGCCGTAGATGTCGATGAAGCCGTTGGAGGACTTCTG
>ENA-OPCD01002689-OPCD01002689.1-human-gut-metagenome-genome-assembly--contig:-NODE-2689-length-12214-cov-2.191792_pt1 | contig 12214 bp, 7 predicted proteins | sample MGYA00241560_ERZ501471 | MGnify/ENA primary metagenome ERZ501471 (study PRJEB25962, sample SAMEA2042578) | human gut metagenome | biome: human gut; feature: human-associated habitat; material: faeces...
CGGGGCCTTCCAGATTGTTCTCGCCCATAACGGAAAGAATGTGTGCATGGTGATGCTGCGCACGCGTTATGGGCAGATTCTGGCTCAAAGCCCACTTGGTGGAAAGATATTCAGGATGATAGTCGCACACTATGCGCTTAGGCTCGAAATGCAGCAAGCTCGCATAGCGACGGCGCGTTTCGCTCCATGCGTCGAACACCGCAGCGCTTTCCAAATCTCCCACATGCTGAGAAACGAATGCCTTGCCAGCACGTGCGTAGGTTAATGTGCTTTTCTGCTCGGGGCCTACCGCCAAAAGCTCTTCACTTGTGCCTTCGGGGCACGGAGCCGGAATGGGAAGCGGGGCATAACCACGGGCGCGGCGGATAAACTGAACAATATCGCCCGCAGCGCCGCCGTTAAGGATGCGGAATCGTCATAGCGCCCCACGATTTCACGGTTGTTCACCAGGAATGCGTCGGCCACACCAGCAAGCTGGGAAAAGGCCGTTTCTTCGTCGATAACGATGGGTTCATCGTGGATGTTGCCCGATGTCATAACAAGCATGCCGCCACATTCGTGAAGCAGCAAGTGTTGAACAGGCGTAGTGGGCAGCATTACGCCCAGTTCGGGCAGGTTGTCTGCCAGGCCCTTCGCAAACGTCGCATCGGAGCGCTTGCGCAGCAACACGATGGGGCGCGCAGAGCTCGTGAGCTGGCGCGCTTCGGCATCGTTTACTCCACAAAGAGCGCGAGCCTCTTCCACTGAAGCAACCATAACAGCAAACGCCTTGCCGGGACGATGTTTGCGCTGGCGTAATGCGGCAAGTGCCGCCTCGTTGGCAGCATCGCACACCAAGTGGTATCCGCCCAAACCCTTAACGGCAACGATGCCGCCTTCCTCAATAAGCTTTGCGGCACGGTGGAAAATCTCGTCGGATTCCTCGACGTTTTTCGCCCAGGAAATGCCTTCGGGCGAAAGACCGTCCGCGCAACCCGATTCAATCCAGCCAATTTCAGGGCCACACTCAAAGCACGCATCGGGTTGTGCATGGAAGCGCCTATCGGCGGGGTCGGAATATTCCTCCTGGCATGCTGGACACATAGTAAACTGCACCATTGATGTTTCGGGGCGGTCGTAAGGCAGCTTGCGCATGATGGTAAAGCGCGGGCCGCAGTTGGTGCAGTTGATAAAGGGGTAATGGTAGCGACGATTATTCGGGTCGAACAATTCTTCTACGCAAGCGTCGCACGTTGCCAGATCAGGCGAAACCAGCGTAGTTTCGCCCTGTTCCGCCGCATCGGAAAAACGAATCTCGAAGGCATCAAACCCCTGCACAGGGACTTCCGCAATTTCAATTTCGCTTATTTGCGCAGCGGAGGGCGCCTCTTCAGAAAGAGCCAGCACAAACCTGTCGAGCGGCAAGGTTTCACCTTCGGCATGTACCTTCACGCCCTCAACATCATTCAAAACCCAACCAGTAATATCTCGTTTTTTTGCCTCACGATAGACAAAGGGGCGGAAACCCACCCCTTGTACTACGCCAGATATTTTCAGATCAAGTGCTTCACGCGTCATGCGTTGATTGCCTCCTTGAACGCCTTAACCAAGGCACGAATAGACACCGCGGAGTTGTCAGGCAAATGCACCTGAACGCAGCGGCGTCCACGATCGGAAAGAATTGCAAAGTCACCCGAAGCCTGAGCCTTTGCAAGTTCGCCCAAGCTCTGTGCGCGGGAGTCTTCGATGGCGATATCCTTCGGCTCTTCTGCCGAGATAATCAGGAACACCCCTTCATTCGGGCCTCCCTTATGAAGCTGACCGGTGGAGTGCAGGTAGCGCGGTCCAATTTCCAGGCACGACGCTGCACCCAAACGGTCGGCAACCGAGTGGCGAATTTCCTCCAGCGCTTCACGACGACCTTCGCCCGTGAAGGGAAGGAATGCATTCAAGCTGAAGTAATCGCCAGGCACAATGCTGCCAAACAGGGCGCGCAATGCGGAAACGGGTGATTCATCTTCAACGGATTCGCGAAGGGCTTCGGACACATGCACCTCAACGTCGCCGACAGGAATGCCGGCAAGGCCCTTTTCCACGAACTCAGGGCTGCGGGCACCATTGGCAAGAATGCTGAGCACTTCCTTCTTGGCAACCGCAACGTCGGGCTGGTCGAAGGGGCACACCTTCATCAGATAGCCAACCATGGCAATGGCGTATTCCCACATAACGAAGTGGGCAGCCACTTCCTCCACGTTTAGAACCTTGAAGCTCATACGCGGAATGGCAGGGTCGATGAACTCGAGCGCATGGCTGAAGTTTTGGCGATCGTCCCACAGGTCAGTTTTGGTGTTGTAGGTAATAACCGTGCGATCATGCGGATCCTCGCGCAGAACCAGCGAGTCAACCTCGATGTTGGGTAGGATACCGAAACCGTTCTTGCCTAAGCTTTCAGCTACCAACTGCTCAATCCACAAACCAAGTACGCGGCCGCGCTTTGGCGTGAAAAACGAAAACTTGTCGCGTCCATTTTTATAGTTGTCGAACAGGAACGCTGCCAAGTTCGATGCGGGGTTGTCCAGGTCGTCGGTAGAACACAGCTCCTCGGCATTGCGCGCGCTTTCCATAACCTTTTTGATGTCGATGCCCACCAAAGCGGCAGGAACCAAACCGAAAACGGAAAGAGCGGAATAGCGACCGCCAACCGTGGGCTCACCAGAAAATACCTTAGCCCAACCTTCTTCCTTGGCACGCGCCTCAAGCTCAGAGCCAGGATCGGTGATGGCAATCAGGTGAGAGGGGATTTCTTCCTCCGGCAAGGTTTCCGCCAAAATGGTGCGGACTGCTTTCATAACCAAGGTAGGCTCAATGGTGCCGCCCGACTTGGAAGATTGAATGATAAGTGTGGTTTTGGGGTCGCATTCAGCCAAGATGGTACGAACACGCACCGCCGATACCGAATCGAGCGTCTTAAAGGTAACAAGCGACGAATCAGGCTTATTGTACTTGGTAAGCGTCATCGGAGCCTGGGTGGAGCCACCCTGGCCGATGAGGATTACCGTCTTCAAACCGCGAGAAATCATCTCGTCGGCAAAATCCTGGATCTCGTCGATAGGGCACGGCGGCTCACTTGCCAGCGTTGCCCATCCCATATATTCAGCGGCGCATTGCTGCGCTTCTTCGGAAAAGCCATAAAGAGAGCTGTCCTTGCATCTAACTCGACTGGCAACCTTGCCGTCGACCAGAGCCTGGAGTGAGGGAGGGTAGATCCCCTGAATGGCAAAATCGATCATTTGTCCTTCTTTCATAGGTCTTCCAATTTTACCAAATGGCAACACATATGCCACCTTCGCCCCGTTGCTGTATAGAAAGTGCCATTTAAGCGATCTTATTGCCGCTGGTCAGATGAATTTGCCTCAAAGAAAAACCCAACAACGGCACATGCTACGATCCAGGAAAACGAAGCACTTGGCGCAACCCCGTTCAAGGCAGGAGGAACAGAAATGTCCATCACGTACGATTTCTCAGGGAAAACGGCTGTCATTACTGGCTCGGCGCGCGGCATCGGGCGGCGCATTGCGGAACGATTCTACGAGGCGGGAGCCAATGTTGCCTTGTGCAGCATTTCGCCAAACGGCAAAGAAGAGCTGATGCAGGAAATCGCTGGTGACGACCGCAGCCGTATCGTTGCAAAGCCCGTCGATATGACGCAGGTCGACCAAATCAGGGCATTCTTCGAAGCGGTGGTGGAAAAGTTCGGCTCATTCGACATCCTGGTGAACAACGCAGGAATCTTTACAAATGAGACCATCGAAACCGTTACCGAAGCCGATTGGGAACGCGTAATGGACACGAACCTGAAGTCGATGGTCTTCGCCAGCCAATGGTTTGCAAGCTACAACCGGGAACACGGCACAGGCGGCAGCATCGTGAACATCGCCTCGGTTTCCAGCGTTACCTATATCCCGCACAACTTGCTATACAACATCAGCAAAGCGGGCGTGGTCACACTCACCAAAACGCTCGCACGCGATCTGGGACCTTCAAACATCCGCGTAAACGCCGTGGGGCCTGGCAGTATTCCCACCGACTTGAATGCGGCACTCTACGCCGACAAGCAGCGCGAAATTGATTTGTGCAATAAGATCCCACTCGGCCGCCGCGGCACCAAAGACGATATCGCCAACTGCGTGCTGTTTTTGGCGGCTGATGAGTCCTCGTATCTGACAGGGCAGGTTATATTTGCTGAAGGGGGCTGGTTATTGGCTTAGGGCATCTCCTTTGGATGGGCAACACCCACTCGAATGTTGCCGAGCCTCTGCAGTACACATTAACTCCCTTTTCAGGGGCGTTTCGTTGCAACCGTGTTTACAACGTAAAAAAAAAGACCCGCCGAAGCGGGTCTTTGAATTGTGGTGGTCGGGGCGGGACTTGAACCCGCGACACGCGGATTTTCAATCCGCTGCTCTACCAGCTGAGCTACCCAACCGAAAGCATCATATCTGACGCGGGTTGTTATATTACCGATAGGTCTTCTATACGTCAAGCCTTTTATGCAACAAATATTTCAAGCTTTAACCAAGACCCGCAACAACCCACAAATGGATTTCCAGACCATTCCATTTTCCCCGATAAACACGAGCAGGAAATTATAGCGCGCACTAATGCGGGTAAAAAAAATCGAGGCACCCACAATGGGTGCCTCGATTTAACAAACAGCTTATTCCCAGGCAGAGCGGCCCTGCAATGCACGGCGGCCGATATCGGAACGGTACTGAACGCCTTCGAATTTGATGAGCTCACATGCCTCATAGGCGCGGTTACGAGCCTCTTCGAATGTATCGCCCAGAGCAACTACGTTCAAAACACGACCACCAGCCGTAATGAGCTCGCCATCAGGGTTCAAAGCCGTACCGGCATGGAAGACGATAACCCCATCGAGGTCCTGGGCCTCTTCCAAGCCAAGGATAACCTTGCCCTTTTCATAAGACCCTGGGTAGCCTTCGCTTGCCAAAACAACGCTCACTGCCCATTTATCGGACCAGGAAAGAACAATATCCTCGGGACGACCTTCTGCAACAGCAAGCATGATATTCACCAGATCACCTTCAAGGCGAGGCAATACCACCTGGGTTTCAGGGTCGCCGAAGCGGGCATTGAACTCCAGCACTTTCGGGCCTTCGGGCGTAAGCATGAACCCGCCATACAGGCAGCCGCGATAGTCGTTTTCGAACGGATCCTTTGCCGTAGCGGCAGCGGACTGCTCCATGATGGAAACCATGGTTGCCATTTCTTCTTCAGTGACAATAGGCACCGGGGAATACACACCCATGCCGCCCGTGTTGGGACCCTGGTCGGCGTCAAGAAGACGCTTGTGGTCCTGGGAGGTGGCCATAGGAAGAATGTTTTCGCCGTCGACCATCACGATGAAGGAGGCTTCCTCGCCGTCGAGGAAGTCCTCGATCACGACGCGGGCGCCGGCGTTGCCGAAGGTGTGGCCTTCGAGCATCATGTCGATCGCGTCATGGGCTTCCTGTTCGGACATGGCGACGACGACGCCCTTGCCGGCGGCAAGGCCGTCGGCCTTGACGACGATCGGAGCGCCCTTGCGGCGGACGTAGGCGTGGGCGGCTTCGGGATCCGTGAAGGATTCGTAGTCGGCCGTCGGAATATTGTGACGCTTCATGAAGGCCTTGGCGAAGTCCTTGGAGCTTTCGAGCTGCGCGGCGGCCTTCGTCGGGCCGAAGATGCGCAGGCCGGCGGCGCGGAACTTGTCGACGATGCCGGCGGCGAGCGGGGCTTCGGGACCCACGACCGTGAAGGCGATGTTGTTGCTCTTGACGAATTCGATCAGCTGGTCGATGTCGGTGATCGGAAGGTTTTCAAGACGGGGCGTCAGGGCCGTGCCGGCATTGCCGGGAGCCACGAAAACTTTGGTCACGCGATCGCTTTGAGCGAGGCGCCAGGCGAGAGCGTGTTCACGACCGCCGTTGCCAACAACGAGAAGGTTCATTTTGATGGTCTCTTAGAAACGGACCGGCGCGGGGCGCCGGAGTTGTGGGAGAGAGCTCCCAGGAAGGTGAAATTCTGTCGTGCTCCGTCGATGCCGGAGCTCCCGGTGGGAACGCCCTATTGTACCGCCCGAGGCGTCCGGCTGTCCCCTTGACGCGCCAGGTAAAAGCAAAGCCCGCTCAAGTGACTGAACGGGCTTCGGCATCGGACGCAGTCCGATTATTCTTCGTCGTCGAAGTCGGCGGACGTGTAGACCTGCTGGACGTCGTCGAGATCCTCAAGGGCGTCGATCAGCTTCTGCATCTTTTCGGCATCTTCGCCGGTGAGCTTGACTTCGTTGAGGGCCTTGTACGTGATTTCGGAGACGACGGGCTCGATGCCGGCGGCTTCGAAGGCCTTGGAAACGGCGTCGAAGGCGGCCGGTTCGCACGTGACTTCGATGGAGCCGTCTTCGTCGGAGACGACGTCGTCGGCGCCGGCTTCAAGGGCGATCTCCATCACGGCGTCTTCGGTCGTGACGCCGGGGGCGAAGACGAACTCGCCGATGTGCTTGAACATGAAGGAGACGGAGCCTTCCGTGCCGAGGTTGCCGCCGTGCTTCGTGAGCGCGTGGCGGACGTCGGCGACCGTGCGGACGCGGTTGTCGGTCGTGCAGTCGATGATGAGCGCAGCGCCGCCGATGCCGTAGCCTTCGTAGCGGATTTCTTCGTAGGAGACGCCTTCGAGCTGGCCGGTGCCCTTGAGAATGGCGTTGGAGATGGTGTCCTTGGGCACGTTGCCGCCGCGGGCCTTGATCAGGGCGAGGCGGAGACGGGAGTTGGACTCCGGATCGCCGCCGCCCATGCGGGCGGCCACGATGATTTCACGAACCAGCTTCGTCCAGAGGTTGGAGCGCTTGGCGTCCTGACGGCCCTTGCGATGCTGGATGTTGGCCCACTTGGAATGACCTGCCATGATGATCCTTTCGATATGCAGTAAACGGCCGGGCAACCCGTGCCTCTCGGGCATTCATGGTGCGTTGCCGCGCGCCTGTGTTCTTTGGGAATGAGGGTCCTGCTGCCGGCGAACTCTGTGCTGTGCGCATGGGCCGGAGCGGATAAGGTCGAGTATTTTAAAACAAAAAAGACCGGCCCGCGACAGGCGGACCGGCCTTTCGGTCAGATGACCTGCTGATGAATTACTTCAGGATCAGCTTGATGGCGTTCGCCCAGACGGCGAGACCCTTGTCGAGCGCCTTTTCGTCGATGTCGAACTTGGCCGTGTGGTGGCCGGACGGACGATCGGCGCCGAGCACGAAGAACGCAGCCTTGCCGCCGTGCGCCTGAACGCGACGGGCGAGGATGGTGGCGTCTTCAGAGCCGCCGAAGTTCATCGGATCCTGACGGGCGGTCATGCCTTCGACGTTGCCGACGGCTTCCGTGAGAACCTTGACGAGTTCGGGGTCGTTGGTGAGGTCGACGGCCTCGCCCATCTTCTCGATGGTGTACTCGCAGTTCTGGCTCAGAGCGCAACCCTTGATGATGTTGACGGCGGAATCGTACATGTACTGGTTGATTTCGCCGGTTTCACCGCGGACTTCCATCTTCATGACGGCGTGCGACGGGATCACGTTGCGGCCTTCGCCGGCAACGAGCTGGCCCACGTTGATGCGGGTCATGCCGCTGCCGTGGCGGGCGATGCCGAGCAACTGCACGAAGGCGTTGCAGGCGGCGGCCATGGCGTTGTGGCCGGCGTTGGGTTCGACGCCGGCGTGAGCCGGACGGCCCGTGTAGGTGACGTCGAGCTTCGTCGTGCAGAGGAAGCCGTAGGGGTTGACGGAGACTTCGCCGGACTTGCACATCATGGCGATGTGGGCGCCGAGGAAGTAGTCGGCGTCGTCAAGGATGCCGGAGGCGGCCATGCCGGCGGCGCCGCGGACGCCTTCCTCAGCCGGCTGGAAGAGGATCTTGATCTTGCCGTTCATCTGGTCGACGTTGTCGGCGAACCAGTGGGCGACGGCCAGGCCGGTGGAGGTGTGGGCGTCGTGGCCGCAGGCGTGCATCAGGCCCGGACGCTTGGAGATGAAGCCTTCGCGAGCGGGGATGTGGCAGTCTTCGGTGGATTCCGTGACGGGGACGCAGTCGATGTCGAAGCGGATGGCGAGCGTGGGGCCGGGACGCCCCGTGTCCATCACGCCGACGCAGCCCGTGAGGCCGTCCATTTCGGCGAGGAGCTCTTCGCTCACGCCGTTCTCGCGGGCGAGCTTGAGGCCGGCTTCAACAACCTTGAGGTTGCGGCCGAGGCAGTTGTCGGGATTGATGACTTTCTTGCCGAGCAGCACTTCGTAGCCGTATTCACGCAGCTTGCCGACGATGAAGGCGGTCGTGGTGAATTCGCTCCAGCCTTCCTCTGGCATCGTGTGAAGATGGCGGCGGATTTCGATCAGCTGGTCATGGTAGGCGCAGGTGCAGGTCATTGGACTTCTCCTCAATTTCCATAAAGTGCGTCCTCTATCACTTTCGGGGTATTGAAGGCGAAAGCGAGTCGAGGGCAAAGGTCGATAAGAGAATTATGTGCCTCTTGGTGGAAATCCGCATCAGGATAAACCGTAAGGCGGACTGCCTAGGGATCGTTCGTATTTTTGCCTACTCGCGCACGCCTCAAGCCTAAAAGCAACATGAGAAACGTGAAGCCTCCCCGCTCCTTTATCTCGTGTCAAAGAAATGGTGCTTTCCTTCTCTCTCTTAGGGGGTAGGCTGTAATCCCTTGGTAGTATTTCCAACATGGGCCGACTGCATGCGCCGGAAAGAGTGCACGTAAAAGACAACCTGAAGCCCTGAAAACGACGATCCGATAATGAAGGAGACAGCAAATGTCAGTTACTGGACTGCAGACCGAAGGTCTGAAGTATGCAAAGGCGATTTTCGACACCGTCCGCCGCATGTCGGCGGACACGCTTGGCGTTTCCCGTCAGGGCTACAGCGAGCTTGAGACGGACGTCCTGCACTACCTGCAGGGCCTTGGCCGCGACATCGGCCTTGAAGTCCGCGCCGACGACGCAGGCAACGTCTGGATGACGATGCCCGGCCGCGACCGCACGCTTCCCGCCTTCGTTGCCGGCAGCCATGTTGACAGCGTTCCGCAGGGCGGCAACTACGACGGCCTGGCCGGCGTGACCGCCGCGCTCACGGTCGCTTGGTGGATGCACCGCCATCAGGTCCAGCTCGAGCGCGACTACACGGTCCTCATGATGCGCTGCGAGGAAAGCTCCTACTTCGGCAAGGCCTACGTGGGCTCGCTCGGCATGATGGGCCGCCTGACGCAGTCCGACCTGATGCTGCGCCACCGCACGGAGGACATCACGCTCGGCCAGTGCATCTCGGCCTGCGGCCTTGATCCCAGCAAGCTCACCGCCGGCACGCCGATCGTCGATCTGAAGAAGATCGCCTGCTTCGTCGAACTGCATATCGAGCAGGGTCCGACGCTCACGAGCAACGACAAGGTCCGCGTCGGCGTCGTCACGGGCATCCGCGGCAACGTCCGCCACAAGAACGTGGTGTGCCACGGCGAAACGGCCCACTCGGGCGCCGTGAACAAGGAGTTCCGTCATGACGCCGTGATGGCCACGGCGGCGCTTCTGAGCCGCATGGATAATCACTGGCAGGAATGGCTCGACCGCGGCGAAGACCTCGTCTTCACGGTCGGCGTCATCCGCACGGGTGCGACCGCCGCCATCTCCGTCATTCCCGGAGAAGTGAGCTTCACGCTTGACATGCGCAGCCTGAGCGCCGACACGTGCGAGCGCTTCCACCAGCTGCTGCTCGAAGAGGCTGCCGCCCTTGAAAAGGAACGCGGCGTGCGCTTCGACTTCGACAAGCCGCTCTACACGGCCCCCGGTCTCGTCGATCAGGCCCTCTCCGACCGCATCTACAAGGCCGCCGAAGACAACGGCATTCCGTGCATGCGCCTGCCCTCGGGCGCGGGCCATGACGCCGCCGTGATCGGCGCCGCCGGCATTCCCGTCGGCATGATCTTCATCGCCAACCAGAACGGCTCGCACAATCCTCATGAGGAAATGATCATGAAGGATTTCATGACAGGTACCGACCTCCTTTGGCAGACGGTTCGTCAGTTCGACTAAAGGTGGTTGCTATGGACAGGAGCAAGCTGATCTCGGTCGTGCTCGTGGACGAGTATCCGCTCTTTCGCAAGGCGATGGCGGATCTCCTGAACGCAACCGGGGAGTTTCAGGTGCTCGGCCAGACGGGCGAGGGCGACACGGCCCTCGGCCTTTCCTCGCTCGGCCCCGACATCGTCGTGATGAGCCTCGAGGCCGAGGAGTACTCTGCGCTTGATCTTCTCAAGGAGATCAAGTACCGCCAGCCCGCCACGCGCGTCGTGATGGTGATGAGCTCGGCTGACAGTTCCGGCCAGCTCATGCGGGCCATCCGCCTTGAGGCGAACGGCTACCTGCTTCGCACGATTACGCCGAGCGACTTCGTCGAACAGCTCAGGAAGACCGCGCAGGGCGGCATGGCCGTGAGCGAGAAGGTCACTTCGGCGCTTGCCGAAAAGCTTCGCGGCGACTCCTACGCCGTCGAGGAGGTCCGCCGCGTGAGCGAGCTGACCAGCCGCGAGCAGGACGTGCTCGGCTACGTGGCCGCGGGGATCTCGAACCTCGAGATCTCCAAGTGCCTGGGCATTTCCGAGGGAACGGTGAAGGTTCACGTCAAGCACACGCTCAAGAAGCTCAAGTTCCGCTCCCGCGTGGAGCTCGCCGTCTGGGCGTCGGAACACGGCTTCAAGGTGAAGACCGCAGGCAGGTTCTGAGCGAATCTGCAGTAATCCCAAAACTGAACTGAAGAAAAGGTGCGCTTTCCCGCTGGGAGGCGTGCCTTTTTGTCGTCCATGCGCAGGGATGGATGTAGGGGCCTGAAGAAGCGGCGCGAGTTTGCGTGCGTGCGTTTGGCGGGCGGGGCCTGGGGCGTGACGGTCGTCTGATGATAGGGCGGAAATGAAAGAGGGAAAAGAAGGAAAGGGCGGTCCTGCGGGGCGAGGAGGCGGCGGGGAAGACCTGAAAATGCAAAGGGACAATGCTTTCGCATTGTCCCTTCACTGTGCTTGTTGGCCGGAGCCGGTGGTCTGCCGGCTCAGGTTGCATCTGTTGTCCTCAGTGTAGTTCTTAGATTAGATGAAACCGTAGATGAGGCCAAGGACATAGCCCGTTGCCGTGGCGGTCAACACGCCGATCAGACCCGGAAGAATGAAGGAGTGGTTGATCACGAAGCGGCCGATGTGCGTCGTGCCGGAGCGGTCGAACTGGAGAGCGGCCAGGTCGGACGGGTAGGTCGGCAGGATGTAGTAGCCGTAGCAGGCGGCGGCGCAGGAAACCACGAGGCCCGGGGGAACGCCGATGGAGAGGGCGACCGGAACGATGGTTGCGACGGCGGCAGCCTGAGAGTTCACGAGCTTGGACGTAAGGATCAGGACGAGAGCGTAGGCCCAGGGATACTGGCGAACGATTTCGGTCATGACGGCCTTGAGGTCGGCAAGGTGAGCGGCAAACATCGTGTCAGCCATCCAGGCCACGCCGAACACGGCGGTGATGGCGACGCAGCCGGCGGAGAAGACCGGGGTCTTGCCGATGCTGGAAGCGCGGGTCTTGCAGAAGATCACGATGAAGGCACCGCAGGCAAGCATGAACATCTGGATGATCAGCGTCATGGAGAGGGCCTTCTTGCCGATGATCGGGCGAAGTTCAGGGAACATGCCGAAGACGGCGACGGCAGCAACCGTGGCGAGGAAGATCCAGAGGGAGGCCCACTGTTCCGGACGGAAGGTCTTGCCGATGAGGGTCGTCGTTTCGCCGTAGACGTACTTGCGCTGTTCGGGATCGGCGATGAGCTTCTGGAATTCTTCGTCCTTGTCGAGGTCCTTGCCGCGGAACATGGAGAAGACGGAGATCGCGAAGAGGCCGACGAGGGCGCCCGGGATCGTGATGCTGAAGAGCTGGATGAAGCCGAAGGCCTTGCCACCAACCTGGTAGCCGTCACAGAGGGCGATCATCGACACGGCGGCAACAGCGGCCGGCGAGCAGATGATGGACATCTGGGAGGCGATGGTGGAAGCGGCCATCGGGCGTTCCGGACGAATCTTCGTTTCGCGTGCCACTTCGGCGATCACCGGCAGTACCGAATAGGCCACATGGCCGGTTCCGGCTACGAAAGTAAACAGGTAAGTCACCAGC
>ENA-OPCD01002693-OPCD01002693.1-human-gut-metagenome-genome-assembly--contig:-NODE-2693-length-12204-cov-2.209318_pt1 | contig 12204 bp, 11 predicted proteins | sample MGYA00241560_ERZ501471 | MGnify/ENA primary metagenome ERZ501471 (study PRJEB25962, sample SAMEA2042578) | human gut metagenome | biome: human gut; feature: human-associated habitat; material: faeces...
TGTGCCGGAATCTTTCTATTTTCTGTTGCCAGATTCCGGGAAACAACGCTATAATAATAGAAACAGCAGATTCGTGCAAAGAAAGGATGAATATACTATGGCAGAAGAAGAAAAAGTAACAGCAGTTGCCGAAGAGGCAACTTCCATGGCAGATTATGAGAAGGAGCTGGAGGCTTCTTTTAAAAAGCTCGAAGAGGGCGATATGATCACCGGTACAGTGATTGCTGTGGACGAAGAAGAAATTACACTGGATCTTCGCTATTATACAGAAGGAATCATCAAAGTTTCCGATTATAGCAGAGAACCTGGATTTATGGTAAAAGAAGAAGTTCATGTGGGCGATGAAGTCACAGCCACCGTGATCGGCAGAGACAACCGCCGCGGCTGCATCCTGTTATCCCGCGTGGAAGCTAACGATGTGCTGGCATGGGACAAACTTCGTCAGTTAAAAGAAGACAAAACCGTGCTGAACGTTACCGTAAAAGGCATCGTCAGTGCAGGTGTCATCGCATATGTAGAAGGAATTCGTGGATTTATCCCGGCTTCCAAACTTTCCCTGAATTATGTGGAAGATCTGAACGAATACCTGAACAAGGAGATACAGGTACAGGTTTTTGATGTCGAAGAAGAGGACAACCGTCTGATCCTCTCCGCAAGAGAACTTCTGAGAGAAAAAGCGGAGGAAGAAAGACGCGCAAAAGTATCCAATGTGGAAGTAGGTCTTGTGACAGAGGGTACGGTAGAAAGCCTGCAGCCATACGGCGCTTTCGTCAATCTCGGAAACGGTCTCTCCGGTCTGGTTCATATCTCTCAGATCAGTGAAAAAAGAATCAAACATCCGTCCGCAGTTCTGGCAGTCGGCGATAAAGTGAAAGTGAAAGTCATCGCTGTGAAAGACGGAAAGCTGAGCCTCAGCATGAAAGCACTGCAGGATGTGGCTGCACAGGAGATCGAGGAAGAGGTTTATGAACTTCCGGAGACAGAAGAAGCTACTACTACGCTGGGCTCTCTGTTTGCAAATATCAAATTATCGTAACCATTCAGCACCTTCACAGTTCTATCTGCCGAATAATTACAAATCATCATTAATTTTGTTTCTGTAAGGTTTTATGACAGATATTTCAATACCTTGTCCCGTAAATTCCCAGGAGAACTGTCTCCTGGTGAAATTTACGGGATTTTTTTATGCATTTCCCGGTTTTGTTTTCATTTTCTTTCTTCTACTTCTTAATTTTTTCTCATTTTTTAAAAAAGTAGTTGTATTTTCCTGACAAAGTGTATATTATAATATCATAACGTAGTTTCAAAAACTACATAACAGAGTTTTTAATTTCATTTGAGATAGGAGTTGATCATATGACATTCAAATTAAAAGATCCCGGAAGTGCAATTACTCATTTTATTGGTATGATGATGGCTTTGCTTGCAACCATCCCTCTGTTGGTCAAAGCCGCCCGAGAACCGGACTGGCTGCACCTGATCGCATTATCGGTGTTTGCTCTCAGTATGTTTCTTTTATATACTGCAAGTACCACCTACCATTCACTGGATATCAGTGCAAAGGTAAACCGACGACTGCAGAAAATGGATCATATGATGATCTTCGTTCTGATCGCCGGAAGTTACACCCCAATCTGTCTGATCGCTCTGAAAGGTCACACCGGAAAGCTGTTATGTATCCTGGTATGGAGCGTGGCACTGGTTGGAATCATCGTGAAAGCCTGCTGGATCACCTGTCCCAAGTGGTTTTCCTCCTGTATTTATATCGCCATGGGATGGATCTGTGTGACAGCCTTTGGACAGATCCTGTCCTCCCTGACTCCAGGCGCCTTCGGCTGGCTCCTGGCCGGAGGGATCATCTACACCGCCGGAGGCGTCATTTATGCATTAAAGCTCCCGCTTTTCAACTCCAGGCATAAAAATTTCGGGTCTCACGAGATCTTTCACCTGTTTGTCATGGGCGGGAGCTTCTGTCACTATATGATGATGTATGGCTATCTGGCCGCAGCCTGATCCAGGGAGCTAGCGCCGGTGTCCCCGGCCCTGGCTCCTGTTTTTCTTTTCTTCCAGCAGGCGGTTAAACTCTGCCGCTGCCTCCGGCCCCTCTTCCATCAGTCTTTGCCGGCGGCGTTCCCGTCTCCGGGCGGCTGCCTCCGCCTCTTCTTTCCTTCTCTTCCGGATCCAGACCATCCAGAGACCGGCCCCAAGGGCTGCCAGGACCGCCAGGATCACACCAGGGATCACAGCCTTCGGAAGCTTCATGGAAAACCTTCCGTCTGTTTTCTCCGGTTCCACAGAGGCCGTCTCTGTGGGCTCCTCTGTATCCTCCGGTTCCTGGGCGGCGCTTCCGGTCTCCCCGCTTCCATCCTCTGTTCCAGGCTCTGCGGCGTCTCCGCCGGAAGGCTCCGTTTCAGCCGGTACCTGGATCGTCTTATCCAGGAGGTAGGCCTGTCCCACCTTTCTTTCATTATAAACGTACTGGAGGAGGGCCACCGCATTGGCAGGCGCTCCTTCCGGAAGGGCTTCCAGGGAAAGCTCTGCATCGCCGAAGGAGGCCTCCTCCGGCAGAGTCACCACTTTTCCTTCCTCCACCATCAGATCTGCCGGGTTATAGGACGTGCCGCCGATGTCCACGGCCTCCTCCCCGGTCACATACCGGGTCTCGTTTTCTGCGATCTCCACATTCTGAAAGCGGTCGAAGCCGAACTGTAAAAGGGCCTTGCCGTCCAGGAAATACTGACGGGGACTCCCCTTTAAGATCACAGACACCAGCCGTCTTCCGTCCTTTTCCCCATAGGTCACCAGCGTATTTCCTGCTTTTAAAAGATACCCGGTCTTTCCAGCCACCGCCTCAGGACAGTAAAACTCACTGGCCGTATCCTCGGTGATCACCAGACGGTGCTCCTGGTGCACAGTGAAGCCGTTGGGATTGTTGGTGGTGGGGCCGATCTCATGGGACACAGAGGAGCTGATCTCCAGGAGCTTTTCATTCTGGAACGCCGCGCAGGCGATCTTTGCCATATCATAGGCCGACACATTCTGGGTATCTCCGTTGAGACCCGACGGATTCTCAAAATGGCTCTCGCTGCAGCCCAGCTCCGCCAGCTTCTGGTTCATCATATCCACAAACGCCGGGATACTTCCCGCCACATGCTCTGCCAGGGCGTTGGCCGACTGATTCACCGACGAAAGAAGAAGGGCGTACAGGCAGTCCTCCACCGTCATTGTATCGCCGATGGCCAGGCTGTATTTATTGCCGCTGTCCGCCTCCACGCTGTTCATGGCGGTCTCTGAATACGTCACTGTATCGGAAAGCTCCGCATGCTCCAGGACGATCAGGGCAGTCAGAAGCTTTGTGATGCTGGCAGGCGGATATTCCACATGGCTGTTCTGGCCAAAGATCATGGTCCCCGAATCCACGTCCATTAGGGCCCCGGCCTCGGCCTGGATCCCCGTATCCGACGGCCAGTCGGGCCGCGCAAAGGCCGTCATGGCAAAAAGCTGGCAGAATGCCAGCACGCTGCATAGTAATTTCTTTGTTTTATGTTTCACCTGGTTCCTCCTGCTGTCTTATCCTGTGTTCTCACAAGAGCTTCTTTTTCTTTTCTCGTCATCCGTTTAATGGCGGCTTCCCGGCTCATGGCCTCCCTTTTGGTCTCAAAGGCCTCATAATAGACCAGGACCACCGGCCTTCTGGGCTTCGTATACTTGGCCCCGCGTCCCATATTATGGGTATTCACACGCTTTTCCAGATCGTTGGTCCAGCCGCAGTAAAAGGTTTTATCCGCACATTCCAGCAGATATGTGTAGTTCATATCCATCCGTCCTCATGTTATGTAAACGGCAACGGCATCTTAAGACTGCCATCGCCGCCCCGGCCAGGACAGCCCTTCGGGCGCTGGTTCCGGATCTATATCAAGCACCGGCCGGATGCGTTTTCCTGTGTGAGTCCGCTTTTGTCTTCCGGCTTATACTCTATTATATGGTATTTTGCCCGAAATGCAACCAGACATTCTTTCATTTTTCAGATCCCTGCCGCCTTATATGCGGCCTGACGGGGATACTGCCCGCCAGACCGGCACCGCCTAGGCCCGTTCCCCCACCGCCTTCACGATGATCAGCTTATCTCCAGGCTGGATGGACGGATCCGTAAGACCGTTGTCTGCCATGACCGCATCCACACTGGTATGGAATTTTCTGGCGATCTTCCACAAAGAATCCCCCGGCTGTACCACATAGCCCACGATCCCCGGGATCTGCTTCAGCCGTTCCGTATCCAGGGGCTCCTCCCGCACATTCAGGATCACCTGGCCGCAGACCTGGTTCAGCACCAGCACATCCATGGTCACCGACGCCTTGATCTCCACGCTGTCGCCGCCCAGCATCACGGCAGAGATCTGCTCCAGTCCCGGCTCCATCTGGCAAATGCTGTCCTCTGTGATCCCCGGTACCTGGGCCGTCATATGGAACGGCAGCACCTCTGTGGACGCTCCCACCGGAGAGGAGTCGTCGGCAGTCAGATACAGAAGCTGCACCTCCAGAACGCCGTCCATGGACAACTCTCCGTCCCGGATCTGTACCTCATCCAGCTTCACGTCTCCGTCGCTGTGGCAGATCTGCAGGATCCGCTGCCCCACCGGCAGATCCACCTTTTCCTGGAGCCTGGTCTTCAGCTGGTTCCTGGCGGCGATCTGGTCAAAGCACGCCTCTCCTGTATCCATATCCAGTTCCCGGTCCAGGGCGTACAGATCGTTTAAGATCTCCAGCTCCTTCTCCTCATAAAGCCGCATATCCAGCTCCATGACCGCATCCACGGACAGCTCCCGCATCTCTCCGTCCGAATCCGGATTCACCTCCAGCTCCTTATGTACCAGACGCACCGTGATAAAGGGGATCATTTCCTCCACCGAGGGCTCCAGCTCCACCTCGCCGGAAAACGGCACCGTTTCCTCCAGGCACTGGACCGGCACCTGACCGGCCTCCCCGGAATAAATGGCGAACACCATCAGCTCCCCGTCCAGGCGTATCCTCCCGTCCAGGGGCCTCGTATTCACGCCCCGCAGGCGTATGTCCTGCCACAGAAGGGTGTCGATATCCGGCTTATTTCCCGAAAGGGACAGTACCTCCCGGACCCGGAACGTATCCTTCCGCCGGGCGCTTAAGGCCGCCACAGCTATGGTTTTCTTTAAGGTCTCCACGTCCCCGTCAAATCTCGCGTCCTCCGCCGCCTCGGCGTCGAAAAGGGTCTCCGCCTGGAGCTTTAAGGTCACCAGGGCCTTTACGTTCAGCTTCCGGGAATTGATGATCCCCAGCTTCAGATCGTCTAACTCCCAGCCGGCCTGGATATGATCGTTCTCCAGGAGACCCGGCATATTCACCCGCTCCTCAAAGGGAAGGTTTCCGGCCAGGGTCATGACCTGTCCGCCGGGCGTCCGGTACAGCACCCGGAAATCCAGCCGTCCCCGGACCTCCACCTTTTCCCCCTGGTTCTTCGCCGACTCGATCTGGATCTCTCCTCTTTCTAAGATCAGCTGCTCCACGTCCTCCATGGTATCCGGCACGTTAAAATCATCGTCCAGGGTCATCTGGGACGCAACGCTGCCGCTTCTCCGGTTCATATGGATATGCTTTTTCACCAGCTCCATCATAAAAACGCCACCACACCTTTCCAAAGCCTTTGCTTTACAAAAATGTATGATGGCGTCCTTCTTAATATTCCTCCAGGAAATGATGGCGCTCTCCCCGGCGTATATATCCGATGCAGGCGTCTGTATTGACATTTTCCATGCTGCGGAAAATATTCATGTCAATATACGGGCTGGTCTTCCGGAACTCCCCGATCAGCTTCTTCATTTCCTTCCTCTTGGACAGCTCCTCGTTCTGTCTCCGGCTGCTCTCCTCCGTAAACCGGCAGGCGCACTGTAAGAACTGAAGCTGATTATATTCCTTCCATGCCAGGATATCCGCCTCCTTCACCAGGTACAGGGGGCGGATCAGCTCCATGCCCTGGAAATTGGTGCTGTGGAGCTTGGGCATCATGGTATTGATCTGGGCCCCATAGAGCATGCTCATAAGGATCGTCTCGATCACATCGTCAAAATGGTGGCCCAGGGCGATCTTATTGCAGCCCAGCTCCCTGGCGTTGGCGTACAGGTTTCCCCGCCGCATCCTGGCGCAGAGGTAGCAGGGGGAGTCCTCCACATCCACCACTGTGTCAAAGATCTCCGTCTCGAACACGTGGATCGGGATCCCCAGGATCCTGGCGTTCTCATGGATCAGCTTCCGGTTTTCCTCCCGGTAGCCCGGATCCATCACCAGAAACTTTAACCCGAATTCCATCTTTCCGTGCCTTAAGATCTCCTGCATGCACTTGGCAAGGAGCATGGAATCCTTTCCGCCGGAAATACAGACTGCGATCTGATCGCCCTCCTGTATCATCTCATACTCGTTGAGTGCCTTCACAAAGGGCCTCCAGATCTCCTTCCGGAACCGTTTGATAATGCTTTTTTCGATCTCTCTGGTCCTTTCCTTAAGGCCCTCCTCCTCGTACCGTGTCTCCATCCTGTACCTCTCCTGTTTTCTTTTATCCGTATGTTTCCCCATTCTACCAGAAAATCCGGCCGCGGTAAAGCAGTTTCCGGCCAAAGTCTTCCATACGGCCCGGAGGACAGGCATCCCGGCGTCCCAGCTTCCCGGCTGCCGGGACAGCAAAGGGCACCTTCCTGCATCCGCCTACTGGAATACCACCGGCTCCTCTAAAAACTCTGTTTTCACGATCAGCACCGGATAGGACGGATCCGTTCCCGTGGCCTCCCCCTTTTCCGGCCCCAGAAGCTCGGTCCGTATCACCACTGAATTTTCTGTCAAATACAGCTCCTTAACGGTAATGCTGTATCCGCCTCCGGTCTGGGGGCCCTCCCCGATGACGATATACATATCCTGCCCGTCCGCATATGTAAGCTTAAAGGGCTTCTCCCTCTTTTTTCCGATGAGCTCTGCCAGGGCCTGGGGGACCTCCCCCTCTCCCGTCACTGTAAATTCCAGATCCCGGATCTTTTCCGTATCCCCGCTGCCGCCCTGGCAGCCCGTAAAGCCAATGCAGCCGGCGGCAAATACCGCCAGGATCCCCAAAAGCGCCAGGACGCGTTTTCCCGGCCGTTTCATTCTCACTGCCATAAAAAAGGCTCCCTATGAATTGGTCGTTACCATTCTATTCGGAAGCCGCTTTTATTATTCGTAACAGTCCAGCCGGGCATCTTCCCGCACGGCTGTCTGTTACGATTCTCCTGCGGTCTTTCCTGACCGCTCTGCATACCTAAAAAGATCTTCGTTTTCCTTCTCCCATACTCCAAAGCCCGTCCGGCAGCAGATCACCCTTTGGCACCGCCGGATCCACGCCCGGGCCTCTCTCACAGCCTCCTCCGGCACTGGCCCCAGGGGAACCTTCACCACATGGGCAGCCAGGGCCTCCGCCGCCGGGAGATCCAGATCATTTTCAAACAGGATCCCTGTGACAAAAGGCACGTTCTCTCTCTGGAGCTTCCGGAATACCTGCCGCCCCGAGCCGTTTCCCGCGATCACAAATACCGCATTTTCCGGGAGGTCCTCCGGCTTTACAGCGCCTCCAGGAACAGAAAACTCCACAGATCCCCCAGCCGCGTCAAATTTCCCGGCAGTCATTCCGAACAGCTCCTCCACATATCCCGGTGTAAAGACCTGCTCCGGCGTTCCGCACCGGTCCATGCGTCCGTCCTTTATGCACACCACCCGGTCCGAGATCCTTTCCGCCAGATCCAGCTCGTGGAGGGACATGATCACTGAAAGCTCCTTTTTCCTGGCCATTTCCCGGAGCAGGGAAAGGAATTCCAGCTTATACTTCACATCCAGATGAGAGGTGGGCTCGTCCAGAAGGATCATCTCCGGCTCCTGGCAGAGCGCCCTGGCCAGCATGATCCGCTGGCGCTGCCCGTCGCTGATCCGGTCAAAGGGACGGTCCCCCAGGTCGGTTCCATGGACCAGCTCCAGGGCCTGATCCACGGCTCTCTGGTCTTTCTCTGATAAAAGTCCCAGCCGCCCGGTGTAGGGATACCGCCCCGCTGCCGTCACATCCCGGCAGGTCATAAGCTCCCCCTGGAGTTTTTCCGTAAACACCACCGCCAGCTTCCTGGCCCGTTCCTTCCTGGGGATCCGTTCCATGGGAACGCCGTCCAGCACCAGCTCCCCTCCCATCGGCGCAAGTCCGCCGGAGATCGTCTTAAGAATCGTGGACTTTCCGGCTCCGTTGGGACCTATGAGGGTCACGATCTCTCCCCGGCCAGCATGAAAGGAAAGTCCCTCCGCTACTGGCCGTTTCCCATATCCGGCCGCCAGCCGGTCCGCATAAAAACAGCCGTTTCCCACCTTTATCCCCTCCTCTGGTATTTCTTCATCATAACGGCGATCACCACCGGAGCTCCCAGCACCGCGGTCACTGTGCTGATGCTGAACTCTGCCGGAGCCAGAAGAGTCCTGGCCAGAAGATCGCTGAACAGGCAGAACACGCCCCCTCCCAGAAAGCACGCCGGGATCAGCACCAGAGGCCGGGAGGTCCCAAACAGGCTCCTCACCAGATGGGGCACGGCGATCCCCACAAAGGACACCGGACCGGCAAAGGCCACGATACAGGCTGATAAAAGACTGGATAAGAGCACCATCCAGGCCCTGAGACGGCCCACATGGATCCCCATGCTTTTTGCATAGACCTCTCCCATCTGGTACGCAGCCACCGGCTTAGAGAGAAGGAATACGGCTGCCGAGGCGGGAAGCACCACCAGGCACATGACTGCTGTATTCTCCCAGGAAATGCCTGAAAAGCTGCCCTGGGACCAGTTGTGCAGATTTACGATATCTGTATCGTCAGCAAAGGTCACCAGGATGTCCGTAGCTGCCGAGCAGATATAACCGATCATGGTGCCTCCAAGGATCAGCCCCGCCGTCTGCTCCACTCTTCCGGCCATAAGGAGCACCAGTCCCATGGAGGCCAGGGCTCCAGCAAAGGCCGCCAGGATCATGGCCGCAGATGTCACCCGGACAGCATGGCCCAGAGAGAACACCATCAGACATGCCACCAGAAGCTTTGCCCCGGAGGAGATCCCCAGAACAAAGGGACCTGCAATGGGATTCCGGAAAAAGGTCTGGAGAAGATAGCCGGAAAGCCCCAGGGCTCCGCCTAAGAGGATGGCTGCCAGAGCCCGAGGGAACCGGATCTCCCAGACGATCCCGGCCGCAGACGAAGCGCCGGGAGCCGGAGCGCATCCCAGCTTCCAGGCAAATACTTCCGCCACCTCCTCCAACGGGATCTCCACACTTCCGGCGCACAGGCTCCAGCCCAGGAAAAGAAGAAGCAGCGCCAGGAGCGCCGCAAAAGCCAGTCCATATTTTAAATGCCCGTTCCGCTTTCTGTTCACTGTTCCTCCTCTCTTCCGGCCGGGAGCCGGTAAAGGTAGACCGTTTCCCCCCGTCCCGTCAGCATGGCCCGGATGTCCTCTGCAAAGGTCCCCAGAGCCATGGAGCTCTGATAAAGGTCCCTGGCCGTACACCACACATTTCCTTCCTTAACCGCCTTAAAGTCCGCCAGCAGCCCGCTCTTTCCCAAAAGCTCCTCCACCGTTTCCAGCCCGCCGTCCACGGCACTGTTATAAATAAGGAAGTCCGCGTCCTTTACTGAGGAATAAAATTCCTCCAGCTGCATGTTCACAGACGAGCTGCGGCTTTCTCCAGTCCCCAGATCCTTAAAAATATATTCTGCCATAGGTGAACGGCAGATATTGCCGTGGCATACAAATAGTATTTTTATCATTATTTGAACCTCTTTCTTTTTATCACGTTTTATGAATTTTTGTGAGTTTTTCCTTTATTTACGCACTTTCCAAGCATCTTAAATATTTTTTGTCATTTTTCATTTCTTTATGAATCTTCATATAACTTAGCTTCTATCCATGATAAAACCAATGATAAAATACCATGCTTTTTTATAATTTATCATCGCTGATATCTGCCGTTTTTTTATGCTTCGATCTGTGTAATTTATTTAACTCTTTTTTTGCATCATCGTATTGCAAATGTGCATATGTATTTAATGTAACGCCAATATCTGAATGCCCCATTAAATACTGCAATGTCTTTGGATTCATCCCTGATTTTGCCATATTACTACAATATGTATGTCTACATACATGCGGTGTTACTTTCGGCATAGGAATTTTATAAATTTTGTTGTACTTTTCCCTGATATGTTGAAAATACTTTTCCCAATGCATCGCAACCATTGGTCGATCATTCTTATCCAAATATAAAAAACCTTTCTTTCCATCTACAACAAATTCTGTCTTCGGCTTTTTTCTATTGTTAATGATCGTTTCAAAACATTCATACACTTCCTTACTCATTGGAATCATTCGATTTCCATTGCCTGTTTTGGGTTTCTGAATTACATACTGCATTTGATTCGTCCGTTGCAATTGATGATCAATCACAATCCTTTTATTTTTCAAATCAATATCATCCATTGTCAAACCACAAAATTCAGAAATTCTCATTCCTGTTTTAAAAAGAATATAAATTCCATCATAATATCGTTTAAAATGCTTGTCATTCTTTACAAATTCCAAAAACTGACGTTCTTGTTTCCTTGTAATAGATTCCCTAGTAACAGAATCATTCACAACAACTGTTGCTAATTGAAATTCAAATGGATTCTTCAATAACAAATCATCGTCTACCGCCATTTGAAATGCAGGTCTTAAGACTCCTCGAATACTATGAATTGAACTATATCCTCTTCCGCCATCTTGTAAACCAATTAACCAAATCTTAGCATCTGATAATTTTACAGTATCAATTCTTCTACTTCCAAATTCGTCTTTCTTTAATATATTTATTACTGTTCTGTATCCTACTTGTGTTGTATATCTTACACCTTTCTTCTGTAAGGTATATTTATCAACCAATTCCAATACAGTCATTCCACCGCCATGATAAGCGATTCCTTGACTCTGTACCTTATTAAGCTCTGCAATTTGATCTCTTAAGGCAACACATTCTCTTTTTCCTTTGGGCAGTCTGTCCGTTCTCTCTAATTTCCAACTATAAAGGCATTTTTGTTTTCCAGACACATAATATGTATAACGATAACGCCCATCTTTGCATTGACTCTCTCTATCTCTTAAAATTCTATTTTTGTTGTCTCTTCTTTTTAAACTCATATGAATCTCTCCTTAAATAAAAGAGAGTCTCTGCCATAGTACCTACCCATTATATCATGACAAAGACTCACTTTCTATATCTTAAATACTTTCTACACTATCCAAAAATTTTTCAAATTTTTTCCGCTTAATCTGTGTTTTTGCACCATTATGTAAGATAAAATCTGCACCCTCATGATTTTCAATAATCCAACGCAACTTTCCTTGCCCTATTCCAAAATATTCTGATGCCTGAGTTATACTTAGTGAATATTTTTCAGAAATAGGGACTATATTCTTTCCCATATGAATCATCACTCCTATCTAAACAATCATCTTTAAATAAATATGCTTTAAAAACTTCTCCATCCTGATTCACAAACATTCCTTGAATATCAGGATCAATCATGTCACTAGCATCTATGTTATCTAATATGATTTGTGATAATGTTTTCTCTGCTCTTCCACAGATTCTGGCAGAAATATTGTTCTTTATAGCACCATTAATAACATCTACTGATGGTCTTTGAGTTGCAAGCAATAAGTGAATCCCAAATGCTCGACCAAGTCTTGCAATCATACTCAATTTTCTTTGCACTATCGCAATCTTATTCTTTTCTTCCTTATTGTATCCTGTCGTATCCATCAATTCTGCAACTTCATCGCATGCGAACACAATATGCTGTAATTTATTTTCTTCTCGTTCATTGTAGATGTCGATATCTTTATATCCTTTACTCCCAAATATTATTTGTCTATCCAACAACTCTTTACAAATACTATCTAGATTACTTATTACATCTTCAATTGTTGTTACAAAATGGCAATATTTATCCCATTTATATGAAAAATCAACTTTTCCCTTAAAATCAGCAATATATACAGCATAGTCCTTTTTTATACATTGCATCAATAACAGCTTCAATAAGTTTGTTTTCCCCGACCCTGTCGAACCGCCTAATAAGATATGTGGATATACATC
>ENA-OPCD01002694-OPCD01002694.1-human-gut-metagenome-genome-assembly--contig:-NODE-2694-length-12201-cov-3.977194_pt1 | contig 12201 bp, 10 predicted proteins | sample MGYA00241560_ERZ501471 | MGnify/ENA primary metagenome ERZ501471 (study PRJEB25962, sample SAMEA2042578) | human gut metagenome | biome: human gut; feature: human-associated habitat; material: faeces...
CCTTCCTGCATGTGCCAGCGGAGAATAATCTGATAGACCGATTTTCCGTGTGCAGTAGCAATCTGTCGGAGTATAGCATTATCAACGTCACCTCTGTTGTGGTTCAGCGGATACCAACATTCCACCTGAATATCGTAGTTGTCCGCATAGAGTTGTCTGGCTTCCTTTCTTTGGGCAAGCGGATGGCACTCTATCTGTGCCACTTGCGGCTTGATTTCCGCATTTTGCATGACGTAATTGAACGCCTCCATGCGGTTGTCGAAATTGCTGATGCCGAGCGCACGTATCCTGCCTGCCTTATACTCCTTTTCCATTACGCGCCAACAGGCAAGTATATCTTCCAACGTGCCGGCGGGGTGATGAATATACACAAGGTCTATGTAATCTACTTGCAACCGTTCGAGCATTCCCTCAAACGCATTCTGCGCATCCGCAAGGTCTCCTGATATTTTGCTCGTCAACCAGATTTCCTCTCGTGGAACGCCGCTTTCCCTTATTCCCCAACCGACGCCACGCTCATTATAGTAAAACATGGCATCGTCCAGATGACGATACCCCGACTGAAGTGCTGAGATGACCATGCCGCGAACCGTCTCGTTAAGTTCCTGCCGCTGGTTGGCTCCTTCCATGCTTTGCACTTGAGTGCCAAGCCCAAAACGAGGCATCATAACACCATTGTTCAGCCTTACAAGCGGAACTCCGGAAACCGATGTTATATTAGATACCGCTTGAGGTCCTCCATCGGAAGTGTTTCCGCCCGGTGCAGGCTGGGTCACTTGATGGTCGAAATTACCGGCAGGTACTGCCGCTTCTTGCTCGAAGCGTGCCTGCAACACGACGTTTCTCGCCGGCATGACGAACGTATGAACGGCCTCCGTTGCAACCGCTTCCCCGTTTTCGTACCATCCGGCAAAAAGATACCCTTCATCTGCCGTAGCTGTTGCGGTCACTTCCTCGCCCTCCGGGCAGGTGTTCTTGTTCGCTGCGGCGGTTCCGCCTTCGGCTGCTGATACCTTGACCGTATAGGTCGGCTGCGGTTCGTTTTCGCCGCTCTCCGAGCAGGAGACGGCAAAGCCGGCGAGCAGTGCGATAGCCAGACTTTTGATAGTTCCATGTTTCATATTCGATTGACTTTATAAGTTTTTAGAGAAAAATTCCGTCAGTTTATTCACTGCCTGATTCACATACTCCGGCACGTGGTAGGTCTGGATATGCGTCGCACCGGGAATCAAGAACAGCTCCTTTTGCTGCGTGCCCATCGCACGGCTATAACACAGCTCGGTCATATAGAACGTGTCGGCGATGCTGCCGGCTATCATCAGAAGCGGTTGGTTAATAAGATACATTCCCTCGCCGGCATCGAACGCCATCAGGTCCACAAGGCTGCTCTTGGTGTAACGGAATGTCGAGTTGGGGTGCGCATGGCTTTGCAGGTAATAGCCATATCCGTCGCGATAGAGGTCGAACGGCAGCGCGGCAGCCTGTTCGGGCGTTACGCCGCTCATGTCGCCCACATATTCGATTTCTCTACCCTCGGCCTCTTTCTGGCGGGCGACGCAGGCATCTGTCAGACGCTCCTGCACGCTGTTTATCTGCGAGTCGAGAAATCCATTACGGCGTACCAGTCCCGTGTTGAACATACTCAGTGTAGCCACAGCTTTGAAACGCTTGTCGGTCTGCGCAGCCTTCAGCGTGTAGCCGCCACCACCGCAAATACCGAGAATGCCGATACGCGCTGCATCCACACCCGGATATTGCGCCAAGATGTCGGCAGCACGGTGGATGTCCTCGATGCGGTTGGCGGGCTTGTCCGTATTGCGCGGCTCGCCCTCGCTCGCTCCCTGGTAGGCGGCATCGAAAGCGAGGCAGATGTAACCCTGTGCTGCCATGCGCTGGCTGTAAAGACCTGCCACCTGTTCCTTGACTCCGCCATTGGGATGCGCCACGACTAAAGCCGGATAGCTTTTCGTCTCGTCATAGCCCGCAGGAGTATAGACATTGGCGGCGATTTTCAACCCGTTCAATTCGTAAGTGATGGGATGGATGTTTACTGCACCTGCTTTGTTTTCGGTAATGGCATCGGCATATACCAATCCCCACGGGTTGCTGTTGTGGCTCTTGAAACCTGACATATCTGTCACGGAAAATGCTTTGTTCTCTTTCATTGTTTCCTGTGCGTTTAGTGTATTGCATACAGCCATCGTCGCACACAATACGGTTGTGATTATCTTTTTCATCTTTACTTATTTATTGTTCTACGAATAACATTGCAAAGGTAGAACGGAGTCTGTTTCTGCCTTTTACAATATTTTCGGTAAGAAGTTCAATTTTTACGGGAAATGTATTTCTCCCAAAACCTGACGGCATCCTTTTCCCAGCCTTCGGCAGTCGTTCCGATTCCCAATCCGAAGCCGTGGCGCAAATCAGGAAGCAGATGAAACTCGGCATCTATTCCCAACGCCTGAAGATTCTCCACCCGTCGGCGCATGGTCGCAGGGCTGGCTATGGCATCATCCTCACCGATTATCACGTAGGTAGGCGGATCGTTCTGCGTGTATTCCGAATGTCCCGTATATCCCATGATGACGGCAGCCGGACGCTCGTGCGTTGCATCGATGAATCCTTGTGTGGAGTAAGAGCCGAGATAGGCGGCCATTCTTGCTCCGGCAGAGCCGCCCCATAGCGAGTAGTCTTCGGTCGATACCTGCAATTCCTCCGCATGGCGCATGATGAAGTCAATGGCTTGCGCAAGGTCTTCGCACGCCACTTGTGCGCCCCCTGTCCGGTATTGGATGGAAAAGGCATTGTAGCCCATCCTGCTCAATGCGATGGCAAGCGGAAATCCCTCGTGGATAGCCCCGACGTATGAAAATCCACCACCGGGACAGACGATGGCGAACGGTCTGCCCGGCTCGCCACGGAAAAAGAACAGTCCTGTATTGTTCTTGCGTGAATCCGCCTGCTTGTCCGCGTCGGAATAAATGTCGTAAAAAAGACGGTTGCCTTCATGCACATGGTCAATCATCGTATTTATGGTTTCCACGGCTCGCTCGCCCGTCACATAATTGTGGTACGGAAGCAGGCTTGCCACATTCGTAAGCGGCATATCGTCGTCATACCTCCGTTCGGCAGGCAAGATGAATTGTCCGAACCCGGCAAATGCTTCATGCTCCACTACATCCTTCACTGTATTTGAAACTGTCAGATGTCCGTAAGTATTCATATTTCCGTCTTGTCCGTTCGGGAAGAAGAACGGCAGCGCATTGTAGAGGTATTCCGCCATCGGTCGGAACTCATGCCGTGCGCCGTCCTTTTCATGGAAAGTGAGGTTGGATAGCGGGAACACGTCCGTGAGTTGCGCCATCGCCTCGATTTGTACCAATGTTTCCCGGTATGCGGAATCGTTTGTTCCGCTTGCCGCCCAAATATAGAAACCTGTGCCGGCGTAGGGCGACTGGCGGATGATGCCTGCGAGATACTCAGCCGTTTCCATCGGGCGGTTCATTCCGGCAAATTCTCCCAAAGACCAGCAATCGGCACTGACCGGCATGAAGTATTTGAAGCAGTCAAGTGTATGTTCCAAAGCATACCACGTCGTGACGGATCCCATCGAGAAGCCGCCGATGGCACGATGTGCGCGAGAAGCCTCCAATCCTGCGACATCCGTACTCTCGGCGTATGTGCGGTAACGGCTCTCGACAATGGGGAGAAGGTCGTTTATAAGCTCTTGCGGCAGAGCCTCGCAATACGGGTCGGCATCTACATAATTCGGGGTCGGCTCTCCATAATTATAACTGGGCGATACGACAATGGTCGGAGCCATATCCCCGTTTGCCGTCATGTGGTCAAGCAGCTTGCGCAGCAGACCGTTTTCCGCCTCGAATGTTGTCGATGGCGTACCATAGTGCCCGTGGACGAAATACAGTACATTATAGCGTTGGTCTGTATTTTCATCGTAACCGTAAGGCAGATAGATGTAAGCCGTGTTGGTGCGTGCTGCCCCTGTACCTTCGGCATAGTCGCGCGTGTCATAGTCAATACGCACCACTTGGCCACGCTGCTGCGCCTCCTGCTCGTAAACGGCAGGGACAGGATTAGTTTTATTTATCAGCTTGGTATAGTCTTGCGGACGGTCGGGAGTTTCAGGCTCTTCCTGCTCCTGACCCGGTGGCAGAACCGGTCTATTTTCTTCGATGTCCGAGCAGGATGCCATGCACAGACAGCAAAGCAGTATGGTTTGTAACATCATCTTTTTCATTTGCGGTGATCTTTATGAAATTTATATCGCATCCATATCACACCATGCTCACGCTGCGAAGCGGAGAGCAGTTGCAGGCGTTGCCCTTTCGCCGGATGTTCTGTCCTTCCACCCACATACTCGAAAATTGAAGGAACACCGGACAGCCCGTCGATGCCGGGATAGACCACCAGACTCAATTCGTCTATCAGCCTTTCGGCAAGCAGCGCACCGTTCAGTATGCCTCCGCCTTGTACCGATATGCAGCGGATGCCGAAGGCTCGTCCGACCGTTTCAAGCCCTTCACGCAGACGGGTCGCATCGCTGACGATGACATATGAGATACGCAGTTCGCGCAGATGGGCAAGGTATTCTTCCGTTACGTTCCGCCCCACAATGACGAGGATATTGTCGCCTCTTACGGTTGTAGAGGTAAAGTAGAGGTCGCCCTCCGGGTCGCAGGCGATGAACAGACGTGCCGAACGGCGTTCGCCGACAAACAGCGTCGGCGTGTCGGGGCTGATACCGTGTCCGGTGATGCCAAACTTGTAAGGGAACAGGGCGCGGAGAGTGTTCTTTCCGAACATCCACGCATCCGTATCCAGTTCCTTACCGATGGCAGAATAGACCTTTAACAGTTCTCCGTGTTCCGCTTGATAGGGGGCAGTCCAGCGGCTGTCTATCAGCCGTCCGTCAACGGAACTCATGATGTGACATATTATTTTCGGTTTCATATATCATTGTTGTTTTATAGGTGAGCCTCCGAACACTTCGCTCATCTGCATCGTGTCGAGGGCGGTATCTATTGCCTTTACCTCCTCTTCGGTCAGGTGGATATCCGCCGCACCGATGTTCTCTTTCAGCCGGAACAAGTGACGTGTGCCGGGGATGGGAACGACGGGCGGACGCTTGTTCATCATCCACGCAAGGGAGATTTGCGAGGCGGTGGCGCGGTGTTCTTCTGCCAAGCGTTCGAGGAGGGAGAACAGCGTACGGTTCTTCTCGAAACTTTCCGCGCGGTATTGCGGCATCGAGGCGCGGTAGTCGGTGGCAGGGTCAAAGGCACTGTCGGCTGTGTAACGGTTGGTCAGCAGTCCGTTGGCAAGCGGCGAGTGCGCCACGAAGCCGATGCCGAGTTCTTGGCATACCGACAGCAGAGGCTCGTGCCAGCGTGCCATCATGGAGAACCGGTTTTGTATAGCCGTCACGGGGCAGATGCGGTGGGCACGATGCAGGTATTCCTCGGTGGTTTCCGAAATGCCCCAATGCAGGATTTTACCTTCGCGAATAAGATCTGACATCACTTCCGCTACGGTTTCCGGTTTAACAGACGGGTCGATGCGGTGCTGGTAGTAGAGGTCGATATGGTCTGTGCGCAGGCGACGAAGTGACCCTTCCACGGCGCGGCGAATGGACTCCGGACGTGCGTCGGGAATCAGTGCGTGAGGTCCTGTGGCTTCGGGCGCATCGAACGTCAGCCCGAATTTCGTGGCGAGGACGATGCGATTGCGGTAAGGGCGCAGGGCTTCGCCGAGGAGTTCCTCGTTGTGATGCGGACGGTCGGCCGTGCCATAGACCTCGGCGGTATCGAAAAAGGTGTAGCCCATCTCCACGGCATCAGCGAGGAGTTCCGTCATTTCACGCTTGTCGGCGGGCGCACCGTAGGCGTGGCTCATGCCCATGCAGCCCAGCCCGACGGCGGAGACGCGCAGGCCGCTTAATCCCAATGTTCTGTAATACATTTTTTCTTTCCTCCTTTTTACTTTCTTTCTTAATTATCGGATTAACGAGTTTATGATATCAAAGACTTCCTCTTTGCTCAATTCCGTATGACATGGAATGGCATCGACTTGTTCGCGGGTAATTTTTCCGTCATAATACATTTCCACTCCGAAACCTTCAAACAGTTCTACCAATTTTCGGGATGATTCTTCGATGGATGAATCGATGCCGAATGAGTCATGATAGTATTTTCTGATGTCGTCCGCATGATGCTTGCCCATAGCTTGAAGGAATCTCGGAAAGACGGATGTCAGACTCCTGCGATAAGAACTGCCGAATAACTTTTCCGGCAGGAACTCCAATTCGTAGATTTCGTAAGCGAACGGTTCCTCTTTCCCGATTCCCAGCCGGGATGAAGTGGAAAGCGAGGCGCCCATCATGATGATACCCCTCGCATCGAGGTCATCCGGATTTTTCTGCAAGGTCCGTGTCGCTTCGAACACATTCCGGATATAGGAAATCCCCGCATCGTAGGACATCCTATTTCTGTCACCGAGAATGCCGGCAGACAGTTGAACCAACGTGACAAGTCCCGTATAGGTCGTCATCTCCCGGTCTAAGGTCAACGAATATTTTGGACAAAGAATCGCGTAGTCGGCGGCGATGCCGTAGGCCGTTCCGAAATCTCCGGTCCTCGAATCGACGGACACCGCACCCAGCCCGTTCTCGGAACCGCTGGACGGATAGGTAGGAATCAGCGCAAGCGGAAGACGTTCCAGTCCGTATGTATTTTTCCCTTTCACGTAATTCCATAGGTCAGATTCGTGATAAAAGCCGAACGCTATTAACTTTGCGCTATCCATCACGCTGGCTCCGCCGGCACCGATAATCATCGTTATACCGTTCTCTTTGGCAATTCGGATGCCCTCCTGTATTTTGGCGAACTCGCGCGAGGAATCTCCGTATTCCGCCAAAGGAATACCATTGTCGGTCAAGGTCTGCACGATGTCATCATAACAGCCGTTTCGTTTTACAGAGCCGCCGCCGTAAACGAACATGACCTTGTGCCCTTTGGTTATTTCGGTGACGGCTGTCCGTATGTCATTACGAAACAATAGTTTCGTGTCGTTTCTGAAAATAAAATCTTTCATTTGTTCAATTCTTCAGTAGTTTATTAATACATGCCCATCCGCCGAATACCTGTAAAAGCATTCCCGGAACGCCGATGCGGAAGTCCTGCACCGCCAGATAGAAATCTCCTTTCAGTACCCATTCTCCGAGCGTTCCGACAATTTGATAGGCCAGTACGACGGAAAGCAGTATCCACGCGGTCACTTTTCTAAAACGTGCCGCCGCCAACCCCGCGAAGAGAGCGAGCAGGACGGATTTCAGCAGGATAGACGGAAGTGATGCCAACATAGGCATACCGAACAGAAGCGAATTGACTGTCGGAGACAAGACGGCTGTCAGCAGCCCGACCTTCCATCCGTACTTGTATGCCCCGACAAGCGTAAAGAAATAAATCGGCAGCCAGGTTATTCCCCCTTGCGGTATGAGATGAAAAATTTGAGGCAATGCGATATTGCCCAATACGAATAACGAGGTTGCAAGATAAGTTTTCACATCACTGTATTCCAATGAATAGAGTTTTACTGTTGTTTGCATAGTTTTCAATCCAATTTAATCAGTTCATATTTTTGAATACCCAATCCGATTGTTTCTGCATGGTCAAGTGTGTGCATGCCATGACGGGAGTCGATACGTTCAATCAAATGGATTTTACCGTGATCTTCGGACGCACGTACAAGGTCAGTACATGCACGGTCAAGAGCTACAGGATCAAGGGAGGCAAGAATACCAATATCGCCCATCTTCGGGTCTTCCGGCGAAGAATCACAGTCGCAATCCACCGAAAGGTTGTTGGCTACACTAATGTAAAGAATTTTGTCTCCGCAATGGTCAGCGACTGCTTTTGCAGCCTCTGCCATTGATTCAAGGAAATCGTCTTGTTCAGGGCTTCCCCAGCTTGTTGTACTTGCTCCTGCCGAATGGATGTAACGCTTGCCGTTGGACGATGCGATACCGATGGACATGTTCTTGATTGCGCCGCCGAAACCTCCCATTGCGTGTCCCTTAAAGTGTGACAGGATAATCGTAAAATCATAGTTCAGATAATGCGAACCCACAATATCATGTTTCAGGTGCTTGCCGCCTGTAAGCGGCAGTACTATTTCACCTTCGGCATCCATAATATCAACCGGGGCTATGGCGGTAAAACCGTGGTCTTCGGCCGCCTTGCGATGCGATTCTGTGTTGGCACGACCTCCACCGTATGCTGTGTTGCACTCGACAATCGTTCCATCTACTTTTTGTATTAAGTCCTTAATTAATGCCGGTTGCAGAAAATTATGACCGCCGGGTTCTCCTGTGGAAAGTTTTACTGCCACTTTTCCGGTCGCTTCCCGACCCAAAGCCTCATATATCTTCACTAAATTCTCTGAATCGATTGCCTTGAACATATAGACTTTTGGAATGTCAGTCTGTTCAACATCGTTTTTTTCTTCAGGCTTGTTCTTCGACTTTTCTTGTGCAGAAGAACATCCTATTCCTGCATAAAGAGACATGAATGCCATCATGCTGATAATAAGAAAATGTCGTCTCATATCTTTATTAAATTAAAAGTGAATATTTATGCCGCCCATAACCGTTGCTCCCGGCATTGGATAACCGGCGTTTATTTCGTATTTCTGAGCCAGCAGGTTATCACCACGTACCCACAGGTCAAGCCATTTGGTCGCAGAAAACTGTCCGCGCAAGTTCCATAATACAAAGTTTTCCGTAACAGGATTGTCTCCCACGGAGGTATAAAGTCCGCCAATGTATTGGATACCGGAGGAAACGCTCCAACGTCCCTTGGTGAAACTGCCTCCAGCGTAAAGTTTATGTTCAGGGGCGGCAATCACCGGATTTTTCATATGCAGGAAACTGTAGTTGGCATCTACCGACCAATTCGCATTGATTCGATATGCGGCCATCAATTCCACGCCGGCATTATCTATCTTACCGGAGTTCTGATTGAGCATTCCGGAACCGTTAGGATTAGGAAGTGTCATGATCAGGTTCTTTCCGTCAATGTAGAAGACATTCACACCGTAGTTCAAACGACCGTTCAGCAGCGTTTGCGACAGGGCTATTTCATAGTTCCACATAGATTCCGGTTTCAAATCGGGATTCTGCGGAGGAAACATATACATCTCGCGCAGAATAGGGTAACGGAAACCTTTTGATGCAGAGACTTTCAACTCAATGGCATGTGGCAGATGAAAAGCAAGCCCCGTCTGCGGTATCCATTCCGTACCAATCCTTGAATGATTGTCCACACGAAGCCCGGCATTCAAAGTCAGCCATTTTCCAATGTCCTGACGAAAATCCATATATCCGGCAATTTCATCCTCGTGTTTGTCAACCAAATCATTGCGAGTACCCTCTCGTTCGCCTGCCACATAATTAGTCCATGCCTTACCGCCATAACGGAACCAGTCGAATCCGAATGTGATACGGTTCCCTTTGAAGAATTGCGTGCTTTGGAACAAAGACACGCCCATCATGTTGTCGCGTGAATTGAAACGTCCGTCCTGAGAAGTCTCGCCTGCGCTTGGCGTATAGCCGTCATTTATCCAATGGTTTCCCCAGTTATAGAAGAAACTTGCAGATCCTGAAGTCTTCTCATAGTTATTTGTCACGGCAAAAGAAGACACTCCTCTTGTAATATGTTGGTCGCCGTCAACGAGTGGCGCTGATACAGGACCGGGATAGGAAGCATTGAAATGTGTCATGTTCATGTCGGCATACATATTCCAGTTGTCGGTGATGTCATAACCTAATTTGGCATATCCTCCGTATTGCTCGAATCCCATATCATCACGGTGTCCGTCAGTGCGGTTATACGATCCGCTGATTACAGAAGAAAACCGTCCTTTTCTGACCATATTGGTCAGTTCTGTTTCAACCGTGTTATATGAACCATATCCTGCGTGAAGATTGGTATGCACACCGTCCTCGTGCATTTTTCGGGTCACGATGTTGATTACTCCACCCATCGCATTCGAACCGTAGAGCACGGATGCTGGCCCTCTCAGGACTTCCACTTTGTCTGCCAATAAAGACTGGTAAGCATCGGCAATCGGATGTCCGAAGATACCCGCGTATTGCGGATGCCCGTCTATCAGCACCATCATTCGTGCAGTACCGCCGGAAAGTCCGCGAAGCGAGATTCCACCGGCAGCACCGCCCGACACACCGTATCCCATTATACCACGCGCGGTAGTGAAAAGTCCCGGTACGTTTTCAGTAAGCACAGGCAGCAACGAGGGCTGCATGGATTGTTCTATCTTTTTACGGTTTACCACGGAAACAGCCTGCGACAAATGCCGCACATCCGTGGCGTTACGGGTTCCTGTCACAACAACTTCGTCTATCATGTACAAGCGCGTACTGTCCGCTGCATCCTGGGCTTGGATATCTTTCGAACAAAGCAAAGCTGTACACAATATCATGACACCTAACCATTGCTGTATTTTTTTATTTATCATATTTTCAATTTGTTTATAAAACCTTGGATAAAGGGTAAACATTCCGCAGCCGTTTTACAATCCTTGCACAAAGTCTCTACCGGACAGAGGTCGTCTCTTTTGCGGTTGATGATATAAGGGACTTTCTCGGCGAAACGGAGCGATATGCCGGAATCTTCAAGCAGTCCGAGGGCGGACGTACTGATGACACCGGCGAAAAGTTCCCGGACGCCGCCCAGTATTAGCAACGCGGCCGCCCCTTTGCCGACCACTTTGTCCGCCACGGATGCACCTCGAAGCCAATCGGGATGTTCCGTCAGGATACCATACAAGTCGGATATGCCTCGACCGTCGAATGTGCGGATTCCGTCACCGGCTACCACCAAGGAATGGTTGCCGTCTTGCAGTATCCGAACCAATTCGTCCATCATCATCCGATTTCCTGTTTCAGCCGTTCCACGTATGCGTCTATCCGGTGCAGTTCCTTCGGGATGTCGATACGCTGCGGACAGTGAACGCTGCACTGGTTGCAGCCGATGCAGTCCCGGACGGGGCCGCCGCCCAGCTGCACGATCTCGTAGTCGATGCCCGCAGAGGTCAGGGTCTTGCCCACCTCCGTCAGGGCGGTGTAGGTGCAGCCCTTGGGGTTGCAGCTGCCGTTGAGCATTAGAACCTTCATGGGATGATCCCTCCTTGAAAATGTGTGATATGTGGATTTCTCTTTTATACCCCCGGCGGGTGATGTTTTCTCTTTTGTCTCCGGCGGCATATTTTTCCTAATGGGGACAATCCTCTCATGTCTCCGACGGGTGACTTTCTGCCAATAGCAGCAGAAAGTCACCAAAGAATGCCACTTGAAACCTTAGGTTTCAAGACTTCCTCTTTTGTGTACAAGAGTTGCACCCTAAAACTTGCCGAAGCAGGGAATTGGTCTGCTTCTACTCACGCTACCGCTACCCTACCAGTTGAAGAAGCTTGCTGTTCTCCCCGGTAGAATATCAGACTTCTTCAGTTGCCCACGTAGCGGCAGCGATAGTAGAAATACGCTAATTCCCTGTGTCGGCGGGAGTTAGGATGTAACTCTTACATACCGGAAAGGAAGTTTTGAAACCTTCGGTTTCAAACGGCTCTTTTGCCCACTTTTCCAGCTGCTGGGAAAAGTGGGCCGTCGGAGACACGTTCCTTATGCAAAGCGCTACTGTTGACAAAAAGTATGCCTCCGGCGGGAAAACAAAAAACTGCCATTGAAAGAACGCACCTTACCGGTGGTAAAAAATCCACCGGCACGTCCGCAAGATCGATCAGGGTGCGGCATCAGCCGCCCCGAAGGTTCGGGACGGCTGATGCTTGAGCGCTTAATAGGCCAGCTTCTCCGTCAGATAGGCCTTCAGCTGGCTGATGGGAACACGCACCTGCTCCATGCTGTCCCGCTCCCGGACGGTGACGCACTGGTCGCCGGGGTTCTCCCCGTCGCCCACGGTATCGAAGTCCACGGTGATGCAGAAGGGAGTGCCGATCTCATCCTCCCGGCGATAGCGCTTGCCGATGGAGCCGGTCTCGTCGAAGTCCAGCATGAAGTCCTTGCACAGATCGTTGTAGATATCCATGGCCGGATCGCTGAGTTTCTTGCTCAGAGGCAGGATGGCTGCCTTATAGGGGGCCAGCGCCGGG
>ENA-OPCD01002701-OPCD01002701.1-human-gut-metagenome-genome-assembly--contig:-NODE-2701-length-12173-cov-2.649282_pt1 | contig 12173 bp, 9 predicted proteins | sample MGYA00241560_ERZ501471 | MGnify/ENA primary metagenome ERZ501471 (study PRJEB25962, sample SAMEA2042578) | human gut metagenome | biome: human gut; feature: human-associated habitat; material: faeces...
GATTTGTCGGAGAAAACGGAACACTGGTTGTCGGGATTCTCGCGGCAAAGGCGGCGCAGTGTCTTTTGGAGAAAAAAATGCATTTTAATAAATAAGATATCTTATTTTTTAAATTCAAACTGGTTATTTTCTGATAAAAGATTGAAAATATTGCAGAAAAATGGAAAAAATATTGCAAACCGGCTTATTTTAAGATAAAATGGAAGTCGCTATAAAAATATGGGAGATAGAAGATAAGAGGAAGGAAGTTTAGAGCAATGGCGATACCTGTAATTTATCAGCTCATTACGATGGTCATTTTGATGATTATCGGCGTGGTGCTGCACAAGAAGAATTTTCTGTCACTGACGAATGCGAAGGGGCTTTCTATCGTGCTGACGCGCGTGGCGGTTCCTTGTAACATGGTAGTTCTGCTGCAAAGGGAATATTCTCCTGAGATTTTCAAGGGCTTTCTGGTGACCTGCGGTGCGACGTATCTGATGTGCTGCATCGGTGCGCTGCTGTTCTTTATTGTCGGCAAGGCGATGAAAATGCAGCCGAAGGAGCTGGGGCTATTCAGCGGCGGCGGCGTTTACAGCAACGTTATTTTTATGGGGCAGCCGTTGATTATGGCAATGTACGGCGTAGAGGGACTGATTTTCTGCGTAGCTGTCATGTTTACCTGCAACGTATTCCTGTTTACCGTCTGCTCTGTGCTGTTTGCAATGGGCAGTGATTTGAAAAAATCCGCATTGCAGATGCTCAAGGATGCGTTTATCAACCTAATCTGCCTTTCCGCGATTATCGGCGTATTCTGCTTTGTGAACTCGATTTCTCTGCCGCAGCCTATTTTTGATGTGCTGCAGTATTCCGCAAATACAACTGTCTGCCTTTCCATGATTTACATTGGGTCTTTGCTGGCGGCGGCGAATGTGCGCGAAATCTTCAAGGATAAAAAGGTTTATATTTTCAGCTTCCTTACGCTGATTGTTATGCCCATCATTACGAAGCTCATCTGCGGAACCTTCATGGGCGGCATGGCACTGAGCGTACTGGTGGTGCTGATGGGGACACCTGCGGCGGCGGCGCTGCCCTCCTTTGCAGACCTTTACGGCAATGATGAGAAGAGAGCATCGGAATATGCCTTTGTTTCCACAATTCTTTCTGTTATCACACTGCCGCTGGTGGCGCAGTTCCTGTGTCAATAAGGAGTGGGGCGAAAGCAGGGCTTCGGCTTGCACGGATATGAAAATAAACAATAGGAAAAAAGAACTCTCTCCGGTTATTTGGGGAGAGTTTTTTAGATTGCACGGGCAGAAAAACAGCCTGCTTGTGCAGATTGTTCAAAAATAACAAAAATTGTATACAAAATTAGTACAACTGTGTGGAGGATGTGACTTGATTTTTGGAAACCCTTTCGTTTATACTTAGTTGTGGGACAGAATATGACTTGACCCGCAGGGAACGCATGAAAAATGATACACGTCGATTCCCCCTGCGCCATCAAAAACAGGGCTTTCTGGTGCAGAAGGATTTGGCTGTGTATTTGTTTTTTTCGGAGCTTTTCCGGCAGAACCGACCGGAGGGGTGCGAAGGGCGCTCCCGTGGGAACTGATTTTCCGCCCCGGCGGGAAGGAAGTTATATTCCGCATTTTTATTATTATCCACATTCTAAATTTTTTAAGAAACAGGGGGATTATTATGGCAAGTTTAATCTATCTGGCGCCTGTACTTGGTATCGTGGCGCTGCTGTTTGCTTTCGTCCTGGCAGGTAAGGTTAACAAAATGGACGAGGGTACAGACAGAATGCAGGAAATCGCTGCAAGCATCAGAGAGGGTGCAAGAGCGTTCCTGTCCGCAGAATACAAAATTCTGGTTATCTTCGCAGCTGTACTGTTTATTCTGATTGGCTTCGGCGTAAGCTGGCCTACAGCAATCTGCTTCGTTGTTGGTGCAATCTTCTCCACACTGGCAGGCTTCTTCGGTATGACAGTTGCAACAAATGCAAACGTAAGAACTGCAAACGCAGCTAGAACAGGCGGTATGAACAAAGCCCTGTCTATCGCATTCAGCGGCGGCGCAGTTATGGGTATGTGCGTAGTTGGTCTGGGCCTTCTGGGCGTAGGCGCAATCTATGTATTGACAGGCAATGCAGACATCCTGTTCGGTTTCTCTCTGGGTGCTTCCTCCATCGCTTTGTTCGGCCGTGTTGGCGGCGGCATCTACACAAAGGCTGCCGACGTTGGTGCTGACCTGGTAGGTAAGGTTGAAGCAGGTATCCCTGAGGATGACCCTCGTAACCCCGCAGTTATCGCCGATAACGTAGGCGACAATGTAGGTGACGTCGCCGGTATGGGAGCCGACCTATATGAATCTTATTGCGGTTCCATCCTAGCGACCGCCGCATTGGGAGCCGCCGCATTCGTTTCTTCCGGAAGCGTAGAATTACAATATAAGGCGGTTGTCGCCCCAATGCTTATCGCCGCTGTCGGTATCATTTTATCTATTATTGGTATTTTCGCCGTCCGTACGAATGAGAACGCGACGATCAAGCAACTACTGAAAGCCTTAGCCATAGGAACGAACTTGAGTTCCGTATTGATCGCTATCTCCACGTTCGGGATTCTTTATGTATTAGGCATGGAGAATTGGTTCTGGATCGGTTGTTCCGTGATCGTAGGTCTGCTAGTCGGAATCGTGATCGGGCAAGCGACGGAGTATTATACCTCCCAGTCCTATAAGCCGACCCGGCTGGTTTCCGAATCGGGGCTGACAGGCCCGGCAACGGTTATTATCTCCGGTCTCGGACTAGGGATGCTCTCTACGGCCATCCCGGTACTTGCCGTCGTGGTCGGTATTATTTGTTCCTTCTTGTTCGCCTCCGGATTCGACTTCACGAACGTGGGCATGGGATTATACGGAATCGGTATAGCTGCCGTAGGTATGCTATCGACCTTAGGTATTACGTTGGCTACAGACGCTTACGGTCCCATAGCGGATAATGCCGGAGGCAACGCCGAGATGTGTAACCTAGGGAAAGAAGTCCGCAAGCGTACAGACGCATTGGATTCATTAGGAAATACGACTGCCGCTACAGGTAAAGGTTTCGCTATCGGTTCCGCTGCGTTAACCGGCTTGGCTCTGTTGGCCTCTTATGTAGAAGAGATCAAGATCGGTTTGCTCCGTTTAGGAGAGACCGTCCTGAACTTTACCGATGGCAGGAGTATCGAAATATCTAAAGCCTCATTCTCGGACTTTATGGTATATTATGATGTTACCTTAATGAATCCTAAGGTTTTAGCCGGAATGTTCCTAGGTTCCATGATGGCATTCATGTTCTGTGGCCTTACGATGAACGCTGTAGGACGTGCGGCCGGGCACATGGTGGAGGAAGTTCGCCGTCAGTTCAAGGAAATCAAGGGTATTCTGACTGGAGAGGCACAACCGGATTATGCCCGTTGCGTTGAGATCTCGACGAAGGGAGCGCAACACGAAATGGTACTTCCCTCCGTTTTAGCTATTATCGCCCCCATCTTAACGGGACTCATATTTGGTGTGACAGGCGTTGTCGGACTATTGATCGGTGGATTAAGCACGGGCTTCGTATTAGCCGTATTCATGGCGAACGCCGGAGGAGCATGGGATAACGCAAAGAAATTCATCGAGGAAGGAAACCACGGCGGCAAGGGTAGCGAGGCGCATAAGGCAACCGTTGTCGGCGATACGGTTGGCGATCCGTTCAAAGACACTTCCGGCCCGAGTTTGAATATCCTTATCAAGTTGATGAGCATGGTAGCGATCGTGATGGCGGGATTGACGGTGGCTTGGAGTTTGTTTTAATAGTTGACCGTTAGTAGTTGGCAATTGACAGTTAGAGAAGTAAATCGACAATTTAATAGAGAAAACTAAATAATTGTCAATCATTGACTGTCAATTGTCAACTGTTTTGTATTTTTGCGTCGTAAAAACATAAAACAATTCAACAATGTCAATCTCACGCTTTAATGCTGTGGAGAAGGCATCCAACCGAAAGGCCGTGGAAGCCGTTACTCCCGAACACAAAGTATCTGAGTACTATGGCGAGAATGTCTTCAACCGGAAGGCGATGCAAAAATATCTCTCCAAGGAAACGTACAAAGCCTTGACCCACGCCATTGACAATGGCACACCTATCGACCGGGAAATCGCCAATCATGTGGCAGCCGGCATGCGTATGTGGGCACTGGAAAAAGGAGTCACTCATTATACCCACTGGTTTCAACCGCTTACCGATGGCACCGCCGAGAAGCACGACGCTTTCGTGGAACACGATGGTAACGGTGGCATGATCGAGGAGTTCAGCGGCAAATTGCTTGTCCAGCAAGAACCGGACGCTTCCAGTTTCCCGAACGGTGGACTTCGTAATACCTTCGAGGCCCGCGGCTACTCCGCTTGGGACCCCTCCTCTCCCGCTTTTATCGTAGATGACACACTTTGTATCCCAACCGTATTTATCGCTTATACCGGCGAAGCACTGGATTATAAGACCCCACTGATCCGCTCTATCGAAGTATTGGGAGAAGCCGCCAAGGACGTATATAGATATTTCGATGAGGATGTCAATAAGATAATTACTTACCTAGGTTGGGAACAGGAATATTTCCTTGTTGACGAGGACTTGTATTCCGCCCGTCCGGACCTCTCACTCACCGAGCGTACCTTGCTCGGACATGAGAGCGCGAAGAACCAACAATTAGACGACCATTATTTTGGCGCTATCCCCTCTCGTGTACAAGAATTCATGAAAGACTTGGAAACCGAATGCTATAAACTAGGTATCCCGGTAAAGACCCGCCATAACGAGGTAGCCCCCAACCAGTTCGAGCTAGCTCCTATTTACGAGGAATGTAACCTGGCCAACGACCATAACCAATTATTGATGTCGGTCATGAAACGTGTCTCCCGCCGTCATAATTTCCGTGTATTATTGCACGAGAAGCCATTTAACGGGGTAAACGGTTCCGGTAAACACTGTAACTGGTCTATGGGAACAGACAAGGGGGTAAACTTATTCTCTCCGGGTAAAGACCGTGAGGACAACCTACGCTTCATCACCTTCGTGGTGAACACTATCATGGCCGTTTATAAATACAACGCTTTATTAAAAGCGAGTATCGCTTCCGCCACGAACGCACACCGCCTAGGTGCGAACGAGGCACCTCCCGCTATCATCTCCACTTTCCTCGGAACGCAAATCAGCGAGATCTTGGATAAGTTTGAGAATAGCTCTATCGAGGACGCTATCGAGGTAGACGATAAAAAGGGCTTGCATCTTGGCTTCGGGCAGATCCCCGAACTGCTGTTGGACAATACGGATCGTAACCGTACCTCTCCTTTCGCCTTCACCGGCAACCGTTTTGAGTTCCGCGCCGCCGGTTCATCAGCCAACTGTGCTGCGGCAATGATTGCCATCAATGCGGCAATGGCCAACCAACTGAACGAATTCAAAGTATCCATTGAGAAGCTCATGGAAGAGGGTGTCGGCAAGGACGAAGCCATTTTCCGCATTCTGAAAGAAACAATCATCGCCTCGGAACCCATCCGTTTTGAAGGAGACGGCTATTCCGAACAATGGAAACAGGAAGCTGCCAAACGCGGACTGACCAATATCTGCCATGTGCCGGAAGCCTTGATGCGTTATATGGACAACCAGGCACGTTCCGTGCTCATCGGCGAACGCATCTTCAACGAAACGGAGCTGGCCTGCCGTCTTGAAGTGGAACTGGAGAAGTACACAATGAAAGTACAGATTGAAAGCCGCGTTTTAGGTGATCTTGCCATCAACCATATCGTACCGACTGCCGTTATCTACCAGAACCGTTTGCTGGAAAACCTGCGTGGACTGCGCGAAACTTTCACTCCGGAAGAGTATGAAATACTCAGCGCTGACCGCAAGGAACTGATACGTGAAATCTCCCACCGCGTAACAGCCATCAAAATGCAGGTACGTGAAATGACGGAAGCCCGCAAGGTTGCCAACCACATGGACAATTACAAAGACAAGGCCTTTGCATACGAAGAAACAGTACGCCCCTACCTGGAAAGCATCCGCGAGCATATCGACAATCTTGAAATGGAAATAGATGATGAGATATGGCCGTTGCCGAAGTACAGGGAACTGCTGTTCACCAAATAATAAATGAACGGCTTTGCTGATAAACCGACTTCAAATTATGAATGATGAACCTGCCGCATTGTCATGCCAAACGGTAATTCATCATTCATAATTTAAAATTCCTTCCCCCTTTCCTTGCACTTTTTTGATACAAATGTGTCATTTTTAATTTTTTCTTTTTACATTTGTGCTGTACAACACAGTTTTGTAGCATTTATGGTAAAAATAAATTTATCCGATATTAATGTTCCGGAGTTGATTCCCGATATATGGTCACCTCTGAATGAAGAACAGCGAGAGTTTCTTGCCAACCATTTTACGCTTCAGAATTATAAGAAGAACGAGATTATCCATTGTGAAGGCGAGACACCTACTTGCCTGATGTGTCTGCTGAATGGAAAAGTCAAAATCTATAAAGACGGTGTGGGCGGAAGAAGCCAGATTATCCGTATGATCAAGCCCACTGAGTATTTCGGATATCGCCCTTATTTTGCCAAAGCGGATTATGTAACCGCTGCCTGTGCATTTGAACCGTCATTGGTCTGTCTGATACCCATGACTGCCATAATGACATTACTATCGCAAAACAATGAACTAGCGATGTTCTTTATCAGACGATTGTCTATTGACCTCGGTATCGCCGACGAGCGTACGGTGAACCTCACCCAAAAGCATATCCGCGGCCGTCTGGCAGAATCGCTTATTTTCCTCAAAGAAAGCTATGGCCTGGAAGAGGACGGTTCTACTTTAAGTATCTACCTGTCCCGTGAAGATTTAGCCAACCTTTCCAATATGACAACATCCAATGCTATCCGCACCCTCTCACAATTTGCTGCGGAACGCCTGATTACCATTGACGGAAGAAAAATCAAAATTATTGATGAGGAAAAACTGAAGAAGATAAGTAAGATAGGATAAACTTCTAAAATTAAAAATTGAGAATAAAAAAATAGGGCTGCGCGATACAAGTGTTGTATAACAAACACCGCGCAGCCCTATTTTTTTATTCTCAATTCCCAATTTTTAATTTAACAAGAATCTTTCCGCCTCAATCGCTGCCATACATCCTGTAGCTGCCGCTGTGATGGCCTGACGGTAATGAGGGTCGGCAACATCTCCCGCTGCAAACACTCCGGGAACCTTTGTACGGGGAGTACCGGGTTCTGTCAGTATATAGCCCGTTTCGTCGGTGTCGACATACGGTTTGAAAATATCGGAATTAGGCTTGTGGCCGATAGCCAGGAAAAAGCCGTCGATAGCCAGGTCATAACGCTGTTCGTCCGCTTCACCCATACGCTTCACCAAGTGTACGCCTTCCACACCGTTATCTCCATATAATCCTACCGCATTGTGTTCAAACAAAACTTCAATTTTTTCATTCTCCATTACACGCTTCTGCATAATCTTGGAAGCACGCAAGAACGGTTTACGCACAATCAGGTACACTTTGCTTGCCAGACCCGCCAGATAAGAGGCTTCCTCACAAGCCGTATCGCCGCCGCCAACTACCGCTACGACCTTCTTCCGATAGAAGAAACCGTCACAGGTAGCACAGGCGCTGACACCCATGCCGGCATATTTCTTCTCGTCTTCCAGTCCTAAATACTTGGCAGCAGCACCGGTAGCAATAATAACGGTCTGCGCTTCAATGACCTTTTCTTCATCAATGGTTATCTTATAGGGAGACTTACTCAAATCGGCAGCCGTAGCCACGCCGAAACGCAAGTCCGCACCGAAGCGTTCAGCCTGTTTGCGCAAATCCTCCATCATCTGCGTACCGCTGATGCCTTCCGGATAACCGGGAAAATTCTCGATATCGGTGGTGGTAGTCAACTGTCCGCCGGGTTGAAGCCCCTCATAAAGCACCGGAGAAAGATTGGCACGTGCAGCATAGATAGCTGCGGTATATCCGGCAGGACCGGAACCTATAATTAAACACTTTACTTTTTCTGCTTCCATATTATTCTTTTTTATTAGTAACGTTTATCATCTTAAATCAACCAATTCCGCTGTAGGATATGCTTTCCTGTCAAACACAAAAAGGCTGTCATCATAGTTCTTGCCCGTCTGATAGGAATTTATGAACACTACTGCCGCATCTTTGCTGCCCCGCTGAACCATACTCAGTTTTAACGGGCGGAACGAACCTTTTTCTATATACAGGATAATACATTGCATATCCTGACTGCGTTTGGTAGCGTTCATCACCACTTTATACGCCGTATCATCCGAAGCATTGCCGGTTTTAGCCACTTTCAGCTTATAATCCTGCTTATAAAGCGACAACCACGAATAAGGATTGATGCTCTGCAACTCTTCCGGAGTGGGTTCGGAAACATTAACCTCATCGCTCGAAGCAAGATAACTCCACTGTGTGCGTCCGTCGAACCATGTCGTCACTCCTTCCGTCTCCAGCAGAAATTTATCGCCTTTCAAACGGATGGAACCGTTCGTATTCCCTTCAGGCGCACGGACGGAGAAAGTGATTTTGACCCCACCTTCCCTGCGGAAAGCATCTGCCGCACGGTCAAGTATATCTCTGGCATCCGGCTGCTGTGCAACCATAGGGATAGTCAGGAAAAGCATCCAGACTGTAAATAAAAGACTGTTGATTTTCATGTACTTCAAACGTTGATTTGTTACAAATTGTTCAAACGCGTTTCCAAGTCCGTTATATCCACGCAGAACACCTCACGCGCTTTACTGCCTTGCGCCGGACCTACAATCCCGGCTTTCTCCAACTGGTCCATAATACGCCCCGCACGGTTATAACCGATGGCAAATTTACGCTGGATAAGCGAAGTGGAACCTTGCTGCTGATACACTATCAGCCGGGCGGCATCTTCAAACAGCGGGTCAAGACGTCCCATATCCACATCGCCCAAATCGCCGTTTGCATTTTCATCCACATACTCAGGCAGGTAGAATGCAGTGGGATACCCCTGCTGACGGGCTATGAACTTCGTTATCTCCGCCACTTCCGGCGTATCGATAAACGCGCACTGCACACGAACCGGGTCCGCACCTTGCAGGAACAGCATATCGCCGCGACCGATCAACTGGTTGGCTCCCGGCCGGTCGAGGATGGTACGGGAGTCCACCATAGCCGACACCCGGAAAGCGATACGTGCCGGAAAGTTGGCCTTAATCGTACCCGTAATGATATTCGTCGTAGGACGCTGGGTAGCGATAATCATGTGTATACCTACGGCACGCGCCAACTGGGCGATACGGGCAATAGGCAGTTCCACATCCTTACCGGCTGTCATAATCAAATCGCCGAACTCATCAATCACCACCACGATATACGGCATGAACTTATGTCCCTTTTCCGGATTCAGGCGGCGGTTGATAAACTTCTCGTTGTATTCTTTGATATTACGCACATGTGCAGCTTTCAGCAGGTCGTAACGGGTGTCCATTTCGATACAGATAGAGTTCAAAGTCTGTACAACCTTGGTAACATCCGTTATAATGGCATCCTCACCATCGGGCAGCTTGGCAAGGAAATGATGTTCTATCACCGAATAGATGCTCCACTTTCTTCGGGTCCACCAGCACGAACTTCAGTTCCGCAGGATGCTTCTTATAGAGCAGGGAAGTAATGATGGCATTCAACCCGACAGACTTACCCTGACCGGTAGCACCCGCCACGAGCACGTGGGGCATTTTACACAAATCCACCATAAAGACCTCATTGGTAATGGTCTTACCCAATGCAATAGGCAGGTCGTACGTAGACTCCTGAAACTTCTTACTGCCGATGATGCTCTGGCCCGAGACAATCTTCGGATTGGAATTAGGCACTTCAATACCGATTGTTCCCTTTCCCGGTATCGGAGCAATGATACGGATGCCCAGCGCGGAAAGGCTGAGTGCGATATCATCTTCCAGACCGCGTATCTTGGAGATACGGACACCCTGTTCCGGCGTAATCTCATACAGCGTCACCGTAGGGCCCACCGTAGCTTTAATGGTACTGATTTCGATACCGAAGCTGCGCAGCGTATTGATAATCTTATCCTTATTGGCATTCTGTTCTGCCATATCGATGGTCGGTTCGGCATTGTCATAATGCTTCATCAGGTCAATGGTCGGATAATGATAGTTTTCCAAGTCAAGACAAGGGTTATACGGCTCTATTTCCGGACCGCGATACTCTTCATCCTCCACAGTCTCCACCTCAAAGACAGGACCTTTTTCCTCTTGCCGTCCCGATGCCGGAATGGCGGAAACGGTATCGGACGGCGGAGTCTCAATCGTCATAAGCACTCCGTCTTCTTCTTTTTCTTTGGCAAGTGAAGCTTTATGCGTTGCGGCATCTCCCAGGTCGAGCATTATCTCATGAGCATCCTCATCCTTCTCTTCTTTTCCGGCTTCTTCCGGAGCCTTCGTTTCTTCTTCTCTTCCCGCATCAGAAGCCGTTTCCGCCATTACCGGCGATTTCTTCCCCTTTACAGTCCAGGAATCTGTAAACTCTTCCGGAGCTTCACCGGATTTGCGTTCCGCCTTTTCTTTATGTTTCAGGAAACTGAGACTGAAAAGTTTTCTCAACCAGATAACGGTACGTGCACTCAGATAAATAAGGAAGCATATGGCAGTAACCAGCAGTATCATCCACAACCCCGGCACTCCCACTTGAGACACCAGCCAGTTGCTGACATTATATCCGTGCATGCCGCCCAGATAGAGGAAAGAGTCCTTATATTGGTCCACAAACACGAACCCGAAGAATATCGAGAACCAAATCAGCAGCAGGGAGCATCCTATGAACCACTTCCACAAACGTACCACGCGGACACGCATCAGCTTTAATCCGGCTACAGCCAGAAACACCAAGATGAAAAAGGAAGAGATGCCGAAGCAATCGTTTATCAAATAACTGGCAAGCTGCGCCCCACGCGAACCGGCATAGTTCTTCACGCCGTTATGCGTGGAAATCAGTTCCTGCGCATTACCCGAATCTATAATGCTCTGGTCTGCCGCCCCCGTAAAGAAGAAAGACGAAAAGGCCAGCAGCAGATAAACCGAAAAGATTACCAGTATCAGACCGGCAACAAAATGAACGGTTTCATTCTTTAAGACAGCAGCTGCCTTTCCGAAAAAAGAGATAGAGTGTTCCGTATCTTTGGTTGTATTTTTTTTGACCATAATGTATTCTGCTAATATCCGTACAATGACGCAAAAGTAACAAAAAAAAGCTTATGCAGTAATGCTTTCAAACCTTTTTCGTACCTTTGCGTTTCAAATCAAGAAGATATGAAAAAAGAAAGTCAAGTGATATTCGACCGCAATGTCGTGGAATTCGTAACCGTAGCTGCCGAGTTCTGCAAGTTTCTGGAACAGACGGAAACCATGAAGCGTTCCGTCTTCGTCGATACATCCTTAAAGATACTTCCCCTGCTTTATCTCAAGGCATCCATGCTTCCCAAATGCGAAACGATAGGCGATGAAGCCCTCGAAACATTCGTAACAGAGGAAACTTACGAAATACTCCGCATGAACCTGGCCGGTATTCTTGCCGAAAAGGACGATTACCTGGATGTATTTGTATCGGATATGAAGTACAGCGACCAGCCCATCACCAAAAACATTTCCGAGGATCTGGCCGACATCTACCAGGACATCAGAGACTTTATTTTCGTATTCCAGCTGGGACTCAACGAGACGATGAACGATTCACTCGCCGCCTGCCAGGAACACTTCGCCCTATACTGGGGCCAAAAGCTGGTGAACACCCTGCGTGCCCTGCACGATGTGAAGTACAACCAACCGGATGAGGAAGAGGAAAACGAGGAAGCGGAGGAAGATGAATAAACTTTAAGCTATGATTATCAGAAGAAGTATAAATAAAGAAGAAGTAAAGGACATGCCGAAAGCCGTCTTCCCCGGACAGATACATGTTGTCCAGACTCCTCAAGAGGCAGAGCGTGCTGTGGCTTATCTGAAAAAATGCTCCATACTGGGTATCGACAGCGAAACGCGTCCGTCATTCACCAAAGGGCAGTCGCATAAGGTGGCTTTATTGCAGATTTCGTCG
>ENA-OPCD01002703-OPCD01002703.1-human-gut-metagenome-genome-assembly--contig:-NODE-2703-length-12169-cov-2.457240_pt1 | contig 12169 bp, 8 predicted proteins | sample MGYA00241560_ERZ501471 | MGnify/ENA primary metagenome ERZ501471 (study PRJEB25962, sample SAMEA2042578) | human gut metagenome | biome: human gut; feature: human-associated habitat; material: faeces...
CCAGACCGCATCGTCTTCCCCAGGCGTTCCTTCCCGCCGTCTTCCGGCGATCCATAAAAGCCCCGTGATGAGGGACGCTCCCGTACTGTCGATCAGAACGTCCGTGACCATTCCCGCCCGCCCCGGTACAAAGAGCTGGTGAAGCTCATCGGTACAGGCATAAGCCACGGTCACCGCCAGGGCGGCCTTCAGCCATTTCTTCCAGGGAAGCTCCCACTGGAACAGGGCAAATAAAACGGTCAGATGGAGCACCGCAAATTCCGTAATATGGGCAGTCTTCCTCACAGGTGTGGCCAGGAGACCGCACAGATCATGGACCTGCTCCGGCGACAGCCGGTCCGTAAGCCCCACGGCCTCCGCCGTCCACAAAAGCGCTCTGGTAACGCTGTCGCTCATTTCCGTGGACACGTCCGCCGGCTGGGCCGAAAACCAGAAAATGGCTGTCATGATCACCAGCGCCGGGATCCATGCCAGATATTTTTTCATAATACGCATACTCTCTTTCTAAAACATTTTACAGGGAGATCTCACCCCGGGCCCTGGCTCTCCGGTCCTCAATGGAATGGATTACCGGAACCATAAAGATTGCCACGATCCCTCCGGCAAAGCCGTTGTTATACAGGTTCATTCCTCCGTAGACGATGCCCACATTTAAAGCCACCGATGAGTGGAGGAAGCCGGCCAGGATCCCCACGATCCAGCCAAATTCTCCGGCTACGGGAGCCAGGGTCGTGGAGAATAAAAGCGCCAGCAGAGGAGACGGCTGGTTCACATGCCAGTGCTTGGTGAAACCGCCCAGGACCACTCCAAACATAATGGGGGCAATATTTCTCAGATGCTTTCCCGTGGAGCAGAAGCCCACGATGGTAAAGATCCCGCCAATGGTGGGGCCGTTCAGATCTCCTCCCACGGCCGCCACGAACAGGGTGGCGAACAGGCCGCACAGCCCCATATTGAAGGTGGTCGCCGGCCCGCCCTCGCTTTTCAGATAATCGGTGCCGGAAATTCCCGTGGTCTTCAGGATCCGGCCATAGGCGGCAAATACCTCTTTTCCCCCAAGGACCAGGGCTCCTCCCATCATGGACAGGAACAGGCCGCAGAGCACAAAGAGAAAGAGCCGGTTGTTTCCCGTGGACCAGATGAGCCGGGATTCCGTCGTTACTCCAAAGGATTTCATCACCGAAACCACCACTGTGGCGATGATACCGGAGGCAAAGCCTACATTATAAAGAGAATAGCCCTTATGGGCATAGTGGACATGGGTAGCCAGAGGCGGCAGCACAAAGCCGATGGCGATCCCCACCAGGATGCTTAATGGCAGCCTGGCCAGGTATGGAAGCTCTGTGATATACATGATCTGGGTAATGATCGGGGACAGACTGGTACCGTAAAATCCGATGTAAATATATCTGGACATATGGGTCTTATGGTATTTGGAATACAGATACACCCCCAGTAAGATCGCCCATATATTCATCAGATTCTTTCCAAACAGGGAAAATCCGAACATCAGACAGCTGGATGTGATCGTATGGCCGTCCATCTCCATTCCCAGGAAATAGATAGTTCCGATGGCAGCCAGGGTAAGAATACCCGCATTGATGAACGCCGCTCCGATCCCCCCGACGAGGAAATAATCGGTGATCAGGAAATCCGGCTCTTTTATGATCCGCCAGAGTCCTGGTATGATGTCCGAGAGAGGCTGGATCATCAGTCCCACCACAATAAAATACAGCGGGATCAGCGCCAGAAGACCAAATTTTTCTGCACGTATATATATCCTGTTTCTGCCCATACATTCTCCTTTTTCTTTGTATTTCCCGTTTATTTTACTATAAAAACGCCCCCACTGTAAACAGCGGGGGCAAAATTTCCAGGAAAAATACGAACAGGACAGCCAGAAGCTGCCTTCCGGTCAGCGGATCTGGGACAGGATCCCGGGATCCTTGATCCGGTCGTCTTCTGCAAACAGCAGGATCTTTGACAGGATCTCCGCCGTCTTCGGATCGTCGTCCACAAAGGGAAGGAAGATCCGTCCCCGGTGCTGGGAGTGGACGGGCACCACAAATACCATGGCATTTCCCATCTGATGGACAACTCCGCTGCCCAGATGGACCGTATACTGCCCCAGCTTTCCGTCGATGAACGCATGGGTCTTTTCCAGACGGACATTTTTCAGCCTGAACAGCTCCAGGCTGCACTGGATGATGGCGCTGCGCATCTCCACCGTGGACCGGCTGGTCTCCGGATCCACGCCTCCCGCATGGGCCGTGCTGACAGCCAGATCCACATCCCGCATCACTTCACTGTATATGACGTCGGGAATCTCCCGTATCCTCAGAGGCTTCATGCTCTTTCTGTCATAAAATACCACAGCTTCCAGAGTCGGAGCCTCAATATCACTGGGAGAAAACCAATCGGCCATGGCATAGATACGGGCCACGATATTTTCCCTGTAATAGACCTTCTGGAGACCGTCCTCATAATCGGCCACCCAGCGTCTGGTCCGCAGGGTCCCCGCCGTTTTCTTCGGCTGGATCTGATTTCCCGCAAACATGGCTGATTCTGTCTTTTCCAGTTCCTCCTCCAGCTTCACATACAGCTCCCGGAATACCTGCTTAAAGGGCTGGCGGATCTGTTTTTCAAATAACAGCCTCTGGTACTGGTGCCAGCAGCCCTTCTCATAAAGATCCCAGGGATGGGCAATGAGAAATCCTGTGTCCTCCTGTACCGGGGTAATGGTTCCTGTCCAGTCCACCAGGCCTTCTCTGGTCAGAAGTCCCAGCACCGCCTCCTGCTGCTCCCCGGAAAGCCCAGGTTCCCTGTCCGCCTGGTCCGCTCTCAGAAGTACCAGAGGCGTCACAATGGGGCCTGCCACCGGATTGCTCTGAAGCTCCAGAAGCTCCCAGGCTTCAAAGACCGTCCGGTCCTCCATGGCCTGCTCCATCATCTGCCTGGTGCGGCTGTACTGGTCCTTCAGCTGCTTATGGACCTCCTGATACCGCAGGACTGTCTCATTCTTTTTAAATCTGGAGGGTACAGACTTTAATGTCTTTCCTCCCTTTTCGCAGACAATGGAGCTCTTCCCGTCCTCATCCACAAAAAGGCGGATCTTTGTTCCATCCTCCAGCACGTCTCCTTCAAACAACGCCCTGGATTCCTCTGCAAGATGGGCCTCCATACGCAGCACCAGGCGGGTCACATCCGAAAATCCGGCGTTAGAGCTTAAATTCCGCAGAGCCAGCTCTGCCGCCCTGCCTTCGCTGGCACGCCTCTGGGCGCCAAACCGGCGGCTTTCCTTTTTAAACTCCTGGATAAAGCGGTAGCGTTCAAAAAGGACCTTATCCTTCTCCGCCCGGTCCTGGGGAAGCGGCAGGAGCCCCAGGCTCATCAGCAGGTCCTTATTTCTTTTCTCCCGGATCTCCTGGACCAGAGCCTCATACCTGGTATTTCCCAGGGCTGCATCCGCATACTTTCTGGCACGGCCATGGGCCGTTCCGGAGGAGGAATATTTGGCCGCATCGTAAAGCAGCTTAAAATTTTCCTCTCCCAGCTTTTCATACGCCTCAAAAAACCAGTGGATATCAAAGGCTCCGTCGCGCAGCTCTTCCGGGGATAAGGGCGTATATCTGGCGATCACAGACCTGGCGTACTCATCCATCCATTCACTGGTATGGGCCATAAAATAATAGCAGCCGCTCTTAAAGCCTGGAAGGTTTAAATATTCCTCCACCATGGGGATCCACTGCTCTGCATACATGGCCATCTCCACCAGACGCTTTTTCGTGATGTCGGTCCCCTGGAGCGCGCGGCCCAGATCTGCTGCCGTTTCTTCCGGCGCCGGGCGGCAGACCTTCAGAAGATGGCTTAAGACAGAACGGCGGCTGGACCCGCCCGAATAATAAGAATACTGGCTCCGCTCCAGCGTATCCTTCCCCAGGGCCGTTAAGATCTGCACCAGCACCGGGATCCCGTAAACCACACGGATGCTTCCTATGGAGCTGGAAAAGGGAGTCTCCTGTTCTCCCCGCTTTAACTCCACCTGGAGCACTGCCGGGATGATCTCTTTATAAAGCGTATGGGCCAGGGTCATTTCCGGCATTTCCTCTCCAATGGTATCAAAACGGTATTTCCCGTCCTCCGGTCTTATTTTTCCCCGGCCAAAAAACCGATCCAGATCCCCGGGCCTGGCGTCCCGTCCTGCCACTGCGCCTTTCTGTTCCACGAGGCTGATGGGAGAGAGCAGGCTTCCGATCCCCAGGAATTCAAACACTGCCTTATAAAACAGATCCTTGTCCCAGATCCCTCTTACATAGCACTGGACCAGGTCCGAAAGCTCCAGGAAGGAATTTTTCCTGCTCTGGTATCCGGCCAGAGCCCGGTCTCCGCTCCTCTTATCATACCGGGCCTTTAGCTGGAACCGCAGGGCAAACGCAGTTCCCCAGTCCTCTTCTCCGGCCATCCCCAGCCAGGAGATCAGCTCTGCAAAGACCGGAAGATCGGCCGAGCGCTTCCAGACACGTTCCACTTCACCATTCCAACGGCTTTCCTGTACCTCATAGCTCTCATTTTCATCATTTAAAACAGAAACCAGCTTTCCAACAGCGGGCAGCGCCGACGATACCAGCTCTTCCCGTGGCACATATTGGAAAAACAGGCAGTCGATGACCGTCCTTGCCTGGGCTCCGAACCGGAGGCCTTCCACCAGCTCCGTAAACGGCGGCTTTTTTAAAAGCCCCTTTCCAAACACCTTTTTGTAGAGCTCCGTATTTTTCCGGTAATCTCCCTTCCGCTGGCGGCAGGCCTGATACAGGTACAGCTCCGTCAGAAGCCTTGTGGATCGGATCTCTTTTCTGTAAAACTCCTCCCACATTTCCCGGAAGGGATACTCGTCCAACGGCCCCATTTCAGGATCCTCCGCATTCCTCCACCGGCATCTTCCAAGCTCTGCTCCCAGGGTCTTTTCCTCTCCCCAGACTGTCGTATACTCCTTAAACTGATTGGCTTCCACAAGGCTGTTTAAAGCCCTGAGCACCCGGATGCATTCCTTTTCCCCGTATGAAAACAGCTCCGGTGCCTTTTTGATATCCGTCTTTATTTCCGGAAGGACAAACTCCTTTTTCGTATCATAAAAGCCATAGCCTGGTTTTTTCAGGATATCTTCTCCATCCCCGTCCTTTCCGGTCAGCTGGGCCAGGAGCACCTGCTCCCTTCCCGTGGGGTTCTGGAAGGCCGCAAGGGCCGGACGCAGGGCTTCAAACGCCTCCGGAGCATCCTTCTTCATACCCAGAGCCAGATCCAGGGCCCCCATATGGCACTCCTCGGATTTTTCTCCCAGGAGCCTGGCCACACATTCCCGGAGCTTTTCCGGACTCTGGCGGCGCAGCAGGGAAAGGGTCTCCGTGCGGCCCTTTTTATATTTCAGATTCGCTTCCAGCTTCCGGTAATCCCTGTCGTCCAGATCCTCCAGGGCCTTTGCCAGACAGAAGGCTGAGGACACCGTATATTCCTCCGGGTTATGGAGAAGCTCAAACAGGATATCTCTTCTGGCGCGGCTCCTGGGTCTGTATAAAAGCAGCCGGGCGGTCATGGCACGGCTGGCCCCATATACCTGGCCCTGGCCCACCACTGGGATCAGAGCCGCCGCCTCATCCAGATACGTTTCATCCTGGAGCATCCAGGCGATCACACACATACGCGCCGCCAGGTCGGACCGGCTCATGGTCACCCGGTACCAGGGGAAGATGCACGGATCCAGGTCCAGGCCCTTTTGGGGGATGCGTTCCATGGCATTCTTAAAGATCCCGTAGATCTTCCTGGCTTCCTCTTCGTTCTCAAACAGTCCATACGCAGTCACCGGAAGCTTTTCCGGCTCGGAGGCCTCCTCCCGCTCCACAGAAAACCATCCTGTCCGCTTTCCCCAGACCAGGTCCGACATGATGGAATACAGGTTTCCCATAAAACCTGGAAGATAACACGCCATCAGCTCCAGGTCCTCCGGATATGTAAGAAATACCTCTCTGGCCGCCCGGGCGCTGAGTCTCTGATCCTGCAGGGAGCGGTTAAAATAGGAGGCAGTCAGCTTCTGGTTTTTCGTTCCGTTCTTTATCAGCTCCAGCACTGCCTCTACTCCGGCTCCGGCGTCGTAAAAGCCTTTGGCCCAGAGGGCGCAGCTGATGGCCACCGAATCATTTGAGCGGAGCTGCTCCTCACAGAACTCCGGCTCCCGCAGGCACTTTCCCATCAGATGCAGAAGCTTATTGCTGATCCGGTCTGCACTGTTCTCATCAAAGATCCCGATCCAGGTGCCCACCGCCCGCTTTACAGAGGAAAAACGGATCAGGTCATGATCCTCGATCACCTGGAACAGGGAAAGGAATGCCTCCGGACGGCCGGCATCCATGGTCTCACAGACCGCCTGCCGGGCCCCCTCCTGGAGCCTGGCCGCCAGAAGAAAATCCCCCAGCACCTTATAAAGCCCGGTATCTCTGCTCATGACGATGCCGCGGATCATTTCGTGGCTCAGCATTGCCGTATTATTTTCTCCGTACAGGATCTCCCGAACTGCACGGACCGTCTCCTCCCTTCCCAGGTCGATCTGGGCCGCCAGTATCCCGGCATAGGGCCAGCTTTCCGTCCTGGCATGGTCATAGATCTCCGGATCCGTCTTCCCCGTCAGGATCTCTGCCAGACTGGCCTTATAAAATTTAAGCTGGGAATACGCCCATAAAAGACTCACACTCTGCCGGACAAAGGGAATATATTCTTTTGTCCGCAGACTCCTTCTGTACCATCCGGCCGTCATCTGGAACTGGTTCATCTGGTCCAGGGCATAATAAAACTCCTCTTCCTGGCCCTCCGGGACGCAGACCCTCACCAGGCCCGGCAGCTCCCTCTTGTAAATCTCGCTTAATGTCCCGGCCTCCCCGTTTTCCAGAAGACTGGTCATCCACTGGAGAGGCTCGGTCTTTACAGAGTAATATGGATCTGGAAGCAGCTTCTTCTCCATTCCGGTCAGATCCTTTCCTGCCGCCTTCGCCTCCAGGATCCGCTGCTCCGTCAGCTTCTTTCTCGTTTCGTAGGTAAATCCTCCCATACATTCCCTCCCTTTACCATCCGGCCAGCATCGTCAGCCGTACAAAGGTAAATACAAGTCCATCGTGCCACGGGAGCGCCTGCCCCAGCTCCGTCAGTTCCTCGTCATCGGCAAAGATCCGGTAGATCCCGTCTTCAAAACACTGGACCGCATTCTCCACCGCCTGGTCCGCATCCGCATCGTTCCCTCCTCTGAGGCCGAAGGAGATCTTTCCCGTCACAGCCTGCTCCTGGATCGTCTCACTGGTCAGCCAGGGAACGATCTGCCCCGTATCCTTCCTCTCGTTATACTGGCGCACCCCCAGGCATACCAGTCCTTCCACCAGCTCCTTCACAGTTTCCGGTCTGGATTCCAGAAGAAACTCCACAGGCTCCACGGCTCCCTGGTTCTTTTTCCCCAGCTTCCGCATCCGAACTTTTATGGTATACAATCACGTCTCCCCCTTCCGGTGATCCTATCATGTTCCCATTATATCATACTCCATTCATCAAACTCCAGTTCTATTTTCTTACATTTTTATAACGTGCCGCTGGTTCCCCCCCTGCGTTTTTCTTCTATTTTAATACGCCGGTCAGCCAGGGCAGGCCCAGGGAGACAGCCGGCACAAATGTCACCAGGAGAAGTCCCGACAGAATGGCTCCGTAGTACCAGAGCATATAGGGCATGACCTCAGACAGCGAGGTCTTTCCCACCTTTATGGCGACAAACAGGGTATTCCCCACAGGAGGCGTGATATTTCCAATGCAGAGATTGTAGACCAGGATCAGGCCGAACTGGACCGGATGCATACCAAAGGCCTCCACCACCGGAAGAAACAGCGGGGTGAAAATAAGAATGGCCGGGGTCACATCCATGAAGGTGCCCGCCAGAAGAAGGACGGCGTTCATAATGAGGAGCAGGGCCGCCGGACTGGATGTAAATCCCAGAAGAGCGGCGGAAACTGCCTGGGGGATCTGTGTGAAGGCCATGACCCAGCCCAGGATATTGGACACTCCGATGAGAAACACCACCATACCGCTCATCCTGGCGCTGTCGGTAACGATACGCCAGAACGAACGGACCGTGATATTCCCGTAGCAGATCCCCAGGACCAGGGCGTATAATACGGCAATGGCTGCTCCTTCTGTGGCTGTGAAGATCCCGGCTATGATGCCTCCGATAACCACCACGATAAGGGTGAGGGAGGGAATGGCCCGCAGAGCGGCTCGTCCCAGATTCTTCCAGTCATATTTCCCGGCGGCTCCCCTTTATCCCTTTCTCCCCGCTGCCGCCACCGCCACGGCAATACAGCAGGCGGCCCACAGAATACCGGGCACATAGCCCGCCAGGAACAGCGCCGACACAGAAACGCCTCCGGCTGCCAGAGAATACGTGATCAGAGCGTTGGACGGCGGGATCAGAAGTCCCGATGGCGCAGACGCCCCGTTGGACGCCGCGCAGAGAGCCGGATCATAGCCCTGCTCCTCTTCTCCGTCCCGCACCATGCTTCCCACGGCGGCAGCGGCCGACGCAGACCCGGAAATAGCCCCGAACAGGGCGTTGGCCCCCACATTTGCCACCAGAAGAGAACCGGGAAGTCTTCCAAGGACTGCCAGCACAAGATCCACCAGCCGTCCGGCGATCCCTCCCTGGTTCATAAGGTTCCCGGCCAGGATGAAAAACGGAATGGCCGTAAGGCTGAACCGGCTCATTCCCACAAAGATCCTCTGGGCCGCCGTCACCACCGCCGCATCCGCGGAGACCGTCGCCAGAATGGCCGCCAGGGAAGAAATTCCAATGGAATAGGAAATAGGCACCCCCAGCGCCAGAAAAACCAGCATCACGCCTAAGATCGTCCAAAGTGCGTTCCATGCCATAGGTCAGCCCTCCCTTCCTGTTTTCAGGATCTCCCAGAGATTCAATCCTGTATACACCACACAAAGTACGCCGCTCACCGGAAGGACCGCATAAAAGAAGCCCACAGGAAGCCCCAGGGATGAAGTCATTTGTCCCATAGCCAGGTCTGTGATCTTCATCCCTCCATAAAAAAGAATGACCACAGAAAAAAGAAGAGCCACTGTCTCAGAGAAAACAGCCAGTCCCTTTTTCAACCCCGGCCCCAGCCGTTCCATCAGCAGCGGGATATTCATGTGCCCTCTTTCACCAGTCACCAGGGACGCCCCAAAAAGGGCCATCCACCCGAACATATAGGACACCAGTTCCTCGGACCAGGACGACGGATTTTTTAAAAGATACCTGGTAAATACCTGCCAGCAGGTAAGGACCACCATAGCCAGGAAGCTGACGCCGGAAAGGATCTCCAGGGTGTGGTCCAGAACGTTTCTCATTTTCTCCATGATCTCCTCCTATTGGCCGGACGCATACATTTCATTGTATTTCCGGATCCTCTCATATAAAGGCCGGAGGGCGGGATTTCTTTCAAGGACCATCTCATGGAGCGGCAGTACCGCCGCTGCGAACGGTTCCCGGTCCGGATAGAGAAAGGTCACCTTCTGCTCCTTTTCCGCCTTCTCCCTGGCCGCCTCCACAGCCTTCCCCCACTCCTCCTGCTGCACCCGCTCCAGCTCTTCAAAGCCCTCCTCAAATACGGCTCTTTCCTCTTCTGTCAGGCTCTCCAGGAACCCATAGTTCCCGATCAGAAGATCCGGGACCATCTGGTGCATGTCATAGGAGTAATACCGGCATACATCCCCGTGGCCATTGTCCGTCAGGGCCATCTCATTATTTTCTGCCCCGTCGATGACGCCGGACTGAAGGGCCGTATAAACGTCCCCGAAGCCCATGGGCGTCGCCGACCCGCCCAGAAGCCGCATCATTTCAATATTGGTGGGGGACTGCTGGACCCGGATCTTTAGCCCCCGCAGATCCTCCGGCCGTTTTACAGGCTTTTTTACTGTATAAAAATTTCTCGTTCCCGCATCCAGCCAGGCCACCGCTGTAAAGCCCGCCTGTCTGGTGGCTGAAAAAACAGGCCCCGTCACTGCCTCATCCTCCATGGCCCCATGGTACGCCTCTGTGCTCTGGAACAGGTAAGGGAGGTTAAAAAGCTCATAATCCTTGCTGAAGGTCTCCAGAATGGCGTTGCTGGCCACACAGAAGTCCATGGCCCCGGTCTGGGTCAGCTGTACCATATCCGTCTGGGAGCCCAGGAGCTCGCTGGGATACACCTCCACCCGGAACCGGTCCCCCAGCCTTTCCCCGATCATTTCCTGGAAGGCAGTCAGCGCCAGATGGGTCGGATGGTTCACCGACTGGTTGTGGCCGATACGGACGATCCGGCGGGAATCAGTCCGGAACCCGCAGCCACTTAAAAGTGACAGAAGCCCGGCCGCCAGGACCGCGCCCATCGTAAGTCTCCTTTTTGCAGACTTCTCTTTCTTCATACCTGCACTGCCTCCGCTCCCGGTACAGAAAACCCAAAATACCGCACCGCATTTTCATAGGAGATCCCCCGGACGATCCGGGAAAGGGCCTCCCAGTCCGCCGGATACTCCCCGTTCTCCACCCAGCGTCCCAGGATACCGCAGAGGATCCGCCGGAAATATTCGTGCCGGGGATAGGATAAAAGACTCCTGGAATCCGTCAGCATTCCCACAAAGCTCCCCAGAAGGCCCAGGCTTGCCAGACTCTTTAGCTGCGCCTCCATGCCATCCTTGTGGTCATTGAACCACCAGGCACTTCCCTGCTGTACCTTCCCCAGGATACCGTCTCCCTGGAAGCAGCCAATGAGAGCGCCGATGACCGCATTATCCGCCGGATTCAGGGAATAAAGGATGGTCTTGGCAGCTCCCCGGTCCGGTCCAGGGCGTTCAGATAATCCGCCAGCGGCCCGGACCGCAGAGGGCTTAAGATACAGTCTGCGCCGGCATCCGGCCCAAGGCCCGCATACAGACGGCTGCTGTTGTCTCTTTTCACGCCGAAATGCAGCTGCATCACCCAGCCCCTTTTATGGTATTCCCGGCCCATCACAGCCAGAAATGCCGTCCGGAACGCCGCCATCTCCCTCTTTTCCGGCATCCGGCCCGCAAGCCGCCAGGAAAAGATCGTTTCCACCTCTTTCCGGGACGCCTCCGCATAAGGGACATACGGAAGGCCGTGATCTGCGGTCACACAGCCCATGGAAGCAAAAAAGTCCATGCGTACTCTCAGGGCGTCCAGGAGAGACGAAAAATCATGGATCCTCTGTCCGCTGGCGGCTTCCAGCCGTTCCAGATACGCCGGATAATCGGTTCTTTCCAGGCTCATGGCCCGGTCCGGTCTCCAGGCCGGAAGGACCTGTACAGGAAAGCCCGGATCCTCTGCCAGCCTGCGGTGCCATTCCAGAGGATCGGCCGGATCGTCAGTGGTACATAAAACCTTCACTCCCGACTGGCGGATCAGCCCCCTGGCTCCCATGGACGGCTCCTTAAGCTTCTCCCGGGTCAGCGCCCAGACCTCTTCTGCTGTCCTTTCATTGAGGACTCCGCCGTACCCGAAATACCGCCTCAGCTCCAGATGGCTCCAATGGTACAGCGGACTGCCCGCCGCCAGTTCCAGGACCCCGGCCCATTTCTGGAATTTTTCCCAGTCGCCTCCGTTTCCGGTGACCAGTTCCTCCGGCACCCCGCCGGCCCGCATCAGCCTCCACTTATAATGATCCCCGCCCAGCCACGCCTGGGTGAGATTTTCAAATCTCCGGTCCTCAAAGATCTCCCTGGCGTCTATGTGACAGTGGTAATCGGCGATGGGCATGGGCTCAGCATACGTATGATACAGCCGCCTGGCCGCGTCCGTATCCAAAAGAAATTCTTCATCCATAAACGGCTTCATGGTCTCACTTCTCCCCTTTCCCCAGGGCGTGCAGAGTCCCTCTGACCATGCCCGGCCCCGCTGCCATTTCCGTGAAATACTCTGTCACCCTGTCTGCCAGTCCGGCCTTAAAAAGATCCACTCCAAAGATCGCCGCATCCGACAGGACCGGCCGGAGGGCTTCCCTGATCTCTGATCCCGGCACACCTTCTGGCCGGAGAGCATGCTCCGATTCCCGGATATGCTCCATCTGGAGACAGCAACCGAAGGATAGAACCGTATTAT
>ENA-OPCD01002707-OPCD01002707.1-human-gut-metagenome-genome-assembly--contig:-NODE-2707-length-12148-cov-2.776978_pt1 | contig 12148 bp, 8 predicted proteins | sample MGYA00241560_ERZ501471 | MGnify/ENA primary metagenome ERZ501471 (study PRJEB25962, sample SAMEA2042578) | human gut metagenome | biome: human gut; feature: human-associated habitat; material: faeces...
CAAGAAGCTGCTTCTCCTACGCTTTGGATACAAAACAGGATCTGTGGTTTGCAACCAAAGACACCATTTCAAAAAAATATGACCATACGTTCAAAGACATTTTTCAGGAAATTTTTGATGCGGAATACAAAGAAAAATTTGAAGAGGCTGGAATCACCTATTTCTATACATTGATCGATGATGCGGTTGCACGTGTCATGAAATCGGAGGGCGGCTATATCTGGGCTTGTAAAAACTATGACGGGGATGTCATGAGCGATATGGTATCGAGTGCATTTGGTTCCCTTGCAATGATGACTTCCGTGCTTGTCTCTCCACAGGGATATTATGAGTATGAGGCTGCACATGGAACCGTACAGCGCCATTATTACAAACATTTAAAGGGTGAGGAGACATCCACAAACTCTGTCGCAACGATTTTTGCATGGACAGGAGCCTTGAGAAAACGTGGCGAGATCGATGGCATCAAAGAATTGCAGGATTTTGCAGATAAATTAGAAAAAGCTTGTATATCTACCATTGAGAGTGGTAAAATGACAAAAGACCTTGCGCTCATTACAACATTAGAGCATCCGACTGTGTTAAACAGTGAGGATTTCATCAAGGCAATCCGAACCACATTAGAAGGAATGTTATCATTATGATTTTATCTTGTCAGAATATCTCAAAGTCATTCGGGACTGACGAAATTTTAAAAAATGTAAGTTTTCATATTGAAGAAAATGAAAAAGCAGCGGTTGTCGGCATCAATGGTGCCGGCAAATCTACGCTGCTTAAAATAATTATGAAACAGGAAAATCCGGACGAGGGGGAAGTGACGCTCGCAAAAGATAAAACGATCGGTTATCTTGCCCAATATCAGGATGTTTCCGGCCACCATACGATCTATGAGGAAGTATTAGATTCTAAACGCGACATTATCGAGATGGAGGAACGGCTGCGTGATATGGAAACGCAGATGAACACACTCTCCGGGGAAGCATTAGAGCAGCTTTTAGATACTTACCATAAATTAAGCCATGAATTTGAACAGGTGAACGGATATGCATACCGCAGTGAAGTGACCGGTATTTTAAAGGGGCTTGGATTTACTGAGGAGGAGTTCGACAAGAAAATGAGCGAACTCTCCGGCGGACAGAAAACCCGTGTATCTCTTGGAAAACTGCTTGTGACAAAGCCGGACATCCTGCTTTTAGACGAGCCGACCAACCATCTGGATATCGAGTCAATCCGATGGCTGGAAACTTTTCTGATGAATTACAAGGGAGCTGTTTTAATCGTATCGCATGACCGGTATTTCTTAGACCGCGTCGTGAGTAAAGTGGTGGAGATTTTTCAGCACAAGGGTTATGTTTATCAGGGGAACTATTCGGATTATGCAAAGAAAAAGGCAGCAATCCGTGCAGCCATGATCAAGCAGTACTATAATCAGCAGCGTGAGATCAGGCATCAGGAAGAAGTGATCGCAAAACTGAAATCTTTTAACCGCGAGAAGTCAATTAAGCGGGCAGAGAGCCGTGAAAAACTGCTGGATAAGATCGAACGCATTGAGAAGCCGACCGAGGATAACACAGATATCCGGATCGTGTTAGAGCCGAATGTGGTCAGTGGAAATGATGTTTTAAAAGTGGAAGGGCTTGCCAAGGCATTCCCGCCATTACAGCTTTTTTCGGGAATTAATTTCGAAGTGAAACGCGGGGAGCGTGTAGCATTAATTGGAAATAACGGAACTGGTAAAACAACGATCCTTAAGATTATCAACGAGCTGATCTCCCCGGATGCGGGAACGGTAACACTTGGAAGCAATGTACATATTGGTTACTATGACCAGGAACATCAGCAGCTTCACATGGAGAAAACCATTTTTGATGAGATTGCGGATGATTATCCAAATCTGAATAACACGAAAGTGCGCAACGTTCTGGCAGCTTTTTTATTTACAGATGATGATGTCTATAAGCGGATTGAGGATTTGAGCGGTGGTGAGAGAGGACGTGTTGCACTGGCAAAATTAATGCTTTCCGATGCGAATTTTCTGATCCTCGATGAGCCGACCAACCATCTGGACATCACCTCAAAAGAAATTTTAGAGGAAGCACTAAAAAGTTATACTGGAACAGTATTTTTCGTATCGCATGACCGTTATTTTATTAATCAGACTGCAACACGTATTCTGGAACTGACCGGAGAGACGGTTGTGAATTATATCGGCAACTATGATTATTATCTGGAAAAACATGACCAGATGGTTGCGTTATATGTCAAAAAGCCGGAGGATGAGGCACAGACAGAGGCTTCTGTGAAAGAGACTGCCCAGAAGGTGGACTGGCAGACACAGAAGGCAGAACAGGCACGGATCCGCAAGATAGAGAATGCCCTGAAAAAGGCAGAGGAAAAGATTGCGGAGCTGGAAGAGAAAATTGCTTCGATCGATGCGGAATGTGCAAAGCCGGAAGTGGCTGTGAACTCTGCAAAGTTAGGAGAACTGACGAAACAGCAGAGTGAGTATCAGGAAGAATTAGAAAAGCAGTATGAAGTGTGGGAAGAACTTTCCATGGAGCTGGACGCGTAAAAATCTGGAAAATGTGGTGATACGGCAGATAAATTTACTCTGTTAAAAGTTTAACAGATTGACAGATACAGTTGAAATTACTATAATAAAAATGATGCATCGCGGCATAAGAAGAAAAGAGCCGTGAAAGAGAGATACTTCGGGAGGGGCAAAAAATGCAGGAAAAAGAAATTTCCCAGGCAGTAATCCGTCGTATGCCGAGATATTACCGGTATTTAGGTGAATTGCTGGAGGATGGAGTGGAACGTATTTCATCCAATGATCTAAGCAAAAGAATGAATGTCACTGCTTCGCAGATCCGTCAGGATCTGAATAACTTTGGCGGTTTCGGACAGCAGGGATATGGATATAATGTAAAGTTTTTATATGAAGAGATTGGTAAGATTTTAGGCTTAAACCAGAAACATAATATTATTGTCATCGGTGCCGGTAATTTAGGTCAGGCACTGGCAAATTATGTGAAGTTTGAAAAACTTGGTTTTGTGATCACAGCACTTTTTGATGTCAATCCGGCGTTAGAGGGTGTGACAGTCCGCGGAATTAAGATCCACATGTTAGATGAACTGGAAGATTACTGCAAGGATCACGTTGTTGATATTGCAGCCCTTACCATGCCGAAGGAGAAGGCTGATGCCATTGCAAACCGTCTGGTCAATCTTGGAATTCAGGCAATCTGGAATTTTGCCCATGTGGACCTTGATCTGATCGACAAAGATGTGGTTGTTGAGAATGTACATCTTTCTGACAGCCTGATGCAGTTGTCCTATAATATCGTAAAAAATAAGCAGAATAAATAATGGATGAAATCGATAGAGCTGCCGCATGCATTTTTTAATGCACGACAGCTCTATCTTATCCATATGCCTGAGGGGATGAGAAGGTTATGAAGTATCTGGTAAACAGCAGAGAGATGAAACAATATGATACGAACACGACAGAACATTTTAAAGTGCCATCCCTGCTTTTGATGGAGCGGGCCGCACTTGCAGTTTTTGATGAGATCAAAAGGCAGTACCCATGCAGCAAAAAATTTCTGATCGTTTGCGGAACGGGAAACAATGGCGCAGATGGTTTTGCACTCACCAGGCTGTTACTTTTGGACGGAGCAGAGGTGCATACGGTGTTGATCGGTGACCGGAAGAAGGAGACAGACCAGTGCAAAAAGCAGCTGGAGATCCTTTTTGCCTATGGATGTCCGGTATTGGAAGCCATTCCGGAGAACACCGCATATGATGTAATAGTGGATGCCATTTTTGGAGTCGGGCTTTCGAGAAATGTTGAAGGCATTTTTGCTGATACAATTCGGAAAATGAACGAAATACCAGGAAAAAAGATCGCACTTGATATGCCATCCGGAATTTCATCGGACACAGGGGCTGTTTTAAAATGTGCGTTTCGTGCAGACTGCACGATCACATTTGCCTATGAAAAAATCGGCATGCATCTTTTCCCGGGAAATGAATATGTCGGGGAGATCGTGACAAAGCAGATTGGAATCACGGATGAGAGTTTTCTGACACAAATGCCCGGTGTTATGGCGTTCGAGATGGAAGATCTGAGATTCCTTCCAAAGAGAGCTTCACATTCTAATAAGGGAAGCTTCGGTAAATTACTGCTGATCGCTGGAAGTGTGGATATGGCTGGCGCAGCTGTTTTAAGTGCAAAGGCAGCGTATACGGCAGGCTGTGGTCTGGTGCGTGTGTTTACGCCTGAGGAAAACCGCATTCCATTGCAGACAAGTATTCCAGAGGCAGTTCTGACTACTTATCACCCTGAAAAATTAGATGCTTCAAAACTTTCAGAAGCAATGAAATGGGCAGATGTGATTGTGTGCGGACCGGGAATCGGAACCGGGGATGCAGCACATCAGATTGTTAAAACAGTGCTGCAAAAAGCATCTGTTCCGGTCGTCCTTGATGCAGATGCATTAAATATCATTGCAGAGGACACAAGTGTTTTACTTTTGACGCACACAGAACTTGTGATCACGCCGCATCTTGGTGAGATGAGCCGTCTGACCGGGGATTCCATTGCCTTTATCCAGACACGGCTGATTGATACTGCGGATAAGTTTGCAGGAAAATTTCATGTCACCTGTGTTCTGAAAGATGAACACACGGTCGTTGCCACTCCACATGGAAGGACTTATTTGAACCTCTCCGGAAATCATGGAATGGCAACGGCGGGAAGTGGGGATGTGCTGACCGGAATCATAGGATCACTTCTGGCCCAGAGGGCAGACGTAGAGACCGCGGCCGCGCTTGGTGTTTATCTTCACGGACTTTCCGGAGATACTGCATTGAAAAAATGTGGTTTTCGTGGTATGATGGCAGGCGATGTTGTAAATGGTTTGAAAGATTTTCTGGCAGAAAATCAATTATAAAAAAGATTCATTACGATAGAAAGGTATGGATATAACATGAATAAACACAGCAGAGTGTGTGCGAATATAGATTTGAGTGCAATCATGCACAATATGGAAGCCATGCATCAGAACATTGATCCGAATACGAAAATTATGGCGGTGATCAAAGCAGATGGTTATGGTCATGGGGCTGTTCCTATTGCAAAGGAGATTGAACATTTAGATTATGTTTATGGGTATGCAGCTGCAACGGTTGAGGAAGGGATGATCCTTCGAAATAATGGAATCCAAAAACCGATTTTGATTCTTGGCTATATCTTCCCGGATCAGTATGAGGAAGTAATCCAGGCAGAAATCTGTCCAAGTGTTTTTACACTTGAGATGGCAGAAGAGCTTTCTGCTGCTGCCGAAAAAGTTGGAAAAGACTGCCGGATGCATTTTGCAGTGGATACCGGAATGAGCCGTATCGGGTATCAGGTGACAGAAGAAGCCGCAGATGCGATGGCGCAGATTGCAAAGCTTCCGCATATGATAGTGGAGGGGATTTTTACTCATTTTGCAAAAGCAGATGAGTATGATAAAACTTTCACAAAAGAACAGATTCAAAAATTCAGAAAAATGATTGCCATGATGGAAGACAGAGGTGTTTCGATTCCCGTCAAGCACTGTTCCAACAGCGCAGGAATCGCAGAAATCCGCGAGGCAAATATGGATATGGTAAGAGCGGGAATCACGTTGTATGGATTATGGCCATCGGAAGAAGTCGACCAGAATTCCCTTGATTTAAAACCGGTGATGGAATTGAAAACACATGTGGCTTACGTTAAGGATTTAGAGGCTGGAAGAGCGATCAGTTACGGTGGAACTTTCATCACAAAGCGCGACAGCCGCATCGCAACGATCCCGGTTGGTTATGCGGATGGATATTGCAGGGGACTTTCCAATACAGGAAGTGTCCTGATCCACGGAAAACGTGCGCCAATCTGCGGAAGAGTCTGTATGGATCAGTTCATGGTAGATGTGACTGATATTCCGGATGTGAAGATTGGGGATGAAGTGACACTGATCGGCAGGGATGGTGACGAAGTGATCACCATGGAAGAAGTCGGCAGCCTTTCCGGCAGATTTAATTATGAGTTTGTCTGCGTGCTTGGAAAACGTATTCCGCGTGTTTTTTATCGAGATGGAAAAAGAATTGCAAGCCAGGAATATTTTGACGAGGAATAGGCTGGAAAAATATTTTTGAAAACAGAATACGACCGTTAAATATGGAAATACTATCCGTAAGAAACAACAGTAGAGAGAATACTGAGTAAGATTATGGAGTGTAAAGCATATGTTAATTCGGCGTGGAGATATTTTTTATGCAGATTTAAGACCAGTGGTCGGTTCTGAGCAGGGTGGAGTCCGCCCGGTTCTTATTATACAGAATGATGTTGGAAACAGACACAGTCCTACGGTCATTTGTGCAGCAATCACTTCCCAGATGAACAAGGCAAAACTTCCAACCCATGTGGAGTTAGACTGCACCAAGTATGCACTGGTGAAGGATTCCGTTGTTTTACTGGAACAGTTGCGCACAATCGACAAGACGCGGCTGAAAGATAAAGTATGTCATCTTGACAATCAGATACTGATCAAAATTGATAAGGCATTGGAAATAAGCTTAGAGCTTCTTACATAACTTGACTATTCTGGAGCAAAATGGTATTATTTCAAATGTTTTAATACAATTTCGATATAAATTAGGAGGATTTATGGACGATGGTGGCAGTCCCACTACCGGGATGAAAAAGTTGAGTAACAGGCTTATGAAGCTGTTCGGAGTAGACACCGATGATGTGACAGAAGAAGAGATTATCTCAATGGTAAATGAAGGACATGAGCAGGGTGTCCTGCAGGCGAATGAAGCGGAGATGATCCATAATATTTTTGAATTTGGAGACAAAGATGCAAAGGATATTATGGTGCACCGCAAGAATATCATTGCCATTGATGGAACGATGACGTTCCTTGAAATGCTGGATTTCACGATTGAAAATAACTATTCGCGATATCCGGTATACATAGATGATATTGATAATATAATCGGAGTGCTTCATATTAAGGAGGTACTTGCACTGTGCCAGAAACAGGAGATTTATCACACGGCGATCAAAGATATTAAGGGATTGATCCGTGAGGTTGATTTTATTCCGGAAACGAGAAATATTAATACCTTATTTACGATGATGCAGAATGCTAAGACGCATATGGTCATCGTGGTGGATGAGTATGGACAGACTTCCGGGATTGTTGCAATGGAAGATATCCTTGAGGAGATCGTAGGAAACATCGAGGATGAACACGACCAGGAAGAAAAGATGATTGAGAAACTGCCAGATGGCAGTTATCTGATGGATGGTATGACTTCTGCTGAGGAGGCACTTGAAATTTTGAAAATTCATATTCCGGAGGAAGATGAATTTGAAACGTTAAATGGTATACTGATTTCTCTGTTAGACCGTATTCCAAATGATGATGAGAAGTTTGAGACAGATGCTTTCGGGTATCATTTCGAAGTTTTACAGGTGGAAAATAAGATGATCAAAAAAGTGAAGATCACAAAACTTGCCGAGGGCGTTTCCACAGATAAGGAAGAGAACTCTTGTCAGAAAGAAGAAACGGTGCTAGAATAATATTTCTGAGAGATTTTGTAATTGTGTGAGAAACACACAAAACATATAAAAAGTTTGACAGACGAAAATACAAGAAAAAGAGAGGATAAAGTTATGTCAGGACATTCAAAGTTTGCCAATATTAAACATAAGAAAGAAAAAAATGATGCTGCAAAAGGTAAAATCTTTACGATTATCGGTAGAGAAATCGCAGTTGCAGTAAAAGAGGGTGGCCCGGATCCATCCAATAACTTCAAACTTGCACAGGTAGTCGCAAAGGCAAAGAGCAACAATATGCCAAACGAGACGATTGAGCGTGGTATTAAGAAAGCTGCCGGTGATGGAAACTCCGTCAACTACGAATTCTGTACATATGAAGGATATGGACCAAGCGGAACAGCTATCATTGTAAAATGTTTAACAGATAACAAAAACCGTACTGCTGCAAATGTCAGAAATGCATTCACAAAAGGTCATGGAAGCATCGGTACACAGGGTTGTGTATCTTACATGTTCGATGAAAAAGGACAGATCATCATCGCAAAAGAAGACTGTGAGATGGATGCAGACGATCTTATGATGATCGCTTTAGATGCAGGCGCAGAAGATTTTAATGAGGAGGAGGACTGCTTTGAAGTATTGACATCTCCAGATGATTTTGAAGCTGTAAGAAGCGCATTGGAAGCTGAGAACATTCCAATGGCAGAAGCAGAAGTAACCATGATTCCTCAGAACTATGTAGAGTTATCTGCAGACGAAGATATCACAAACATCAACCGTATCTTAGATCTTTTGGATGATGATGATGATGTTCAGCAGGTTTACCACAACTGGGATGAATAAATAATATGAGACAGACTCTGTTTTTGGCGCAATCCAAGAACAGAGTTTTTTCATATGGACACTTTTTTACAATAAAGTGGTAGAAATCCGGGGGAAAATGTTATATCATAAATAGTACAAGGATGATGAGGAGGTATAATTCATGAAGAGGATTCTTTTTGCAGCGTCAGAGTGCGTTCCGTTTATAAAAACTGGGGGACTTGCGGACGTGTGTGGTGCATTACCTAAGGAATTTTCAAAAGAGGAATGGGATGTCAGGGTCGTGATCCCAAATTATAGCTGTATTCCGGAAAAGTACAGAAGCCAGTTCCAGTATGTGACACATTTTTATATGTGTGCAGGAAATTATATCCAGAATAAATATGTTGGAATTTTAAAATATGAACTGGATGGGGTTACCTACTATTTTATTGATAATCAGGAATATTTTACCTGTGATACACCATATGGGGATATCCGTTATGACATTGAGAAGTTTGTTTTCTTCGATAAAGCTGTTTTATCCATGTTAAAACAGATCGATTTCCGTCCGGATCTGATCCACTGTCACGACTGGGAGACAGGTCTGATCCCGGTATATCTGAAAAATGAATTTCAGGCAGACTCTTTTTACTGGGGGATGAAATCAATCATTACCATACATAATTTGAAGTTCCAGGGTGTATGGGATGTGAAGACGATGAAGGGGCTGACAGGATTTTCAGCAGATTTGTTTGCACCGGATAAACTGGAATTTCATAAGGATGCCAACATGTTAAAGGGTGGTTTGGTATATGCAGATTATATTACAACTGTAAGCGATTCTTATGCACAGGAGATCCAGACTGATTACTATGGCGAGGGGCTGGATGGACTGCTTGCCGCCAGACACTTTGATATGCAGGGCATTGTAAACGGTATTGATTACAAAACATATGATCCGGAGACAGACCCGAAAATTTATACCAACTATAACGCATCAAACTTCCGTAAGAAGAAGGTCAATAATAAATTAAAATTACAGGAGGAACTGGATCTGACTGTCGATAAGAAGAAGTTCATGATCGGACTGATCTCAAGACTCACCGATCAGAAAGGTCTGGATCTGATCAATTATGTGATTGACCGCCTGGTGGATGATTTCACACAGATTGTTGTGATTGGAACCGGCGATCCACAGTATGAGAACATGTTCCGCCATTATGCATGGAAATACGGAGACAGAGTTTCTGCCAATATCTGTTATTCTGATGACCTGGCTCACAAACTTTACGCCGCTGCGGATGCATTTTTAATGCCATCCCGCTTTGAACCATGTGGACTGACGCAGCTGATCTCTTTCCGTTACGGTACGGTTCCAATCGTCCGTGAGACCGGAGGACTTAAGGATACAGTCAGACCATATAACGAATACGAAAATACCGGTGATGGATTCTCTTTTGCAAATTATAATGGGGAAGAGATGCTCGGTGTTGTCAATTATGCAAAGCATATTTATTTTGATAAGAAAAAACAGTGGAATCAGATTGTTGAACGGGGCATGGCAAACGATTATTCATGGAAGTCTTCCAAAGGAAAATACGAAGGGCTTTATAATTATCTGCTTGGATATACTGTATAAAATAAAAAGAATCTCCAATACTAAAGAACAGGGTAGAAAAATCTATCCTGTTTTTTCAGTCTTATGAGGGAAGGGAGATTGTATGGCAGAAAAAAATGAGAAAGAGAAGGCTGTGAATGAGCAGATCAGGGATTTTGGTCAGGTGGAGTTAGAGCATGGGGAAGACAGGATCTCCATGTTGACGATCATAGGAGAGATTGAGGGGCATGAGTGCCTTCCGGCGGCGACAAAGACGACAAAGTATGAGCATGTGCTTCCAAAACTCGCAGAGGTGGAAGAAAATAAAAATGTGGATGGATTACTGCTTTTGTTAAACACGGTAGGCGGGGATGTGGAGAGCGGGCTTGCCATTGCTGAGATGGTAGCATCCATTGATAAGCCAACGGTTTCACTGGTACTCGGTGGCAGCCATTCCATCGGCGTGCCCCTGGCTGTGGCTTCGGATTATTCGTTTATCGTACCCACGGGCACCATGATGGTCCATCCGGTGCGGATGACCGGAATGGTCATAGGAGCTGCCCAGACGTATGATTATTTTGAAATGATCCAGGACAGGATCCTGAGCTTTGTGTCGGAACACAGCCGTATTTCCTACGACGGCTTAAAGGCGCTGATGCATAATACCAGGATGCTGACCCGGGATCTGGGGACGGTGCTGGTGGGAAAGGATGCGGTGGAAAAGGGACTCATCGACCAGGTGGGCGGGATCCGGGAGGCCCTGGCGAAGCTTTACGGGATGATCGGGGAAACAGGTTCTTCCGGAAGAAAGGGGACCGGGGAAAAGCAGGCATAAAACTGGCAGGAGCCTGCTGCAGGGGAGGGGGCCGGGCCTTCCGCCTGCGGCAAGGCTTTTCCGGCTCCCGGATCCCATCCCCCAGATAGAAGTTGCAATTTCCAGAAACTTTATGTATACTATTTAATGAGGGTTTTTGCCCTGATTTTTAGATAGGGGGCTTTCATTTTGGCTGGAAGTAATACAAAAAAGAAGACAACGGCATCAGGAAAGACAGCCGGGAAGAAAACCGCGGGAACGAAGACGACGGCGGCAAAACGGACAGGGACAAAGAAACAGGAGGCGGACAGCAGCTTTTTGCAGTCTGAGGCAGTGATCCTGGGGACCTTTGCCGTCTGTGTATTTTTATTTTTGAGCAATTTCCATATCTGCGGCATGCTGGGGGATATGTTCAGCAGCATGCTCCTGGGAGTGTTCGGGAGCATCGGATACGTGGCGCCTGTCCTTTTATTTTTAGGCACCATCTTTTATGCCTCCAATAAGGGAAATATCCGGGCCGTTTATAAGATGCTGGCAGTGGAGGTGCTGCTGATCGTGCTCTGCGGACTGGCGCAGCTCATCTTCGGCGGCGGATACCAGGAAGGCCAGACCTTTAAGGAGATCTATGAAACAGCCGGGGAAAGCGGCATGGGCGGCGGCGTCATCGGCGGCGCGCTGGTGCTGGCGCTCCATAAGACTGTGGGCGCCACCGGTTCTTACATACTGCTTCTGGTGTTCATGATCCTCTGCCTGGTCTGCATCACGGAGAGATCCTTTGTGATGGCAGTTAAAAAAGGAAGCGGAAAGGCTTACCAGTACGCCAGAGAGGATCACGAGCGGAGAAAGGAGATCCGCCAGGAGAAGAAAGAGGAAGAACGGCTTTTGCGGGAGGAGCAGCGGGTCCAGGGAGTCAATCTGCACTCTACGGATCTTTCAGCCGGGCGGCCGGAGCGGTTTACGCCGGATATGGCCATGCCGGTGACAGAGGAGGATCTGGCCCGTTTCAGTGCTGACAGAAAGCCGGAGGAAAAAATGGAAACGGCTGTGGAACGGGAGGAGAAGGCCCGTGCGGCGGCCAGAAGAGACCGGGAGGAGCGGAGAGCGGCTCTGGGCATCCCGCCCCAGCCGGAGCCGTCCCCTGTACATGAGGAAAAGGAAGAGCCGCGTCCGGATCCGGCAGATGTATTCCGCGGGAATATCACCATGGCCGGAAAGGAGCCGGAAAAGGAGACAGTTCCCTTTGACGAGGATCTGTCCCTTTCCAGGCCTCACAGGGACGAGGATGTATTTCTGAGCCGCAGCAGCCGGGACTTTGAAGATATGGACGTATTCCCGGAGG
>ENA-OPCD01002708-OPCD01002708.1-human-gut-metagenome-genome-assembly--contig:-NODE-2708-length-12143-cov-3.855807_pt1 | contig 12143 bp, 7 predicted proteins | sample MGYA00241560_ERZ501471 | MGnify/ENA primary metagenome ERZ501471 (study PRJEB25962, sample SAMEA2042578) | human gut metagenome | biome: human gut; feature: human-associated habitat; material: faeces...
CTACCTTGTACGCCGCAGTGCGCATCCTAAGCGGAGCGTTTTTTTATATGTTAGGAAAGAACTTTCCTAACATATAAAAAACATCTGCAACCGGCCAATTCAGGCTGTGCAGATGCTTTTTCGTATTTTCATCCTCTATTTCATCGCGTCTTTAATCGCTGTCAGAAGCTCATCATAAGTCTCATATGCCGGAAGTTCCGGATGATCTGCTTTGATCTGCTCTGTGCTGCGGAACAAGAATCCTGCCTTACTTGCCTGGATCATGCCAAGGTCATTGTAGGAATCTCCACTTGCGATCGTGTCGAATCCGATAGACTGCAGTGCTTTCACAGTACTCAGTTTAGACTGCTCTACGCGCATCTTGAATCCTGTGATCTCGCCGTCCTCAGCTACTTCCAGACTGTTGCAGAACAGTGTCGGCCATCCGAGTTTCTCCATCAGCGGTGTCGCAAACTGTGTAAATGTATCACTGATCAGGATTACCTGGCTAAATGTGCGGAGCTCATCTAAGAACTCTCTCGCTCCCGGAAGCGGATCGATCTTTGCGATTGTCTCCTGGATCTCTTTCAGTCCGAGACCATGCTCTTTCAGAATTCCAAGTCTCCAATTCATCAGTTTATCATAGTCAGGTTCGTCTCTTGTTGTCTTCTTGAGTTCCGGAATTCCACTCGCCTCTGCGAATGCAATCCAGATCTCCGGTACAAGTACTCCCTCTACATCAAGACATGTTATATACATCGTAATATTCCTCCATCTGTTTCATTCTCTAATCACTTTATTACTTTACTGTAATGTATTGATTTTAACATATATGCTACATATTTACTACTTATTTTTTGCGACAGTGAAAAAGGAGACCAGATATCTGATCCCCTTTCCCATCTTCTATTACTCCATAATAGGTTTCAGTGCTTCTGCAAGCTTCTCTTTCTCAGCTTCTGCCTCTGCAAGATCTTTACCAAGTGTTGTGTAGTAGATCTTGATCTTCGGCTCTGTTCCGGATGGACGAACGATTACTGTCTCGTTGTTCTCCAGTTTGTAAACAAGTACGTTAGCCTTCGGAAGTCCTGTTTCTTCTGTCTTCTCGTAATCGATCACGCTGGCTACTTTGTATCCTGCGATCTCTTCCAGAGGATTCTTACGAAGATTTTCCATGATTCCTGACATCTTATCCATTCCGCTCAGTCCCGGGAATTCAAAGCTATCGATCTTGTTGAGATAACGTCCGTACTGTGCGTAGATCTCTTCCAGTCTCTGTTTCAGTGAGCTTCCGATGCTTCTGTAGTAAGCTGCCATCTCACAGATCAGCATAGATCCGATGATTGCATCTTTATCACGTACATAAGGTCCTGCAAGGTATCCGTAGCTCTCTTCAAATCCGAAGATAAAACGGTCAACTTCTCCTGCTGCCTCGAGGTTCGCAATCTGATCTCCGATCCATTTGAATCCTGTCAGTACGTTACGAAGCTCTACTCCGTAATGCTCTGCAACTGCATCTGCAAGTGGTGTAGATACGAGAGATTTCACTGCTACCGGTTTCTCAGGCATTGTGCCTTTCTCGATACGTCCTGCTGCGATGTAGTCAAGAAGAAGAACTCCGACTTCATTTCCTGAAACGAGCTCGTAAGATCCGTCCGGGCACTTCATAGCGATTCCTACACGGTCTGCATCTGGGTCTGTTGCAAGCATGAGGTCTGCGCCTGTCTCTTTCGCAAGATTCAGTCCCAGCTCAAGTGCTGCAAAGATCTCTGGGTTCGGGTAGCTGCATGTTGTGAAATATCCATTCGGGTACTCCTGCTCCGGTACGATTGTTACATCTGTGATTCCGATGTCTTTAAGTACACGTGTTACCGGTACTAATCCAGATCCATTCAGTGGGCTGTATACAAGCTTAAGTCCTGCACTCTTACACAGACCCGGACGAACCTGACGGGACTCGATTGCCTCATACAGTGCATCCTTACAGTCATCTCCTACGAAACGGATCAGACCTTCTTCAACTCCCTGAGCGAAAGACATATACTTCGCACCTGTAAGTACATCTGTCTTCTGGATCTCTTCGTATACGATTGCTGCTGCATCATCTGTCATCTGGCATCCATCCGGTCCGTATGCCTTATATCCGTTATACTTCGCCGGGTTGTGGGATGCTGTTACCATAACACCTGCGTTACAGTTATAATAACGTGTTGCAAATGAAAGTGCCGGTACCGGCATCAGAGCATCGTAAATTCTTACTTTAATTCCGTTCGCTGCAAGAACTCCTGCTGCTGTCTTCGCAAACACATCACTCTTGAGACGGCTGTCGTAGCTGATTGCTACTGTCTGTGTACCGCCCTGTGTCTTTACCCAGTTGGCAAGTCCTTGTGTAGCCTGACGAACAACGTAGATATTCATTCTGTTTGTTCCTGCTCCAAGAACACCACGAAGTCCGGCTGTTCCAAACTTCAGCGCAACTGCGAAACGCTCCTTGATCTCATCATCATTTCCCTCGATTTTTGCTAATTCAGGCATCAGATCTGCGTCTTCCAGGTCTGCTGTCATCCAGCGCTTATACTCTTCCTGATACATCTTAATCACTCCTATCATTTACTTAAAATGTAAAATTATTGCAATTCAGCCATACAACGTAAGACCGTCAGTTTATGACCACTTCGTTGTATGGCTGAACTGTTTCTAAACTTTACAAGTCTAGTCATATTATACCATGCAGGTAGATTTACAGCAAGATTACTTGTCTATTTTAACAAGCATTTTCCATTACATAGAAATAATTCCCAATACATTTGCAATAGAACTTAATAATATAATAATCAGGCAGATCGGTGCCAGATATTTCATAAAGAACATGTATAATTTCTTTCTCTTAAATGCAGATGACTGCTCAATCTCCCTTGCAATCTTGTCAAATCCAACGGTACGAACGATCAAGAAGCATGTTGCAAGTGCTGCAAGTGGCATCATCACGGAATTTGTCAGGAAGTCGAAGAAATCCAGACATGCCATTCCAAAAATCTGAATAAAACTCAGTACTCCATATCCCATAGAAGATAAGGTTCCGATTATAAGCATAACAGCAACCATAAGGATACAGCATTTCGGTCTGCTCCAGTGAAGTTCATCCTGGAATGTAGATACGCTTGTCTCCAGAAGTGAGATTGCACTTGTCACTGCTGCAAGAAGTACCAATACGAAGAACAGGATACCAGCCAGCCTTCCAACGCCCATACTTGCGAATACCTTCGGAAGTGTAATGAACATCAGAGACGGTCCTGCCTGCAGGTTATCCGGATTACCACCGGAGAATGCAAACACTGCTGGGATGATCATAAGTCCGGCAAGAAGCGCGATTGCTGTATCGAAAATCTCAACCTGTGTTGTACTCTTCTCAAGATCAACATCTTTACCAATATAAGAACCATATGTATACAAAATTCCCATCGCGATTGACAGGGAGTAGAACATCTGTCCCATTGCCGCAACAACCGTCATTGCTGAGAAGTGCTTTGGATTCGGAATCAGGAAATACTTCACACCTTCAATTGCTCCCGGTCTTGTTACAGAATAAATTGCTACGATAACCGCAAGGATAACAAGGATTGGCATCATAATCTTAGATACTCGCTCTACACCATTCTCAACTCCTGCCAGGATAACACAGAATACAAGAATAGCAAACACGATGAACCATGCTTCTACCTGAAAAGAATCTGAAATAAATTCTGTAAAATATCCGTCCTGTGCAACAGTCTGCACATTTCCTTTCAAATACTCTGCAAGGTACTTGATAACCCAGCCACCGATCGAACTATAATACGGCACGATCAGCATAGGGATTATTGCATTGAGCCATCCGCCGATCTTAAATGATTTTGTCTTACCAAATGTCTGAAAAGCTCCAACCGGACTTTTTCTTGTCATTCTTCCAAGTGCTGTCTCTGACATGATCAGAACATATCCAAAAGATACGGTCAGAATCAGATAAACGAGAAGGAAGATTCCCCCTCCATATTTCGCAGCCAGATACGGGAATCTCCAGATATTTCCCAGGCCGACTGCTGAACCTGCAACAGCAAGCACATATCCGATTTTACCCGAGAAGCTTGCTCTCTTTGCTGATTGTCCATTGTTACTCATAAATTGCCTCCCATCACATAACAGTCTGTACTGCTATTTTCCCATCTTTTTTATAGCCTATACTGTTCTATTCTACCATTCACAATCATGAATAGCAACAAAAAAGAGCGTTGACAGCGCTTTTTAAAATACATTTAAAATGCTATCTCGGCTCATTTTTATACGTTTTTATAATTTTCCTTCTATTTCTGCTCGTTCAATCAATCTCTCAATCCCTATATTCCATGTTCCGATCTTCACTCCGGCATTGATCACACGCTTACATTTCCCTATTGTCTCAAATGCTTTCTGAAGCGTTTCTTCCCGAATCTCCTCAAACGGTTCTTCCGTGATCACTTCTGCCGCAAGTAATCTTGCCAGCCGGTAATCCATATCATTTTCATATAAAACACCTGCCGCAAACGGGATGTGCTCCTTCTGAAGTCTTCGATAAACCGGGATTCCAGTTCCGCCGGAAGAGATCACGAACACTTCCGGCTCACCCTCCGGCGCGGGAAGTTCAATACTTCCAAAAAGCGGGTCAAAATATCCATTATTGATTCCATACAATTCGCGAATGATTTCTTCTGTAAATACTTCTTCCGGACTTCCATAATGTGAAATCGTCTCGCCTTTAACACAGATGATCTTATCTGAAATCTTCTGTGCCAGATCGATTTCATGAAGAGACATAATCACCGTAATCTTCTTCTGCCTTGCCATCCGCTCAAGGATAGACAACAGCTCCAACTTATATTTTACATCCAGGAATGAAGTCGGCTCATCTAAAACGATCACATCCGGGTCCTGACAGATTGCTCTCGCCAGCAGAACGCGCTGCTTCTGTCCGTCACTAATCGCATTAAAATCACGGTTACCGAGCTCCTGCGCATGCACCGCCTGCATCACCTCTTCCACCAGACATTCATCTTCCTGCGTCAGAATCCCAAGTCGTCCTGTGTAAGGATAACGTCCAGTCGCCACAATATCATGACAAGTCATCAACTCTGTCTTGATCCGATCCGTCAACACGACCGCCATCTTAGACGCAAGCTCTTTGTACGGCAGTTTCAGAAGAGAAGTATCGTCAAAAAATACATTTCCTCCAACGACTTTCAGCTGTCTTGTAATACTTTTCAAAATCGTTGACTTTCCTGAACCATTCGGACCGATCAAAGTCACGATCTCCCCCTTGTTGATCCCGATATTAATATCACGGATCAGGGAGTTTCCATTATAACCTACCGACAGGTCTTTCATTTGAAAATAATAATCTGCCATCTTATTTTCTTCCTCCCTTCGGTATCATCATATAGATAACGATCGGTGCACCCAGAATAGAAGTCACCGTACTGATATTCAATTCCACCGGTGCCAGTGCCATTCGTGCGATCAAGTCACAGATCATACAGAACACAGCTCCCATAAAGAACGTTCCCGGTATAACCACGATCGGTTTTGATGTTCCAAATGCCTTCCTTGCAAGAAACGGAACTGCGATTCCCACGAAGGAAATCGGTCCCGCAAATGCTGTCACACACGCTGACAGAATACTGGAAAGCAAGATCAAAATCACGCGAAATGTCTTGATGTTGACTCCCATACTCTGCGCATATGCTTCTCCCAATTGATATGCACTGATTGGTTTGGACAGGAAAAATGTAAACAGCACCGCAAGTCCGACAACCACTGCTGCCACACGAATATTGCTCCAGCTCATTCCGGAAAAACTTCCCTGTGACCACCCGTGCAGATTCACAATATCAGAATCATCCGCAAATGTCACAACAAAATCCGTGATAGCCGAACAGATATATCCGATCATGATCCCCCCGACAAGAAGAGACGCCATATGCTGCACTTTTTTCGACATCAGAAGAATGAATCCTGTCGAGATCAGCGACCCGATGAATGCTGCAAGAATCAGTGTATACGAAGAAAATCTTCCGATATATTTCAAATACACGATCATTGTAAGTGCCACGACCATTTTCGCTCCGGAAGAAATTCCGAGAACGAAAGGTCCGGCAATAGGATTAGAAAAAAATGTCTGCAGCAAAAAGCCTGAAAGAGACAATGCACCACCAAGCAGCGCTGCCATCAGAATTCTCGGAAGACGGATCTTCCATATAATATTGTACTCTGTCGCCGCTCCTTCTTTCAGAAAGAGAATGCGCAGAATCTTAGGCACCGGAATATGAACATTTCCGGTATTGATATTTAGCACCGTCACAACACAAAATACTGCTGCAAGAATCAGAAATACCGCTGTGTATCTTGTGCGCCGTCTGAAATTTTCCTGATGAAAACTTGTCTGCTCCATTCTTCTACTCCATCTTTTCAAGAAATGTCATCTGAGATGCATCACCGTCTGTCAGCATCAGATGCATATCTTTAATCAGCTCTCCGACTGTATCTGTTGCCTGATATAAGTTCTTTCCAGTATACCAGACATTTCCGTCTTTCACCGCCTTGAATTCAGAGAACAATTCATTCTTTGCTTCCAACTCACTGATACTATTTATCTGTCCGTCGATCGTCCCGTTGTAGATCAGATAATCTGCATCTACAGCAGTCGCATAGAATTCCTCCATCGTCAGTTTAACAGATGGTGCGTTGCTGTCCGGATTCTTCAGATCTTTGAACGCATATCTTCCACCTGCGATTTCGATCATTGACGGAATATAATCGTCAGATTTTCTCACAACGATTGAACCATCTGTACTCACATAGAAATAAGCAACCGTCTTTTCCGTGTTCTCGAATCCTTTCAGTTCCTCGATCACATGAGCCTGCTGGTCAAAAAATGTATCCGCTTCTTCCTCTTTATTCAGAAGCGCCCCATAAAGCTTGATCCACTCGGTTCTTCCAAGCGGATGTGACTCATAACTGGAGTAGTCTACAAATACCGGAATCCCAAGATCTTCGATCATTTCCTGTACTTTCGGTGTATGAAGGATCATCGTTGATTCAATTGCCAGATCACAATCTCCGTCAACGAGAGTCTCATAATCCGGTTCGCTGTATTTTCCCGCAAATGTCATCGCTCCGGATTCCATTGCTTCCTTTGCACTCTCTACATACCAGCCGGAAGCCTCAAGTCCGGAGAATTTTACCTTGTCAATTCCGCCGATTGCATCAAACAGAGACATGGATGCTGTCGCCGCCATATAAATATTCTCTGTCGGCTGCTGGATCACAACAATATCATCCGCCAGATTTTCCGGTTCTTCTTCACCTTCCGGAACGATCAGATATTGCTTATCTTCATGGACATCGATTAACTTATATCCGTCCTTATAATAGTATACATCGAATTCTGTCGCGTAAGTCAGATCCATTGTAGATTCATAGGTAAGCCCTTCGATCTCCGGTGCTTTTTTTGTCTTGTCGGCTGTATCTTTGGTCTTATCCTTTGTTACATCTGTACCTGCTGAATTATTACCGCTGTTTCCACCGGAGGCTGCGGTAGAACCGCAGCCTCCGAGCAGAAGTGCAGCTGAAAGCATGAACGCTGTGATTCTGCATCTTCTTATCTTCATTCTATTTTTCTCTCCTATTTCTCTGCCGCTGCTACTGCCGCATCAAACTTCTCGTTCGTCAGCTCTTCACATCCGTAGAGAACACCGTAAACCTTGATCCACTCCTGCTTTCCAAGTTCTGTCTTTTCCTCGGAAGAACGATCAACGAGTACCGGAATTCCAAGCATTGCAAGCTTTTCTGTCAGCTCTTCGAACTGTTCCGTCTTCTCTTCTACTGTCAGAGTCTCTTTTGTATCTTTACTGTCTTTATCTGCTATTTTGTCAGTATCTTTCGCTGCATTTTCCTCAGAATCTTCTCTTGGAAGAATATCTCCTGTAAACAATGCAAGATTCACTTCACTCTTCACAAAATTCTTCAGTTTCAACTTGTCCGCTGTTCCTGCATATGCAACTTCAGCATTCTTCTCTCCGTCTTTTGCTTTCATCTTATCAGCAATCTCGGATACTGTACAGTCTTTGCTCTTTATTCCAACTGCCACAATATTATCAAGAAGATCGAGATCTTTCATCGTATTCAGAATCTCATCAGACTCTGCATAAGTATGATCTGTCGGTTTTTTCACAATGATCATATCCTGCTCAAGACCAACCGGAACTTCCACATCCTCCGGAACAATCAGATATTTCACAACATTTCCCTTGTAAAGCTCTGCTGCCAGTTCCTGTTCGCTTGTGCCGTTGTTATCCGAAGCTGCGGATTCCTCGACAGAAGCATCTACTTTGCTTTCTGCATCTGAGTTCTTAGAATCTTCTGATCTATTGATCGTAACAGAAGCTACTTTCTTCTTGGAAGACTTCTCTTTATCTTCTGCAGACTTCTCATTTTCAGACTTTGTTTCCTCTGCTTTTTCAGGGTCTCTTGCTGTGTCCTTCGTCATATCGATTTCAAGAAGTACAATCCCCTGATCATAATGATAAATCTTGAAATATTCTGCATAGTCAAGCTTTGTTTCTGACTGATATTCCAAACCTATAATTTCAGGTGCTTGTTCATCCAGCTTCTGGTTACTGCTTGTTGAAACATCTGTTCCGTTTGCAGATGTTCCTCCATTCGCCGCTGCAAGATAAATGAAAATCGTATATTCTATCTCATGTGCAACAGACATTTTATCTGTCATTCCAATAATCTTATTGTTCTGATTCAATGCAACTGGGATAACAGCTGTCGCTGATCCGCCGCCCTTTGTTGTGTAATACTTATTTCCATTCGCTTTCACATACTGATAATGATCACTGCTGAACACGAGTGTTGCATAAGCCTGTCCGTTCTTAATCGTTACTTTATTACAAGTGATTTGAACCTTACCTGTTCCACCTGACCAGGTAAAACGATCCGGAGTATATACACCGTCTTTCAGTGTTGTTCCACTGTCTACATGAGAAGTAGAACCACTTGTATCGGATTCGTATTTTGATACATTATCTGCTTTTCCGTCATTTCCATCTGTTTTTCCTGAATTAGTTCCAGATACAGAACCGCCTGGAAAAGCAGAATTGTTTGTTCCTGTATTACCTGTATTGTTGGAACCACCAGTAGTTCCGGAATTTCCTGTGTTTCCGTTGTTTCCGGAATCACCTTTATTCTCAGAATCTGTAGAATTAAGATTGGCAATCTTCTTCATTGTCTCTGACTGGAAAGTCAACGTTCTGTCATACCAGATTCCTTTTTTAATGGAATAGGCTGCTACTGCGATTTCCTTATCCAACGCTTCTACCGGAACGGTATAAGTATATTTTCCTTCTTTATTCACCTGATATGGAATCCAGGATGACTGATCTGCGCTTGCAGCCTCTTCCTTTGTTCCCATATACAGATAGCCGTAACCGGTTCCGCTTAATGTAAGCACGGCACTCATTTTTCCGTCTTTTGCTGTCAGAATACAATCCACTACTTTAAACATGGAAGAACTGGAAGTTACGTCCATACTGTAGATTCCGTTTGCTACTGTTGCTTCCGGTGCTGGATTCGGATTTGGAACCGGATCCGGTGTCGGAGTTGGAGTTGGTGCTGGATCCGGTGTTGAGGTTTCTCCCGGATTCGGAATGTACATCCATAAGTACTGTTTGTCATACCAGGTCTGATCTTTTGACTTTCTCAAAGATACCGGAATTGTCTGACCTGCTTTTTCTTTCGGCACATTAAAATGAAATGTCCATGCACCTTCTTCATCCTTTGTTCCTTCTATAACAGATGCTTTCAACAAATCATCTTTTGAACCAAGATATAGCGCATCAAATCCTGTGTTGTTTGTCTTGATCGTAATATCAAGTTCGCCATCCTTTTCAACAACTGTTGATTCACTGACCTTGAACATCTTGAACTCTTCAGCATCTTCTTTTACTACTTTCACAGATTCTCCAGTTACAGAAGGAGCCTCCTGCAGTGGCGGAAGTTCCGGTTCCGGAGTATTCGTAGAATCGTTAGAATCTGTAGAAGGTTCTGACTTGCCTGTCTCATCTTTTATCTGTGTATCCTTGTTATCAGTTTTTTCGTCCGCAACCTGATCTGAGACAGTTGTGCCTGGATTTTTCCCGGTGGTTTCTGTATCTTTCTCTTCTGAGTTGTTTTCTGAATTATTTTCTGAGTTATTCTCTAAATCTGGTTTTGTTTCTGCTTCGATTGAATTCTGATTATCTGATTTATCCGAAGAATTATCAACTTTATCAGATTCCTCTGTCTGATCTTCTTTTGTTAAATCGTCATTTCCTTTATCTTCTTTAACATTTCCCGCGTCTTCTGTCTGACTTTCATCTTGTTTCTTATCTAGATCAGCTTCTTCCACCTCAACAGTTTCCTGTAAATTTGTCTCACACTGCTGCTCATTTTCTGCCGCATATGTTCTTGTATAAGACAATGGTGAAATCATCATAGAACCTGTCAGCATAAGCGCAAGCCATCTGCTCTTATTTTTCATTTCTTTTTTGTCTCCTCTTAAGTTGTGAATTATAAAATACGGAAAATGGATAGAATTATCCTGAATCGAATGAATGATTTTTTCGGTACAATCAATTACTCGTGATCTGGAATTCGTATATTCCCCGCACCAGCGACCGGCAGGTTTCCTGACTTACAGATCTTCTATACAGAACACCTTCCCGGTCTCCCAGTGGATGTGCGGACTCTCCACACTTGCCTGTATAGGAGCGGTCTTCTGAAATCTAATTTCTAAGAAGACCGCATCTCTGCTCACAGTGACGAGTTCGTACAGGTCTTGCACCTGTTTCCCTTTTACCTGTTTCGATCAGGATATGGAAATATATTCCTGATCAAACAGCACCGAACGCTATTATTTCTGACTAACTATAACATTTCATTATATTGAAGTCAACTATTCCGCCTTCACGGCCCAGCGCATCTTCGTAGATCTTGCTCTTCCGTTCTGTGCACATTCCTGCGCTGACGGACGTACAACATCCCTTGCATATTCGGAATAGATTCCTTCTTTATATCCTGCTTTGAGTGCTTTCTTTACAAGCTTGTCCTCTCCGGAATGGAATGTAAGAATTGCTACTCTTCCGCCCGGTTTTAATGCTCCCGGGAGTTTCTCCATAAATTCATACAGCACTTCGAATTCATTATTCACATCTATGCGAAGTGCCTGGAATGTTCTCTGACAAGTCTTTTTGATAATGTCCTTCTTTTCTTTATTATTTGGAAGGAAATCTAAAGTCTTCTCGATGACATTTCTAAGCTTTGTTGTTGTATCAATGCGATTGCCCTTGCGGATCTCTGTTGTGATCGCTTTCGCCAGCTCTTCGCAGTATGGCTCATCTGAATTCTCGTAAAGCATTCCGGCAAGCTCTTCCTCGGAAATGTTATCAAGGCGCTCTGCTGCGCTGATTCCCTTCTCCTGGTTCAATCGCAGATCCAGCGGTCCGTCAACTTTGAAGGAAAATCCTCTCTTTGGATTGTCGATCTGCATAGAGGAAACTCCAAGGTCCGCAAGGATAAAATCAAATCCTCCAACTTCTTTCGCAATCTCATCGATCGTGCAGAAGTTCTGCAGACGGATACTTAAAATATCTTCTCCGAATCCCTGATCTGCCAGACGTTTTCTTGTCTTCGCAGACTCTTCCGGGTCAACATCTGTTGCATAGATGTGCCCCTCACCTTTCAGACATTCCAGCATTGCTTTCGTATGTCCACCGTATCCGAGTGTCGCATCGAATCCAGTCTCACCCGGCTGGATTTTCAGGAAATCCAGGATCTCATTTACCATGATAGAAATGTGCATTCCGGCAGGAGTATTTCCCTTCTGGATTACATGCGCAATTGTATCCTTGTATTTCTCCGGCTGTAACTCTTTATATTTCTCCTCGAATTTCTTCGGGTATTTTCCTTTATAATGCACACGGCGCTTGTGCGGGGTCTGATTCGTATCATTATTTATTTCTGTCATAGTGAACCTCCTGTCTGGTTTTTGGTTTTTCTCTATTACTATGAATAGAAGATATCATTTTCTATCACACTATCATTCATACAGC
>ENA-OPCD01002714-OPCD01002714.1-human-gut-metagenome-genome-assembly--contig:-NODE-2714-length-12123-cov-2.765744_pt1 | contig 12123 bp, 8 predicted proteins | sample MGYA00241560_ERZ501471 | MGnify/ENA primary metagenome ERZ501471 (study PRJEB25962, sample SAMEA2042578) | human gut metagenome | biome: human gut; feature: human-associated habitat; material: faeces...
GCAGCTCGTCGATGGTGACCGGGCGGCCAAAGTCCAGCGTGAGTGCGGCGTTGGGGTCGCGGTTGATGCCCCAGCTCTGGTAGGGCCAGATGCCGTGGGCGTCGTTCTCGTAAATGCCGTCGATGGCGTTGCGGGCCGCAAAGACAGCCTCGCCGCGGGTCTCAACGTTGGCATGGGCATGGGGGAAGAAGCCGGTGTCGCCGTGCTCGTCATAGGGGTTGTAGGCCAGGTTGCGGCGCGCGGCGATCTCCTCCGGGGTGGCAAAGCGGGCGCGGATGATGTGGCAGGCACCGGCAAAGCTCTTGGGGCTGTAGGTGATGGCCTGCTCACCGAACGGGATGTGGAAGTTGATCTCGCGCTTGACGACGTAGACGAGGGCCGGGGCCATTGTGTCCTCAAACTGGATGACCACATACTGGCCGGGCGTGCCGATCTCCAGCGAGACACGGTCACCGGGCTTGTAGGCGTTCATGTAAACAAGGCTGACCTGCTCCGCTCCGGGGGCGGTGAGCAAGGTGTTGCCGTCGGTATCCAGCATTTTCAGTTTCAAAAGTTCCATTTATAAAGTCTCCTTTTGGTACCGCTGTACCCACGTCAGCACTGCGGCAGCAGTTTCGGCTTGCGTAAGATTGTCGGTTGGCAAAAAATCCACGCGGGATTGCGCTGCAAACCAACGCTCCTTGGCAGGCAACAGGTGTTGTACGGTGTGGTCAAAAAATCCACGGTCACGTGTGGTGTCGCCCTCTTTGCGTTGTTGTAAGACGGATACGGATGCCTGTAAAAACAGAGTGCGGTCTATGCGGCAGCGGCGCAACGCGGCAAGTTCCGCCGCAAGTGCTTGCCTGACAGGCCAATCCTTCCCAATGCTGGCAGGATAAAACAGGGTGTAAAACTCGATTTCCTGCGGGCCTAAATCTATGAGCGCACAGGGGCAGGCAGCTGCGCGGTCGTAGCGGTCAATTTCCTGTTGGATAAATGCCCGCTGAATTTCGCAGTAGTCGGCAAATCTGTGTTTGTCTAACCCGCGCCCCTGCAAATTGGAGAGGGCCGGGGAGTTGTCCTCAAAAAATACGGCCACCGCAGGATCGTGCGCGGCAACATAACGAGCCGCGGTGGTTTTTCCTACGGCCATGCCGCCCTGCAAAGCCAGCACCATTACCATACCTCCACGCTTAACGTACCGCAGAAATATACCCGTGTGCGGTACAGGGTATCGGGCCAAGCCTGACGCAGGCGGGCATCTGTAATGGGTACAGACTCAACAAGAATTTTCGCAGCGCCGTCTGTTTTAACCTCTGCCAAGGTGCCCAGGTGCACACACGCACCGCTTATGACGGGCTTCTCGACGCTCATCAGCGTCAGGGCCACGGTGCCCGGGTAGTCGGTCTCATCGCGCAAGGTCAGGCCGGTATCGGTCAGGTGTACGCTGCGGCGGTAACGGCCCAGCCCCGGCACACTGCCGTAGGCGGGGGCAAGGTCCATCGCAAGGCCGTCCAGCGCGTCGGTCACAGTGACGTCTGCGGCGGCAAATGCGGCGCCGGGCTGCTGGTCGTATTTGGCACCGTCCGGGTCGAACTGGGGCAGGTTGTGCCAGCCGGACTGCATCGTCCAGATCTCATACCGCTGGGGGCTGAACGTCTTTTTGCTGTAGGTCTCCACGCCGACGTCGATCAGCAGCGGTCTGCCGTCCCTGTAGAGCGTCACGCTGCCCACATCGTTGTGGTTGTGGCTGTCGGCGTTGCTGCCGGCCTTGCCGCCCAGTGCATAGGCACCGCGGCGGCTGACGAGAATGCCGACGCTGGGATACCAGACATCGTGCGGAGCGGCGGGGGCGGCGGTTTTGGCAAAGTCGGTGACCTCGCGCTCGGCCATTGCGGCCTGGATGTGGTAGAACAGGTTGATGCCCTCACTGTCGTCGGGGTGGTGCAGACGGTCCGGGTCGGGGTCCGCGGCCAGTACGGCGGCCCAGTCGCGGGCGGCCGGCAGGCTGCCCACCCGTTTGCCGAACAGGTACTCCCGTACACCGCGGGCCCCGGCCAGCGGGCTGCAGTCGGCAAAGTTCAGGTAATACGGCCCGGCAATGTGCATGTTGACGATGTACTCGGCCATGTTCCTGATCTTCGGCTCGGCCCAGACGTCGTCAAAGACGCCGGGGGCCATTTTGCACAGCAGGTCCAGCGCGTTGAACATCGTCAGCGCGGCGTGGCGGTAATACTGTGCGCCCTCGCTGCAGCAGCCGTCGTCACCGTGGTCCTTCAAAAAGCAGTCGATGCTGTAGGCGGCCTGCTGCACATAGGCGGGCAGGTCCTCGGCAGGGGCGCACTGGGCGGCGGCCAGCAGTACGTTCTGGGTACACCAGGGCGTCCAGTTGCACATCGGCTCGTCGCCGTTGCCCATCCACCAGAAGTGGCTTGTAAAATAAGGCGTCAGGATGCGGGCGTTCAGCTCCCGCTCCATCCGCGCCGTGATGCCCGACGCGGCAGTATCCAGCTCATCGGGCAGTAAGTACCGGGTCAGCGCCAGCAGTGCGCCGGTCTCGGCGGCAAACAGGTCCACGATGGGGCGGGTGGTGTCCGGCAGGGGCAGCTGCGGGGTGTCCCGGATGTAGCTGTTGTGGGCGGGCAGCTGCCATGCGCTTTCCTCACAGATCGCCCATACGGTATCTGCAATTTCATCCAGAAAGCGCCCGGTGTGCTCCACACACTCGGCACTTACCAGCGCGCACAGCCGCGCCCGGCGGGAGAAGTAAGCCGTCTCCCATGGCGTGCGCCGCCCAGTGTGGGTGAAATCCAGCCAGAGCGAGAGCGGCAGGGGCGCAATGGGCGTTTGCAGTGCGGCTTCCCCCGCCTGCAAAAAGCGCTGCTTTGCCCGCAGGGGCAGCCCCTGCCATGCGGTGCGTTCCTTGGCAGGGGGGAAGGGCCGGTAATCGGGAAGAAATTCCGGCAGATGGGCAAGTTGTTCCTGTATCATAAAAGCCTCCGATTTTAAATACTTTGCTGGTATTCCCGCGGGCTGAGCCCTGTGACCTTTTTGAACACCTTGGAAAAATAAAAGGCGCTTTCGTACCCCAGTTTCTCAGCGATCTCGTATACTTTCAAATCGCCCTGTTCCAGCATCTCCTTCGCCGCAGCGATGCGGGTCTCGGTGATGTACTCCACAAAGCCGCTGTCGCCGTATTTGCCGAACAGCTGGCTGAGGTAGTTGGGCGAAAAATTGAATACCGCCACATCGGCCAGCGTCAGTTTTTCCGAAAGGTGATTCTTAATATACTCCTGCACCTGTGCCACCACCTGCATCTTCCCGGCGGTGGCGTCGCCCTCGTTGACCTCCACGAACTGGATGGGCTGCTCCACCGTGAGCAGGGGCTGCAGGTGGGCGTTTTCCCGGCAGCGGCGCGCCAGCCCCAGCAGGGAGCCGGTGGGGCGACCTACCGCCCAGAGCAGCCGTACCGTGAAATAGTTGTATAGAATTTGGCTGGCGCGTTCCAGCAACGGGCGCAGCACCGTCCGGTAGTTCTGGCACTGGACATCGGTCAGGCAGAACAGCACATTGCAGCGCATGGCATCCGCCCCGGTCACATAGCAGGGCAGATAGTTCTGCAGGGTGGTCTCCAGCATCCGCCCGCAGGAAAAGCTCAGCTTCAGCTGCTGGGCGGGAGTAAGGGCGGTATTGGCGATGATCTCGCAGCTGGCTACAAGATAGGCGTCGCTTGCAAGGTTCAGCTCCATGTGCTGCAAAGGCTGCTCCAATGCGGCTTCGTCCGGGAACAGCCCGGCGTACAGCCGCACGAAAAAACGCTCCTGATAGCTGCGCACACTCTCGGCAAGATTTTCCTGTGCCGACAATTCGCCCAGCAAAGCACGCTCCTTTTTTACCTTTTCGGCGGCCTTGGCAAGGGCGGTTTGCAGGTTCTCGGGGGTCAGGTCCAGCTTGACCAGATAATCCACCACTCCGGCACCCATGGCCTGCTTGATGTAATCAAATTCTTCAAAGCTGGTCAGCATGATAAAGGCGGGCAGGGCGTTGCGCTCCCGGCAGGTGCGGGCAAGGGTAAGCCCGTCCATCACCGGCATTTTTACGTCGGCAATGACGATATCCGGCTTCTCCCGCTCAATGAGTTCCAGCGCCAGCTTTCCGTTGCGGGCGGTGCCGCAGACGGTATAGCCCAGCTTTTCCCATTCCAGCATCCCCTGCAGGCCGATGAGCACCAGCGGCTCATCATCCACCAGTAATATCCGCAGCATGGGTGTCTCCTTTCTGTTGATAGGGCAGCCGGATGGTGACCTCGGTGCCCACGTCCTCTTCACTTTCAATGGTCAGGCCGTAACCCTCGCCAAAGGAATACCGGATGCGGCGGTTCACGTTCCACAGGCCGACATGACGGAACTTTTCAGCCTTTTCGGCACCCTCGGCGGGCTCGTCCAGAAGGTGAGCTACCTGCTCCGGCGGCATGCCCACGCCGTCATCGGTAATGCGCAGCAATACGTCCCCGGTATCCGGGTCGGTGGAGATATCCAGCAGCACGCTGCCGTGGCCGCCCTTGGGTTCCAGCCCGTGGAAGATGGCGTTTTCCACCAGCGGCTGCAAGGTGAACCGGGGAATCATGCAGTCCCGGCAAAGGGTCTCGCTTTCAATGCGGGAGACCTCAATCTCCAGGTCGCCGCCGTAGCGGTACTGCTGGATGGTAAAGTAATCGTTGAGCAATGCCAGCTCCTCCTGCAAAGGCACCAGCTTCTGGGTGCCTTTGGAGATGCTTTTGGTCAGCCGTGCAAAGGCGGTGACCATCTCGGCAATGCCGGGCGCGTGCTGGATGGTAGCCATCCAGCGGATGCTGTTGAGGGTGTTGTAGATAAAGTGCGGGTTCACCTCGTTTTGCAGCATCCGGTATTCCAGCTCCTGCTTGCGACGTTCGTCCTCCACCCGGCGGGTCATCAGGCTGTCCACGTTTTCAGCCAGCTGGTTGATGCCCCGGCCGATGTCGCCCAGCTCGTTGTTCCACTCCACCGTGCGGTCGGGGGCAAAGTTGCCGCTGCCCACGGTTTCGATGCGCTTTTGCAGCGCCTCCACCGGGCGGGTGATGACCCGCTCCAGCCAGTGCTGCATCAAAAAGCTCAGTCCCCAGATGATGGCAGTGCCAAGGGCGACCAGCCACAGGTACACGCCGTAGTGCAGCAAAAAGGTATTTGCGGGCAAAAGCTGTACCAGTGCCGCGCTGCGGCCGTTCAGTGTTACCTTGACTACATAATACTTCTGGCCGTCCAGCTGCACCTTGCCCTGCCATGCGGTCTGCTCTGTCACGCCGTTATTGCTGCCGGTGCGCAGGGTGTAGTCCACCTCCCGCAGGCGGTTCTCAGTCTCGGTCAGGCTGCCGTTTTCGATCTGCCACAGGCGGCTGCCCATCTCCCAGTACAACGCGCTGCCGTCGGTCAGGCTGTAGCCCGCGGCCGGGTCGGTGATAATGGCGGTGTCCAGCGCAAGGTAGGTGCTGCCCCGGTGCAAGGTGCCCTTGCCGCAGCGGACAGGCTGGCTGAGGGCGATGCAGCCCGGACTGCCGGGCAGCAGCGGGTCGGTAGTGAACTGCATCCCGTAACCCTTGGTGAGAAACTGCTTTATGCTGGTGCGGTTGAGCGCCGCCGAGGCGTTCAGCGGGCCGAACTGCAAATGCCGGTCGTTCTCATTGGTAACAAAAAAGCGGAGGATATGGCTGTACAGGGTGCTGGAATAGTATTTTTCCTGCATGGCTTCGTAGGCGGCAATGGTCTGGGTGCCGTTGATATTTTCCTGCGTGATGTACCGCCGCACGGTGCTGTCGATGGAAGCCCAGTTCAAAAGAGCATCGGCGCTGTCCAGACTGGTCTCGATGGAGGTAGCCACCAGCCGCAGGTTGAACTCTGCCGCCTGCAGGGAGTTGGCGCGCACATATTGGTTGGAGAGGGTGAACAGCGCCGCGCCCACAGCCAGCGAGGTAAGGATGGTAAAAAAGCGCATCCCCCACACGATCTGCCGCCGCAGCGGGAAACGATGGCTGCTCTTCATAGCGGAGCCTCCTTTCCGGTAATATTTTGCATTCTTTCCTTTATACAGTACTGATTCCGGCGCGGTTTGTCAACGACTTTTTTCATGGAAATTGTGTACTTTATACGCTTTTTTCTTGTGCCATGGATGTAAACTGTGCAAGAGAACAAGAAAGTGCAGACTCCAGTGTAAGAAAGTGCATCTTTTTTTAAAAGATACAGAAAAACTGCAACTCTTCCCGGAATTTTTCCATTCCGGTTTTTGCGTTTGTGCGGTATCCTAGTGTCAACAAAAGCGAGCGGCTCCCCGGCACGGGGGAGAACGCTGCACGAAATACACACACTGCCCTGAAGGAGGACACACTTATGAAAAAGATCTCTCGTCGTTCGTTCCTTACCGCTGCCGCAGCCTGCGGCGCTGCTGTTGCCCTGAGCGCCTGCGGCGGCTCTTCCGCAAGCTCCACCGCTGCTTCCTCCACTGCCGGTTCCACCGCTGCTTCCGCAGCCGCAGGCCCTGTTACCCTGCAGTGGTCGGTGTGGGATAAGGAGTCCACCCCCTACTGGCAGGCCATGGCCGACGGCTACATGGCAAGCCACAAGGACGTGACCATCGAGATGGTGGATCTGGGCTCCAGCGATTACATGACCGTTCTGGCCACCCAGCTGGCTGGCAGCGCCGATCTGGATATCGTGACCATCAAGGATATCCCCGGCTACGCAAACCTGATCAATTTGGACTACCTCAAGCCCCTGAACGAGGTACTGACCCGCGACACTGGCGATTTCAACGGCACCATCGAGCAGCTGACCACCGACGACGGCAACTTCTACGCCGTGCCCTTCCGCAGCGACTTCTGGGTGCTGTACTACAACAAGGATCTGTTCGATAAGGCCGGTGTGGAGTATCCCTCCAATGACCTGACGATGGAAGATTACGATGCTCTGGCACGCAAGATGACCAGCGGCTCCGGCGACACCAAGGTCTATGGCTGCCACTACCACACCTGGCGCTCCGCCGCTTCTCTGTTCTCCATTCTGGACGGCAAGAACACCATCATCGACGGCAAATACGACTTCATGAAGCCCACCTACGATATGGTCATTGCCCAGCAGAAGGACGGCATCTGCATGGACTACGGCTACCTCAAGACCTCTTCTCTGCACTACTCCGCAGCCTTTGAGAACCAGCAGTGCGCAATGGTCAACATGGGCAGCTGGTTCATTTCCACGCTGGAAGCTTACATGAAGGATGCTGAGACCAAGTTCAACTGGGGCATCGTCAAGTATCCGCACCCCGCTGGTGCAGAGGCTGGTTCTACGCTGGGCACTGTGACCAGCCTGGCCATCAACGCCGATTCTCCCAAGGCAGAGGCCGCTGCCGACTTCATCAACTGGTGTGTCTCTGAAGAGGGCGCACAGGCCATTGCCAAGACCGGCACCTTCCCGGCCTGCGGCTCCGCTGCTACCGCCGAGATCATCAAGTCCACCGAAGGCTTCCCCGAGGACAGCAACTCTGTGGATGCACTGACCACCAGCAACGTTTATCTGGAGATGCCCTACACCCAGTACGCATCTGATATCGAGACCATTCTGAACGCCGAGCACGATGCCATTATGACCATGAGCGAGACCGTGGACGAGGGCATCCAGAACATGAACGATCAGGTTCCCGCAGTTCTCGGCTGATAAAGCGTTTTCCGCAATGGTTTGCGGTTCTCCTTCTTCATTGTTTTCAATCCCCATTCATTTTCCGATGACGAGCATCGGAAAAAAGCCCTGTCCGAGCGGGGCGGGTATGCACAGCGCCCGCCCCGCTCATTTTTTGGAAAAACTGTTATACTTCCGGGAAAGGAGGCTCTTTTATGGCGAGTGCTGCTGTCCAGAATAAAACTCCCCGTAAAGTGCTAAAAAAATCGACCCGCGATTCCCTGATCGCGTATTCCTTCATTGCGCCAAACTTCATTGGCTTCTGCGTGTTTACGCTGGTGCCCATGGTGTTTGCCATTGCGCTGGCTTTCTGCGCATGGGACGGCCGCCACGCCATCGAGTTTATCGGTCTGAAGAACTTTGTAAAACTCTTTACCACCGATAAAATTTTTCAGGCGGCGCTGAAAAATACCATCGTCTACGTCATTGGCACGGTGCCGCTGACGCTGGCCTGCTCGCTGGCCATGGCTGTGCTGCTGAACCAGAACGTGAAGCTGCGCAACTTCTTCCGCACCGTGGCGTTCTTCCCTTACGTTGCTTCGCTGGTGGCGGTGGCAGCGGTGTGGAACATGATCTTCAACCCCTCCATGGGCCCCATCAACATGATCCTGAACCAGTTCTTTGGCGTGGCGGTGGAAAACCTGCCCCGCTGGGCTGCCGGTAAGGACACCGCTATGATCACGGTCATCCTGTTCAGCGTGTGGAAGAACATGGGTTACTACATGGTCATCTATCTGGCAGGCTTGCAGGGCTGCAACCCGGACCTGAACGAAGCCGCCGAGCTGGACGGTGCAAATCGCTGGCAGCAGTTCTGGCACATCACCCTGCCGCAGCTGCGCCCCACCACCTTCTTTGTGGTCATTATGCTCACCATCTCCGGCTTCAAGGTCTACGACCAGATGTACATGATCACGCAGGGCGGCCCCGGCACTGCTACCATGACGCTGGTGTACTACATCTATAATGTGGCCTTCGTCAATACCCCGAAATACGGCTACGCAAGTGCAATTTCCATGGTGCTGTTCGTACTGGTGCTGATCGTTACCATCATCCAGTTCCGCGGCTCCAAGGGCGATAACTGAGAAAGGAGGAAGAAACCATGGCAACCGCTGTTATTAAAGACCACGCTTCCCAGAAGCGCCGCAATTTCATCTCCAAGTTCCTGATCTATTTCTTCCTCATCGTCATCACAGCTTGTATGCTACTGCCTTTTTTGTGGATGCTGTCCTCCTCCTTTAAGCTGAATAAGGACGTGTTCGGCTTCCCCATCCAGTGGATCCCCAAAAATCCCCGCTGGCAGAACTATGTGGACATCTGGACCCAGATCCCGCTGCTGACCTTTGTGAAAAACACGGTCAAGATCACCGTGGTGGTCACCCTGTTGCAGCTGTTTACCTCCTCCTTTGCAGCCTACGCCTTTGCAAAGATGCAGTTCAAGGGCAAAAACGTGCTCTTCCTCGGCTACATTGCCACCATCGCAGTGCCTTGGCAGGCCTACATGGTGCCCCAGTTCATGATGATGAGCTCGTGGCATTTGAACAACACCCATCTGGCCATTATGTGCCTGCAGGCCTTCAGCGCCTTCGGCGTGTTCCTGATGAAGCAGTTCTACGAGGGCGTGCCTACCGAGCTGTGTGAGGCTGCCCGCATTGATGGCCTGAGCGAGTACGGCATCTGGTGGCACATCATGCTGCCGCTCAGCCTGCCCGCCCTGTCCACCCTGACCATCTTCACCTTTGTGAACACCTGGAACGACTTCCTTGGCCCCCTGATCTACCTGACCAAGACCGAACTCAAGACCATCCAGATCGGTCTGCGTATGTTCATCACCCAGTATTCTGCAGAGTACGGCCTGATCATGGCGGCCTCTGTGGTGGCACTGATCCCGGTGCTGATCGTGTTCCTCTCCCTGCAGAAGTATTTTGTGCAGGGCGTGGCATCCACCGGCATCAAGGGCTAAATAAATCACCCGTAAGCGGGGCGTGGGCAGTACCCGCGCCCCGCATTTTTTGCAGAAATAGAGGGAAAACGTTATGTTATATCCTGAACAGAATGAAGCGCGCTTGAAGCTGAGCCTTGACGGCACATGGGCGTTTGCGCTGGGCAGCTGCGTGGAAGACCAGTTCGATCCCGCAAAGCCCCTGCCGGATGCCCAGCCCATCGCCGTGCCCGCCAGCTACAACGACCAGAACGACCAGACCACCGCCCTGCGCCGCCACTACGGCTGGGCATGGTATCAGCGCAAAGTTACCCTGCCCACTTTCTGCGCCGGGCAGCGGGTGGTGCTGCGGTTCGGCTCGGTGACCCACACCGCAAAGGTCTGGCTGAACGGCCAGCTCATTGCACAGCACAAGGGCGGCTTTACCCCCTTTGAAGCAGACGTCACCGCCCTGCTGCGCCCCGGCGAGACGGTGCTGCTGACCGTCGCCTGCGACAACCGGGTAAACCACAGCACCCTGCCTGTGGGCAACGAGGACGGACAACTGGCCTTCTTTGGCTCGGACAACGCGGGCATCCCCAGCGTGGAAGCCGCCAAGCGCGCCGCCGCACCCCAGAACCGCCCGAACTTTGATTTCTTCAACTATGCGGGCATCCACCGCCCGGTGGTGCTCTACACCACCCCAAAAGAGTATATCGAGGATGTGACCGTAGTGCCCGCCGTGGACGGCACGGTGCAGTATGCGGTCAAAACCACCGGCAGCGCGCCTGTCCATGTCACGGTGCTGGATGCGGACGGCAACGCCGTTGCAAGCGCCGAGGGTACAGAAGGCACGATCACCATCCCGGAAGTGCATCTCTGGGAGCCCAGACCCGGCACGCCCTACCTGTACACCCTGCACATCACCTGCGGGGCGGATGTCTACGACCAGACCTTTGGCGTGCGCAGCATTGAGGTGCGGGGCACACAGGTGCTTTTGAACGGAAAACCGCTCTATTTCAAGGGCTTTTGCAAGCACGAGGACTTTACCGCCCATGGGCGCGGCTTTGACCCGGTGCTGAACGTGAAGGATGTGAACCTGATCCACTGGGCAAACGCCAACGCGGTGCGTACCAGCCACTACCCCTACGCTGAGGAGTTCTACGACCTGTGCGACCGGGAGGGCATTCTGGTCATGGACGAGACCCCGGCGGTGGGCATCGGCGGCGGGGCGGCGGTGAATCCTTACAAGGAATATCCCCTTGCGGAGCATCACCGGCAGGTGCTTGCCGAGATGATCCATCGGGACAAAAACCACCCCTGCGTGGTGCTGTGGAGCCTTGGCAACGAGCCGGATCTGGAGCACTTCCCGCAGGATGCCTACGATTACTGGCACCCGCTGTATGAGCTGGCGCATCAGCTGGACCCGCAGAACCGCCCGGTCACCCTCGTCTGCTGCCAGAACGACTATACGAAGGATATCACCACCCGCACCATGGATATCGTCTGCATCAACCGCTACTACGGCTGGTACAACCTTTCCGGCGACATGGACGCTGCCTGCTACGGCTTGAATCAGGAGCTGGATTTCTGGGCAGAGCAGCACAAGCCCGTAATGATGAGCGAGTACGGTGCGGACACCGTGGCAGGGCTGCACACCGCCGGAGCCGAGATGTTCAGTGAGGAGTTTCAGGTGGAGTTCTACCGCCGTCTGGATGCAGAGTTTGACAAGCGCCCGTGGTTTGTGGGAGAATTTGTCTGGAACTTTGCAGACTACGACACCGTGCAGGGCCCCATGCGGGTGGATGGCAACAAAAAAGGTCTGTTCACCCGGGATCGCCGCCCCAAGCTGGGCATGCACTTTCTGCGCCAGCGGTGGGCAGAGATACCTACGTTTGGATTTAAGGAGTAATCATGATGAAAACCTACCAGAACCACGCTATGACCGACGCCGAGGCACGGCAGGCACTGGCCGATGCCTGCAAACAGGTGGAGACCAATCTGCCCCTGTACACCTACCAGTGCCAGAACCATTCCAGTGTGAACGATATCTACCCCGGCTGCGCCAATAACCAGTGGACCTGCGGCTTTTGGCCCGGTGAGATCTGGCTGGCCTACGAGGCCACCGGGGACGAAAAATTCAAGACAGCCGCCCTCATTCAGGTGGACAGCTTTGCGGACCGCATTGCCCGCAAGGTGGAGGTGGACCACCACGATATGGGCTTTTTGTACAGCCCCACCTGCGTGGCAGCGTGGAAGCTGGTGGGCAGCGAAACCGGCAAAAACGCCGCCATTGCCGCCGCCGACCAGCTGCTGACCCGCTACCAACCCAGCGGCCGCTTCTTGCAGGCATGGGGCACTATGGACGACCCCGGCAACTACCGCTATATCATTGACTGCATGCTCAATGTGCCGCTGCTGTACTGGGCAGCGCAGGTGACCGGTAGCGACCACTACCGCGAGATCGCCGCTGCCCACACCGCC
>ENA-OPCD01002722-OPCD01002722.1-human-gut-metagenome-genome-assembly--contig:-NODE-2722-length-12107-cov-3.055426_pt1 | contig 12107 bp, 8 predicted proteins | sample MGYA00241560_ERZ501471 | MGnify/ENA primary metagenome ERZ501471 (study PRJEB25962, sample SAMEA2042578) | human gut metagenome | biome: human gut; feature: human-associated habitat; material: faeces...
TGTCGGAGAATCCGGTGTATGCCTTCAGGACCATAAGGGCGATCTTTGCGGAAGGGCTGAATATGTTCCTACGGCCCAGGTGCCGGTCCGACAAGCCTGCGGATTTTACCATACAATCAAACGAAAACAACGAATGAAGCCTGCCAAGCTCACTCTCATGAAAACTCTTGCGATAGTTTTCCAGAATATCAAATTCTGGAAAACCCAAAGTAGAGTGAATTCCTGAAATATTTTGTATCTTCGCCATATCTTAGTTTGGATATTTCCCCCGTTTTGGCCGTCAAATCTTGTTTTCAGGGGAATACCTAAAGATACAAAAAAGCCAATCAACTCACAACATCCTGTGTATAAATCAGTTGGCTGATTTTATAATATTTAATGAATGTCCCTATGTATTTTCAGAACAACGGATTAGCCACCTTTTCCTTCAACAAGGCCAAATCGACTACTTGGCGGATATCATCCACATAGTGGAAAGCCAGCCCTTTCAGATAATCGGGCTTAATCTCTTCGATATCTTTCTTATTCTCTTGGCAGAGGATCAGTTCCTTGATTCCGGCACGTTTAGCAGCCAGTATCTTTTCCTTGATACCACCTACCGGAAGAACTTTACCACGCAACGTAATCTCGCCGGTCATAGCCAAGTTACTGCGCACCTTACGCTGCGTAAAGGCTGATACCAATGAAGTGACCATCGTGATACCCGCACTCGGACCATCTTTCGGAATCGCCCCCTCAGGCACATGGATATGGACATTCCAATTTTCAAACATACCTTCGTCGATCCCGAACAGTCCGGCATGCGAATGAATATATTCGAGTGCCAACATGGCAGACTCTTTCATCACGTCACCCAAGTTACCTGTCAAAGTAAGCTTTGAGCCCTTTCCTTTGCTCAAGCTGGATTCCACAAACAGGATTTCACCGCCAACAGCTGTCCAAGCCAATCCGGTTACGACACCCGCATAGTTATTTCCCTGATATTTATCACGGGTATATTCGACTGCACCCAAGTAATCATGCAAATCTTCGGGACGTATCTGTGCCGGAAGTTCTTCGCTGGACGCCAGCTTGCGAGCCAACTTACGCATGATCTTGGCAATCTTTTTATCCAATTCGCGCACACCACTCTCACGGGTGTAGGATTCGATGATCGCCTGCAACGTCTTTTTCGGGAACTTCACTTTTCCTTTCGACAAACCGTGAATCTCCAATTGCTTCGGAACTAAATGACGGGCAGCGATTTCTACCTTCTCCTCCATGATATAACCACTCACCTCGATCAACTCCATACGGTCCAACAACGGCTGGGAAATCGTGTTCAGATTATTGGCAGTTGCGATAAACATAACTTTGCTCAAATCATAATCTATATCCAGATAATTATCATGGAATGCATTGTTCTGCTCCGGATCCAACACCTCAAGCAACGCAGAAGCGGGATCGCCCTTGAAATCATTCGTTACCTTGTCGATCTCGTCAAGGATAAACACAGGGTTTGAGGTTCCAGCCTTCTGAAGGTTCTGAATGATACGTCCGGACATCGCACCAATGTAGGTACGACGATGGCCACGTATCTCCGCCTCATCATGCAAACCGCCCAACGAAACTCGGACATACTTACGGTGCAAAGCTTCTGCAACCGATTTTCCCAACGAAGTCTTACCAACTCCCGGAGGTCCATACAGACAGATAATGGGTGACTTCATATCACCTTTCAGTTTCAACACCGCCAAATGTTCAATGATGCGCTCTTTCACCTTCTCCAACCCGTAGTGATCGCGATCCAAGACTTTCTGTGCATGGGCAAGATTGAAATTATCCTTGCTGTATTCGTTCCATGGCAGATTGACAATCGCCTGCACATATTGCGTCTGGATAGAGAAATCCGGAGATTGCGGATGCAGGCGCTCCAACTTGCGCACCTCCTTCTCAAACGTTTCAGCTACAGCCAGCGACCATTTTTTCTTGGCAGCTTTCTCTCGCAATTCCCTTATTTCCAAATCATTGATATTTCCTCCTAGCTCTTCCTGAATTGTCTTGATCTGCTGCTGAAGAAAGTATTCCTTCTGTTGCTGGTTAATATCCTCGTGCGTCTTCATCTGGATGGACGTCTTCAGTTCCACCAACTGATACTCCCGGTTCAGGATGAACAAAAGACGGTACGCACGATCTTTCAAGTTACCAATCAACAACAAATCTTGTTTTTCAGACGATCCGTTGGGAACATTGCAACAAGAGAAATTGATTAGGTAGAGAATATTTTTATTATTCTTTATTGAAAATATCAAGTCGCGAGGCGGTTCAGAGGCAGCTCCGAGCATCTTGATCGTCAAATCCTTGATAGTCGAAACAAGCGCCTCGAACTCACGGTCGGACTTGTCCGGCATGACGTCTTCGAGCAATTTGATCTTTCCGATCAGGTAAGGATCATAAGCAGAAAGCTCTTCCAATTGGAAACGCTTCTTACCTTGCAGGATCACGGTTGTTGTTCCGTCGGGCATTTCGAGCACGCGGACAATATCGGCCACAACTCCCGTCGCATACAAATCTTCTATCTTCGGATCTTCCGTATTCATATCCTTCTGGCAAACCACTCCGATCAGACTTTTCTTGTGGGCGGCCTCCTTGATCAGGCGCATAGATTTAGGGCGGCCTATCATCACCGGCATAGCTACACCCGGAAACAGTACCATATTCCGAAGCGGAAGAATGGGCAATTCCTCTCCCACTTTCTCCATTCCTTCAGTAAAATCTTCATCAACATCGCAATCTGTGAGGATAGGCATTACGATACCAATATTATCATCCAAGTCGTTATACGACTCCTCGGCAAACATCGTTACTTTATCTTTCTTCATATATTCTTTGTCATAGTTGCGGAATATTCCTTTATCGCCCGCAATTCTATTTCATACAATAAACGTGCCAAAGTTACTATTTTTAACTCAATTCCGATTACTTTTGCACAAAACAATTGTCAATTACTATGTCAAATCCTTTTTTCCAATTCAAACAATTTACCATACGTCATGATAAATGTGCAATGAAAGTAGGAACCGACGGTGTTCTGCTCGGTGCATGGGCCGGAACGGAATCGTGCAACCGCATACTGGACATCGGGACAGGGACCGGACTGATCGCCCTGATGCTGGCTCAACGCAGCAAGGCGGCTATCGACGCTATCGACATAGAAGCCGATGCCTGTCTTCAAGCACAAGAAAATGCAGAATCTTCCCTTTTTGCAGGACGGATAAATGTCTTTCATTCCGACTTGGTCGATTTTGCACAAGCCAGCACGCATCTATATGACCTGATTGTATCCAACCCTCCTTACTTCGTCGATTCATTGAAATGCCCGAACCTACAACGGAACACGGCCCGCCACACCGATACGCTGACATTAGAAGATTTGTTGCAGTACAGTCGCAAACTGCTTACCCCACAAGGACGTATTGCCCTTATCCTGCCTTACGACCAGAAAGATCGTCTTACGGATTGTATTCAAACACAAAATCTATTTCTTTCGAAGGAAGTCTCCGTCATCCCCGTACCCGATGCACAACCGAAACGACTGTTGGCCGAACTGACATCAGAGCCACCCGCCTCTCCCGCCTTCTCCGATCGGCTGACCATCGAGATTGCAAGACATCGGTATACTGACGAATATATCAATCTAACCAAAGACTTTTATCTAAAGATGTAAGGGAGTTTCTTATCGAAAAAACGGGTTACTTCACCAAACAGATTCTGTACCTCCTCCGTAAAAGAAACAGTTTCCGGAGTCAATACGTTCAATGATTTGGGAAGAACGGAGATTTCGATCCGGCTGTCCGCCATGATCGGCTCTCCGTCCAGATGCATGACTCCTGGATTCTGACGGATGATAGTCACCTCTTTTCCTTTGAATGTCTTGATCTTGCTGTTACGGTCGATCTGTTTCGTAAACAACTGAATAGCCAACGGTGCAATGTCCAGCGGACCGAAAGGGGAAAGGATTGTAATATCCATTTTGCCATCCTGGATATTGGCATGAGGAGCGATAAACGCATTGTTACCATACTGCGAAGCATTCCCGCAAGCCACCAAAAACGCCTTTTCCTTAACCGTCTGGTTATCGATCAAAAGTTCATAAGGTTCGGGTTTGTAGCTCAGATATTCTTCCACCGTATTTTTTATATAGGTAAGCGAACCGCGGCGTTTCTCCCCGGCAAACTTTTGGCTGACCGCTGCATCAAAGCCGACTCCGCAGGTACAAAAAAAGACACGTCCGTTCGCCTTGCAACAGTCGATTGTCGAAACATGCCCCTTTACAATCAGATCAATCGCCCGGCGTACATCCATCGGAATATGCAATTCACGCGCCAAACCATTGCCGGAACCTTTCGGGATAATCCCCAGCACCGCACCTGAGTGGAGCATGGCACGGGCAATCTCGTTCACAGTTCCGTCTCCCCCGACCGCAATCACGCAATTGGCCCCTTTATCAAGGGCTTTCCGCGTCAGTTCGCTGGCATGTCCGGGATATTCTGTAAAAGAAATTTCCACACAACAATTTCCGCCCGCAAAGGCGGTTTCAATCATTTTCGGAATCTTTCTTTTCGAACCGACACCCGAAATCGGATTTATAATGGCCTGTATATTGATTGTTTGTCCCTCCATTCTTGCTGTTACTTACTTTGAGAGGACAAAAATAATGCTTTTGTAAAACTTTTAAAGCATTTCGGCTACTATAAGTTATTTTTTTACTACTTTTGCAGCTGGATTTGCCGAAACATAAATATTATAGTAGTAAGCAGATCTGGGTTCTTTTAGAATAACAACGTAGCGAGAAAATCATTCTCTGTTAATTATAATATGAAACTTTTACAAGAGAAACTATCAAAGTACGATGCACCTCAGCGGGCTATGGCCGCAGGAATTTATCCATACTTCAGAATGATTGAAAGTGATCAGGATACAGAAGTAATGATCAGCGGTAAAAAGGTCCTGATGTTTGGTTCTAACGCCTATTTAGGCCTGACAAACCACCCGAAAGTAAAAGAGGCGGCAATTGATGCCATTAAGAAATATGGTACAGGTTGTGCCGGTTCGCGTTTCCTGAACGGGACGTTGGATTTGCACATTCAGTTGGAAAAACGTCTGGCCGAATTTGTCGGAAAAGAAGATGCCATTGTTTATTCTACGGGATTTCAGGTAAACTTGGGTGTTGTATCCTGCCTGACAGGACGTGAAGACTATATCATTTGGGACGAGCTAGACCATGCATCCATCATCGAAGGACACCGTCTTTCCTTCTCTACCAAACTGAAATATAAGCATAATGATATGGAGTCCTTAGAAAAGCAACTCCAGAAATGCGAACCCGACAAGGTAAAGCTGATCGTTATCGACGGTGTATTCAGTATGGAAGGTGACATTGCCAAATTACCGGAAATCGTTGCGTTAGCCAAAAAGTATAACGCAAGCATAATGGTAGACGAAGCCCACGGTTTGGGTGTTCTGGGCGATCACGGTCGTGGAACCTGTAATCATTTCGGAGTAACAGACGATGTAGACCTGATTATGGGTACATTCAGTAAGTCGCTTGCTTCCATCGGCGGTTTCATCGCTTCGGACAAAGAGACGATCAACTATCTCCGCCATAACTCCCGCTCTTATATATTCAGTGCAAGTAATACTCCAGCAGCTACAGCTGCGGCCGGCGCAGCACTCGATATTATGCTGAGCGAACCGGAACGCATCGAACACCTGTGGAAACTTACCCACTATGCCTTGGATGGATTTCGTAATATGGGGTGCGAAATCGGCCATACCTCAACACCGATCATTCCATTGTTTATCCGTAACAACGACCTGACATTCCTGATCGTAAAGGAATTGTTCGAAGCCGGTATTTTCGTAAATCCAGTCGTATCTCCGGCTGTTGCGCCTGAAGATACGCTGATCCGCTTCTCACTGATGGCGACTCACACAATTGAACAGCTCGACTACGCATTAGAAGCAATTCACAAAGTATTTAAAAGTCACGGTCTGGTCAAATAAATCAGCATGGACAAATAATACCAAAAAGGGCAAAACGGAACATTCTGTTTTGCCCTTTCTCTTTATAATTCATTCTTCATTTGCTACGAACCAAATATTTTGACTATTTTTGCGTAATTGTACGCACTATAAATACATTATATATACCAGACAAATGGATTTTAAATTAAATACAGGAAGTTGCTGCATGGGTAAAAAAGGATGCAGCAAGATACAAAATAATAAACTGAACACCTACGACTGGCTTTGCGACGTGCCCGATGCGGCAAACGCTACCGATTACGTGGAAGTGCAGTTTAAAAATACCCGCAAAGGGTATTACCTCAACAGTTCCAAGATACCTCTGGAAAAAGGAGATTTAGTCGCAGTGGAAGCCAGCCCAGGGCATGACATCGGGACTGTGACACTGACCGGCAAGCTCGTCCTTCTCCAGATGAAAAAGAACAATGTCCGCACTGGCGAAGGCAATGAACCTAAAAAGGTGTATCGTAAAGCCAAACCGACCGATATCGAGAAATACGAAGAGGCGAAGGCCAAGGAACACGCCACAATGATCCGTTCGCGCCAGATCGCTGCCGATTTGGGACTGAATATGAAGATCGGGGATGTGGAATACCAGGGTGACGGCAATAAGGCGATCTTTTATTACATTGCCGACGAGCGTGTCGACTTCCGCCAGTTGATCAAAGTACTCGCCGAAGCATTTCGTGTCCGCATCGAAATGAAACAGATTGGTGCCCGCCAGGAAGCCGGACGCATCGGAGGTATCGGCCCCTGTGGGCGCGAGTTGTGCTGTTCAAGCTGGATGACGAGTTTCGTATCTGTAGCCACCGGAGCCGCCCGCTATCAGGATATATCCATGAATCCCCAGAAATTGGCCGGCCAATGCGCCAAGCTGAAATGCTGCATCAACTATGAAGTGGACGCCTATGTGGAAGCGCAAAAACGCTTACCGTCCCGTGAAGTGGTGCTGGAAACAAAGGACAATACCTATTATCACTTTAAAACGGATATCTTCAAACGGGAAATCACCTACTCTACCGATAAATCGTTCGCGGCCAACCTGATTACAATCTCAGCCAACCGCGCCTTCGATGTGATCAACATGAACAAGAAAGGCATGAAGCCTGTCACGCTCGAAGCCGATACCAAGCCGCAACCGCCCAAACGCGATGCGCAGGATATCCTGGGGCAAGACAGTGTTACCCGTTTCGATGCTTCCCTGAAAAAGAAGAAAAAGAAACGCAACGGAAACGGCAACAAGGAAAACCTGCCGAAAGAAGCCGCTGCCAACACCGGCAACGAAGGGAACAGCAAACCTTTCAACGGAGAAAAAGCGAACGGCAACACCGGCAACGAAAATAAAAACGGCAAAGGAAACGGGAACAGAAACGGAAACCGCAACCGTAACAGCGGAAACCGGGAGAACAACCGCGAACGGGAGAACCGCGAAAACAACCGTAACAGACCGCGTCCGAACCGAGTAAATAACGATAAGCAACCGAATAATGACAAACCTCAGCAACAAGCTAAGCCTGCTGCCAAACCGGAAAGCAAGCCGGACACAAAGCCGGAAGCTTAAAGGAGTCATTGCCGCACTGACTTGTTCTCTGTTCTTTTCCTGCGAAAACCCAGCCTTGTACGACCAATACCAGGCGATCAACAATATCACGTGGGAAAAGGACAAGGAATACTATTTCACCTTCGAGGTGAAAGATATATCTGTTCCTTACGACCTGACACTGGAAGTAAGGAACAATAACTTGTACCCCTATCAGAACTTATGGCTTTTCTGCAGTGAAGAGCAGCCGATCGGCCCGCTCCGCCGGGACACCATCGAATGCATGCTTGCCGACGAATTCGGCAAATGGCACGGACATGGCATTTCCTTATACCAAAGCAGTTTTCCCATTCATTCGCAATATAAGTTTCCGCATGCCGGACAATATACGTTCAGTTTCCGTCAAGGGATGCGCGACGATGCTTTGAAAGGAATACAAGAAATCGGTTTCTCGGTTCGCCCGGCCAAGTGAGCAGCCCTTAACCCTACCGTTCCCTCCTGGATGCATCCAAGCGAAGGAAGATAAAAAGCAGGATCGTGAATCCCCAAAGGGAAGAACCGCCGTAGCTAAAGAAAGGCAACGGAATGCCGATCACAGGTGTAAGCCCCGTCACCATCCCTATATTAATGGCCAAATGGAAGAAAAAGATAGAAGCGACACTATAGCCGTACACCCGGTTGAAAGTGGAACTTTGCCGCTCCGCCAACACAATCAGGCGCAGGATCAGAAATCCGAACAACAATAAGACCGCAGAAGCCCCGATGAACCCTTGTTCTTCACCTACCGTACAAAAGATAAAGTCGGTATCCTGCTCTGGAACATACTTCAGTTTGGTCTGCGTACCGTTCAGAAAGCCTTTTCCGGTAAGTCCACCAGAACCGATCGCGATCTTCGACTGATTCACATTATAGCCGGCACCGCTCGGATCATCTTCCAATCCCAATGAAACCTTGATACGTATCTGTTGATGCGGTTCCAGGATATCGGTAAACACATAATCCACCGAATACATAAAAGCCAATGATCCCAATGCAAAGACTGCGATCAACACATAATGCCACGCCCAGTTGCGGATAGAAAGAAAAACCAGATAACAGGCAACCAGCAAGATCACCCCGATCGATATCAGGGAATAATCGACCGGCATAAAGAAAGAAGCGGCATACCCTCCTAAACAAGCAACACCCGCAGTCCCCAATATCACCTGTATTGCACGGGTATCTTTCCTTTCTATCTGTATCAGGATAACCGTGATCAACAGGATCAGAGAAGAGACAAGCAACTCTCCCACCGCCGTATCTCCCACCGTCACATCCGAAAACTTCATGCTGGTGACAAAAAAGACAACCACGCAGACTCCCGACAAAAGAATATATCCCGACATCCCCTCCCGATATAACATCAAGAAGAAAGCCAAGTAGACCAGTGCCGAACCTGTCTCTTGCTGCAGCAGGATGCAAATCATCGGCAGAAATATTAGCGACAAGACGGCTATAAAGTTTTTAGGAACAGTCAGCTTGAAACCATAGGTATTCATCAGCTTCGCGACAGCAAGTGCCGTCGCAAACTTGGCAAACTCAGCCGGCTGCAACCTGACAGGTCCCAAAACAAGCCACGAATGGGAACCTTTTATGTTCGGAGCCAGAAAAATCGTAGCAATCAGCAACACGATGAAACCGGCATATATCAGATAGGCAAAAACATCAAAAAACTCACTCTCAAGCATCAAGAGCACAAAGATCAACCCTACCGACAATCCCATCCACATCAACTGCGAACCGGGACGGCCCGACGGGTCAAATAACCCCACGTTATCGAATTCATAACTAGCACCACAGATGCTGAACCAGCCGGCAACGACCAACACCACATAAAGGATAATCGTCAACCAGTCAACCGTCTTCCATATTTCCGTCTTCCTATAACTCACGATTCGGTAAAGATAAAACGTTTGGCGATACAACCGCATTCGACATCGTCTCTTCCAGCAACTTGTTCTCCTCCGAGATTTCGCCTTTCAGATACTTCTCCATCATCAATTTGCCGATCGGCACTCCGTAGGTCGCACCGAAACCACCATTCTCCACATACACGCAGATGGCCACCTTCGGATTCCGATAAGGAGCAAAACCGATAAAAGCTGAGTGATCTTTCCCATGCGGATTTTCGGCCGTACCAGTCTTGCCACAGACTTCGATATCCGTTATAGCCGCTCCCCGACAAGTTCCGCATATAACGGCATTCCTCATACCTTCGGCTACGATTTCATAATTTTTGCGTTCCACCATCGTGTACCGTTTATCCGTATAAAGGGAATCCAGCGGGGTGTCCTGTACCTCCTTCACGACATGCGGAGTAATAAAATATCCCCGGTTAGCGATGGTTGCCGCCAAATTACAAATCTGCAATGGCGTAGCCAACACTTCACCCTGCCCGATCGCAATAGAAATGACGGTACTGGAACTCCAACGTTTACCGTGATATTTATTATAATACTCGCTATTCGGCAAAAAGCCTCTATTTTCCCCAGGCAGGTCAATGCCCAACTTATAACCGTATCCCATAGATACCAAGTAATTCTTCCAAACTTCAAACGCCTCTCCCACACTCGAATAACGCCGACGGCTATCGATCATATCACGCAGCCCCCAACAAAAAAAGGAGTTGCAGGAAGTAGCCAGCGCATAAGTCACATTCAGAGGAGAAGCATGGCCGTGGCAGGCCGGTTTGCCGTTCCGGGCCCCTGTATATCCATGTGCACAAGTATACAAGGTTTCTGTCGTAATCACTTCCTCCTGAAGGAAAGTCAACGCCTGCGTGGTCTTGAATGTGGATCCGGGAGGATACTGCCCCATGATGGAACGGTTCAACAAAGGTTTCAGCGGATTACGGCTCAAAGCCAAATGGTTCTTTCCACGCTGCCGGCCCACCATCATACGGGGATCGTAAGTAGGCGAAGACACCATGCACAACACCTCGCCGGTAGAAGGTTCTATGGCCACGATACTGCCCAGCTTGCCTTCCATCAGACGCTCGCCGAGCGCCTGCAATTCCAAATCGAGCCCCAAAGTCAGGTTCTTGCCGGGCACGGTTTTGGTATCCAACTTTCCGTCCATATATCGCCCTTTGATACGCCCCCGGGCATCACGCAAAAGTATTTGTATCCCCTTTTCGCCCCTCAACTGCTTCTCGTAGGAACGTTCCACGCCTTGCTTGCCGATGAAATCACCATTCTGATAATACTCATCTTCCTCCACATCCGCAGGCGACACCTCACCGATGTCCCCCAAGACCAATGCGGCATACGGGGACTGGTATTGACGGATGGAGCGACGCTGCACATAAAAACCGGGAAAACGGAACAGCTTTTCCTGAAACACGCAGAACTCCTCGGAAGACAACTGGCTCATGAAAAGCTGCTGGGTGTAACGCGAATAACCAGGATTGCGGTGCCGGTCCTTGATTTCGTCCATCCGCTTGATATAATATTCCTTGGTTATTCCGAGGCTCGCACACAAATCCAACGTATCCACCCCCTGCTGCTCGTTCATGACCACCATGATGTCATACGAAGGTTGGTTGTAGACCAATAACTTCCCGTTGCGGTCGGTGATGACTCCCCGCGAAGGATATTGGATTTTCTTTAGGAAAGCATTGGAGTCGGCATTCTTCTTGTAATCGTCGCTCATGATTTGCAATGTGAAAAGCCGGACAATATAAATGAGGACGATGCCCGTAGCCACCGCCCCTATTACATATTTACGCTTTTCCCTATTATAATCAGCCATCCCTTCTGTCCGAAACTTCCAACTATTTATTACCGCGCATCCTCTCCAATACCAATATCAGTACAATGGAAAGCGCGCTGCTGCCCAAGTAAGTATAAAGCATGTCCAAAGCACTGAAGAAAGAAAAGATTTCAAGCATCATCACGGACGCCTGCTGCAACAGCACAAGCAACGTCACATACCAAATGTAATTCCATCCTCCCAACGTCCGGTAGCCCGGCACCATGTCTTCCAGACAGTCTTTGGGCGTAAACAACCGCAAAAGTGGCGGAGCGCACAAGGCCGTCAAAGTCATGGACGCAGCCCCCAGACCCGGCGTCTCGGAAAAGAAATCGGCTCCGAGCCCGACTGCAAATCCCCACAACAGCCACGCATAACGCGAGGTGTTCAACGGTTGGAGACAAAGGATATACACATATATGACAGGAGTAGCATAACCGAAAAAGTGGATATGGTTGAATACCAATCCCTGAAAAACCAGCAAGATGAATGCCCACAACAATCTACTGAAAAAACTCTGCATCATACATCGCCCTTATTTTTCTGATTCTATCTTTTGCTGCAAACTGTCTATCTCCACCCGATTGGGTGTCGTAAGCACACACACATCCCTCAACCGGGCAAAGTCCGTACTCAAATTCACCTGTAACTTATAAGAAAGCCCGTCTTCCGAATTTTCCACCTTCGTCACCTTGCCAACAAACAGCCCCGC
>ENA-OPCD01002733-OPCD01002733.1-human-gut-metagenome-genome-assembly--contig:-NODE-2733-length-12048-cov-3.553323_pt1 | contig 12048 bp, 7 predicted proteins | sample MGYA00241560_ERZ501471 | MGnify/ENA primary metagenome ERZ501471 (study PRJEB25962, sample SAMEA2042578) | human gut metagenome | biome: human gut; feature: human-associated habitat; material: faeces...
GCCGATGAAGCGCCACACGCCGAAGGGAACCAGTGTCGTCGGGATCGCTTGAATCATCCCGAAAATGCCCGAGCCGAGCAGCGCGAGATAGAGCGCCGGACGGAAGCCCCACTTTTGCCCGACGATCCCCCAGACGGGCGAAGCGATTACGCCCGAAATCCCGACGATCGAAAAGAGCATCCCCGTGACGAGCACGATGCGGTCCATGCTCCCCTGCAGTTCTCCGACGTAAAGCGGCATGATCGGCTGGTGCAGAAGAATCGTGAGCTGCACCACGCCCGCGCAAAGCAGCATGCGCTGCACGACGGGTACCTTGAGAAGGTTGGTCTTCGGACGGCTCGATTCGACCCTTTCGACCTTCTTTCTCGGCGGCTCCTTGATGTAGAAGATGATGAGAAGCGTGATGATGAAGAGTCCGACGCCCCCGAGGAAGAAGGCGGCACGCATGCCGAAGGCTTCTGCGAGAAGACCGCCCATGAGGGGACCGAGCACGCCGCCCGCCGTCATGGCGCCCTGCATCGTGCCGAGACAGAGCCCCAACTTCGTTCTCGGCGCGTTCACCGTCATGATCGCAAGGCACGCCGGCCAGAGCCCCGACGCAAAGCCCTGCAGTACGCGCACGCCGAAGAGCTGCCAGACGTCCTGCACGAGACCGCCCAGAACGTAGGTGATCGAAAGACAGATCGCCGCGCGTACGGCCATGAGTTTGCGGCTCTTTTTGTCGGCCATCGCCCCCCAGATCGGCGCCATGATCCCGGAAATCGCAAAGGAGATCGCGAAGATGATCCCGCTCCAAAGATTCACTTCGTCCTGCGCGACGTTGAGTTCCTGAATGAGGTACATCGGCAGGAAGGGAACGAGCATCGTATAGCTCGCCGACATCAGAAGCGAGCTCGCCGTCAGGATGACGAGCGTCAATTTCCAGGGTTTGGCGTTGTCGTTTTCCACGATCTGTTTATCCTTTGAGCCAAAAAAGACCCGGCCACAAACGGTGGACGAGTCAAAGATCATCAGGGGGTTGTAGGAGAAATGCTCTTCAATTGTAGCGATCCTGCCAGTGCAACTTCTCGGAGCGCGCGAACCGCCCCCAAAAGAATTTGACGGATTTTCGATCCAAGTCAAAATCTGGGCACCCTGCCCTCAGAAAGCACCCCCGATGAACATCCGCATCCGCTAGACTGTCGCCTTTCCCTCCTCCCCGACGGCCGCAACGACCGTCTCCGCATCATCAGGACACTCCCGTGAAATACTTCGACTTTGAAATTCTCGGCTTGAAGCGCAAACTCCCCTACGTGAAGGTGGCAGACAATCTGGCCCTCGCGAGCTTCGTCTGTCTCTCCGACACAGAACTCGTACAGCGCGTCGCCCCCGAACTCGTCAAGCGCCTTCCCGAAGTGGACGTCCTGATGACGGCCGAAGCCAAGGGCATTTGTCTCACCTATGAAATGAGCCGCATCATGGGCATGAAGGAGTTCGTCGTCGCGCGAAAGAGCTGCAAGCCCTACATGCAGAACGTCGTCTCGCACACGCTTCGCTCGATCACGACCCAGAAGGAACAGACGCTCTACTTGGACGGCGTCGAAGCCGACAAGATCCGCGGCAAGCGCGTCGCCATCATCGACGAGCACGACACCGTCCACATGGCCCACATGGACATCCACTTTGGCTTCTCCATCAACGGCGTAGCCGCCCTCCACACCAAGATCCTGGAGGACACCGAGCTTCATCCGTTCTACGAGATCTATCCCGAGAAGTTCTCCAACAAGACCAACGGCATCACCTTCCGCCGCTGGATCCATGGGGCCAACCCCGCGCTCGCCAGCCTGCTCGACGATGTGATCGGCACCGATTGGCGCAGCACCGGCGATCTGAGCAAACTCGCCAAGTTCGCCGACGACAAGGACGTTCTTGAGCGCCTGGCCGCCACCAAGGTCGAGGCCAAGGCCATCATGCGCCAGTTCATGGCGCTCGAGCAGGGCGTGACCATTCCCTCCAACGCCATCATCGATGTTCAGGTCAAGCGCATCCACGAGTACAAGCGCCAGCAGATGCTCGCGCTCTACATCATCTGGAAGTATCTCGACATCAAGAACGGCAACAGGCCCGAGCACCCCGTCACTATCATCTTTGGCGGCAAGGCGGCACCTGCCTACACCATTGCCCAGGACATCATCCACCTAATCCTGACGCTTTCCCAGTGGATCGCCAACGACCCCGACGTGGCACCCTACCTGCAGGTCGTCATGATCGAGAACTACAACGTCACCGCCGCCGAGCGCGTGATCCCCGCCGCTGACATCTCCGAGCAGATCAGCCTGGCCTCCAAGGAGGCGAGCGGCACCTCCAACATGAAGTTCATGCTCAACGGCGCCCTAACCCTGTGCACGCTCGACGGTGCCAACGTGGAGATTGCCGAGCTCGTGGGCGACGAGAACATCTATACCTTTGGCGCCTCGTCCAAACAGGTTGAGCAGCTCTACGCCGACGGCACCTACAACGCCGGTGCGCTCTACCGCAAGCCCGGCATTAAACTGCTGGTGGACTTCATCACCAACCCGGCCTTTATGGCGACCGGCAACGCCGAGCGCCTGCAGCGCCTGCACGATGACATTAAGGGCAAGGACTGGTTTATGGCCCTGCTCGACATTGAGGAGTACATCCAGACCAAGGAGCGCGTGCTGGCCGACTACGAGGACCAGGACGCCTGGATGCGCAAGGCGCTCATCAATATCGCCAACGCCGGCACCTTCTCGTCCGACCGCACCATCTCCCAGTACAACGACGAGATTTGGCACCTGAGTTAATTTCGTTTTCTTTACCCATCCTCTTGAAAGCGGAGTCGCGGCAACGCGGCTCCGTTTTTTGTGCCCGCACGTTACCCTGTGACCCGACTCGGCCAAACAATCTCGATCTGTAACAACTACTCGGTAAAAACGGTCCCAGCTGTTACAGATTGAGACATACCGGCCCCTCCCCTTTGGTCTATCTCAATCTGTAACATCTAGCAGCTGAAATTCACCTTTGGTGTTACAGATTTAGATGAAATGGTTAGCTCAGCGGAACCGTCTCGATCTGTAACATCTAACGTCCGAAATCGGCCCTACCCGTTACAGATCGAGACAAACGACCGGTCAGACAATCCCAACACAAAGAAAGGCTCCCCTCTCGCCCAGTGGACGGGAGGGGAGCCTTATATGTGACCGCGGCAAAAGGATGGCAATACCGCAGTCGCCCAAAGGGAGGGCCTGGGTGCACCGGGCCTAAATAAGGTTCTTGCCAGACACCTTATCGAAGAGATGGGTCGCGTTCTTCTCGAACTTGAACCAAATGGGATCGCCAGCCTTGAGCGCACCCTTGGCCTCAAGGTCAACAACGGGAATGATCAAGACGAACTGACCATCGGGAGCGGTCACGTGGACATGCTCGGTCGAACCCATGAGCTCGGTCACCTCGACGGTACCCTGGAGCGCGCCCTCCTCGTCCTCGTCGGCAAGCAGAATCTGCTCGGGGCGCACGCCGGCCGTGATCTCCTTCACGTCGCCGCCGTCCCAGTTGAGAGCAAGCTGAGCGCAGGTCTCGGGGGCGAGCGCCACGTTCATATCCTCGGTCTTGACGGTAAAGCCGTTGCCCGAGCGCACCAGCTGGGCATCGAAGAAGTTCATCTGCGGCACGCCGATGAAGCCGGCGACGAAGATGTTCGCGGGATGGTTGAAGACCTCCTGCGGCGTGGCGATCTGCTGGACAACGCCGTCCTTCATGACCACGATGCGGTCGCCAAGGGTCATGGCCTCGGTCTGGTCGTGAGTAACGTAGATGAAGGTGCCCTTGATTTCGTGACGCAGCTTAATGAGCTCGGCTCGCATCTGGTTACGCAGCTTGGCGTCCAGGTTGGACAGCGGCTCGTCCATCAGGAAGACCTTAGGATCACGCACGATGGCGCGGCCGATGGCGACACGCTGACGCTGACCGCCGGAGAGCGCCTTGGGCTTACGGTCGAGGTATTCGGTAATGCCCAGGATCTCGGCAGCAGAGCGAACCTTACGGTCGATCTCGTCCTTGGGGACCTTCTTGAGCTCAAGCGTAAACGCCATGTTCTCGTACACCGTCATATTGGGGTACAGAGCATAGCTCTGGAACACCATGGCAATGTCGCGGTCCTTGGGCGCCACGTCGTTGACGCGCTTGCCGTCGATGAGCACATCGCCCGAGGTAATGTCCTCCAGGCCAGCGACCATGCGCATCGTCGTGGACTTGCCGCAGCCAGACGGGCCAACGAGAACGACAAACTCCTGGTCATGCACGGTGAGATTAAAGTCCTCCACCGCGAGCACGCCGTCCTCGGTAACCTTGAGGTTGTGCTTCTTCTCCTCGGTCTTCTTCTTTTTGCCAAAGAAGCCCTTCTTTTTGGACTCGTTGTTGGGATACACCTTCTGAACATGTTTGAGAACGATCTCGGCCATGTCTTTACCTTTCGATATGCGGCGCCGCGCTGAGGGGCGCCGCAGAAACTTGCAAAACAGTTACGGCATCAGCCCTTGACGGCACCCGCCACCACGCCGTCGATGATGTACTTCTGGCAGAGGATGTACATGATGACGATGGGGATAACGACCATCATGATGCAGGCCATCATGGGACCGAGCTCGACGTGGCCGTAGCCGCCGCGGAAGTACTGGATCAAGATAGGAATGGTCTTGTACTTGGTGGAGTCGAGGGTGAGGTAGGGCAGCAGATAGTCGTTCCAGACCCACATGGTCTCGAGGATGCCGACCGAAAGATAGGTGGGCTTCATGATGGGAAGGACAATCTTAAAGAACACCTGGACCGGGTTGCAGCCGTCAATCATGGCCGCCTCCTCGATCTCGAGCGGGATGTTCTTTACAAAGCCGGCGAACATAAAGACCGCCAGGCCCGCGCCAAAGCCCAGATAGATAAAGCAGATGTTGAACGGCGTGTTGAAGCCGATGCGGTCCGCCAAATTGGACAGCGTGAACATGAGCATCTGGAACGGTACAACCATCGAGAACACGAACAGGTAATAGAAGAAGTTCGAGATCTTGCTGTTGACGCGCACCACGTACCAAGCGCACATGGAGCAGCACACCAGGATCAGCACGACAGACGTGACCGTGATGATGAGCGAGTACATAAATGCCGAGGCAAAGCCCTGCTCGTTAAGGGCGTGCATGTAGTTTGCGAGGCCGTTGAACGTCTCGGGCGTGAGCAGATCGAATGCCGTGGTGGTGCTGATTGCAGTTGCCTTTTTAAAGGAATTGAGCGCAATCATGAACACGGGGTAGATCCACGCGAGCGACAGAATCGTAAAGAAAATCGAGAGCGCGCGGTTAATAACCTTATCGCGTTTCATTACTGCTGCACCTCCTTGGACCTCGTGGCCTTAAGCTGAATCATGGAGATGGCTACGACCAGGATGCAGAAGATGACTGCCTTGGCCTGGCCAATGCCCTGCCATGCGATACCGGCACGCGAATAGAACGTGTTGTAGATGTTCAGGGCGAGCATCTCGGTGGAGTGCGCGGGGGCGCCGCCGGTAAGGGCGAGGTTCTGGTCGAACAGCTTAAAGCCGTTGGTGATGGACAGGAACAGGCAGATGGTGATGGTCGGCATCAGGTTAGGGATCTTAACCTTCCAAAACGTCTGCCATGCCGTGGCACCGTCGACCTTGGCGGCCTCGATGTAGTCGGACGGAATGGACTGCAGACCGGCGATGTAGATGATCATCATGTAGCCGACCTGCTGCCACAGGGTCAGGATGATAAGGCCCCAGAAGCCAGCAGCAGAGTTAAGGGCGATGAGCTGGGCGCCCACGTTGGAGAGCAGGCAGTTGATCAGAATCTGCCAAATGTAGCCCAGCACGATGCCGCCGATCAGGTTAGGCATAAAGAAGATCGTACGGAAGATGTTGGTGCCCTTGAGCGCTTTGCGGGTGAGCGCCTGCGCAATGGCGAGGGCGATCACGTTGATGAGCACCGTCGACAGGAAGGCAAACGCCACGGTAAAGAAGAACGACGTGGCAAACTGCGGATCGGACAGCGCGCGCACGTAGTTCTCGATACCGACAAAGTGCGCGTTGTTAATGGTAATAAACTGGCAGAACGAGAGATAGAAGCCCTGGATAAAGGGGATCACGAACCCGATCATAAACGCCAGGCACGTGGGCAGCATAAAGAGCGGCCACCAGCGCTTGAGTGCTTTGCCCATAAAAGGGTCCTTTCAATATGCAGGGGGCGGGCAAACCAACGTCTGCCCGCCCCCTGTCGCTAATCAGATAGCTTGGGCAGCAACTGCTTACTCGGAAGCAGCCTTCTCGGTCTTCCAGCCATCGACGAAGGCGTTCTTGACGCCGTCCCACTTGCTGTTGTCGGCGGCATAGGCAATCAGAGCCTGCTTGAGGTTCTTCTTCCACTCCTCAGAGGGGATGTAGACGAAGTCCCAAGCGACGGTCTTCTTGCCGTCCTTAGCCATGGCAACGGCCTGCTGCGAGAAGACGTTGGTGGTCTCCTTGGCGCTCTTGAACGGAGCGGTCAGACCCATCTTGTCGGCGATGATGCTGGTCGGGGTGTCAGCGGTGACGCACCAGTACATGAAGTCCTCGGTGGCCTTCTGAGCATCCTCGGAAGCCTGGGAGCTCACGCACCAGTAGTTCTCGCCGCCGGAGCACAGGCCCTGGTTCTCCTCGCCGTCAACGCCGATGTAGATCGGCAGCATACCAAGCTGGTCGTCGGTCATACCGGCCTTGGTGAGGTCAGCGTATGCCCAAGAGCCGTTCTGATAGAAGACGGCCTTGCCGGTTGCGAACTCGTTGGTGGCGTCGTCACCGGTCTTGGAGGCAAGCTGCGAAGGATCGCAGGTGGAGTCGGTGATGTACAGGTCGAAGATCTGCTTGAAGTTGTCGAGATACTCGCCCTTGATCTCGTCGTCCTCCTGGTTGTGCTCCTTCTCGAACTCGTAGTAGAGCGGGAGGTTGGCGAGGTGGGTGGTGTAGCGCCAGCTGGAGGAGTCATCCATGCCAGCAGAAGTGAAGGCACCCTCAACGCCAAGCTCGTCCTTGCGGGCCTGGATGTCGTCGGCACAAGCCTTCAGCTTGTCGAAGGAGTTGATGTCCTCGGCCTTGTAGCCAGCCTTCTCGAGCAGCTGCTTGTTGTAGATGATGCCGTAGCTCTCCTGGACCCAGTCGATACCCAGATCCTTGCCGTCGGACTGCAGAGCCAGGGAGTCGTCAATGAGCTCACCGCGGAGCTTGGTATCGGACAGGTCGGCGCAGTAATCCTTCCAGTTCTTAAGACCGGTGGGGCCGTTGACCTGGAACAGGGTCGGAGCGGAGCTCTTGGACATCTCGGACTTAAGCTTCTCCTCGTAGGTGTTGGAAGCGGCGGTCACGATCTTGACCTCGACGCCCTTCTCCTTCTTATAGGCCTTGGCGATCTCCTTCCACTCCTTGTCGACCTCGGGCTTGAATTGGAGGAAGTAGACCTCGGCAGCGTCACCAGAAGCAGAGGAGCCGGAGCCGGCAGAACCACCGCAACCCACGAGGCCCAGACCAAGAACTGCAGCCGCGGAACCAGCAAAGCCCAGGAACTGCCTTCTGCTCATTTCGTTCTTCATTACAATCCACCCTTTCACACCGTGGCGGCACCCTTTGCCGCCGCCTTCGGAGATTGGCTCGGGGACTTTGCCCCTTTTGCTGATTTGAACGATACGCTATTTGGCTAGTTGTTTGAACAAGTATTACTAGAGCGGTAGAAAAACTTCGGTGAACGGTAATTTCAACTTGATACTTGACAAGTTTTGTATAAACAATTATTTGTTATCGAATGCAGAGAAAACGCCCGGTCAAGCCGATGTACCGTCGGTTTGACCGGGCGTTTTCTCTTTGAGGCCATGAGTCTCGTCAGGCTGCGAGCTAGCCGGCTATCGCTTGGAATTGACGCGGTAATGGAAGATCTCGGGGTGTGTGCGAGTGTGCGTCACCTCAAACAAGATGCCATCCGAGGTGTACGACTGACTCTCCATGACGGCAACGCAGTTGTATTTGCCGAGGTCAAGATAGCTGCAGTCCTCATCGTTGGCGAGCTCGACACTCACCGTACGACGGCTCGCCATCACTTTGACACCGCGCTTGTGCTCCAGATAGCCGTAAATAGAATCTGCCGCGATCTCGGGAGTCAGGCCCTTGGCGATCGACGCCAAAAAATAGCCATGGTCCACTTGGCGCGCGTTGCCGTTGAGGCTTCGGACACGCACTACGCGAATCAACTCCTCGCCCACCTTAAAGCCCAGGTGACGAGAGAGTTGCTCGGTGCAAACCAGATGTTCGAAAGACTTAACGTCCGTCGATGCAACGGCATTGTTGCGCTTTGCAAACTCGCCAAACGACTCAACCTCTTCGAGTGCGCCCAACATGTCGGTTTCGCCCTTAAGCCAAATAACGCGCACGCCCTTGCCGTGTATGGGCTGCACAAACATCCCGTCGGCCAGCATGCTCAAAGCGCGGCGGACGGTATTGCGCGTGCAGCCAAATTCCGCGGTCAGCTCGGCTTCGGTTGGCAGCATCTCCTGAAACGCATAGGTCCCATTAATGATGCGCGAGCGTATTTCTCGGTAGATTCCTTCGTATATCGCTTTTGGCATTGTTTCACCTCTACATTGTTCATTTCCGGCTAGGCACGATAGCATTTCTTAAAGTTGTTTAAACCGAATATCGGTAAAGCGACAGGATTTAACCGTTGACGGTTTCTGTCGTGCCCAAATCGGTTTCGCTCAAAACTGCCGGTACGACAATCGTCTGGTCCTCTACAATGAATCCATTGTTTAAACGTTTCCCCACGCGCAACGCGTCTCGATATTCGGAAGGCAGAACATGCTGCAAAAAATCCAACGCTTTGGCGGGGCAATGTTCGCGCCCGCCATGCTGTTTTCTATATCAGGCCTCATGGTCGGCGTCTCCGCTCTCGCAACGACTGCGGACATCGTCGGCAATCTCGCCGTATACGGAACCCCTTGGTACGCTTTTTGGACCATCATCCAGCGCGGCTCGTGGACGGTCTTTAAACGCCTCCCACTCCTTTTTGCCGTAGCGCTGCCCATCGGCCTTGCCCAAAAACAACCGGCTCGTTGCTGCCTCGAGGCTCTCGTCGCCTATTTTGCCTATTGCTTCTTTTTGAGCGAGATCATTAAGCTGAGCGGAGACAATCTTGGACTTAAGTACCCGTCGTCTTTGACCTCCGCTAGCGGCATCACCATCATCGACGGCATCAAGACGCTCGACACCGGCATTATCGGCCCGCTGGCGGTGTCGGCAACCGTCGTCGCCATCCATGACCGCTTCTACGATGCCAAGGTTCCCGATTGGCTCGGTACCTTCTCGGGCTCCTCGCTGGTCTACCTCATCAGCTTTTTTGCCGTGTTCGCCCTTGCCGCCATCTCGGCCGCCATCGTGCCCTTCGTATACGCTGTGACCGAAACACTGCGCCACGCACTTACGAGCGTCGGCCCCTTTGGCGTGGGCATCTTTGTGCTTTTGGAGCGAGCGCTCGAGCCCATGGGGCTGCACCACCTGCTCTACATGCCGATCTACTACGACAACCTGGTCATTAACGACGGCATCTACGCCACGTGGAGCAGCTTGCTCCCCATCCTCTCCCATAGCACGCGCCCCCTTAATGAACTTGCGCCGTGGGCCGGTTTTACCGCCACCGGCTGGGTCAAGCTCTTTGGCCTTCCCGCCATCGCAGCCGCGTTCTACTCCACCGCAAAACCAGAGCGCCGCGCCGGCCTCAGGGTCATCCTTGTTCCCGCCATCATCGCCTCGGTGGTTTGCGGCGTTACCGAGCCACTCGAGTTTCTCTTTATGTTCACCCACCCCGGGCTCTTTTTTCTCTACGCCGTCTTATCGTCTTGCCTTGCCACAACCATGAATCTCTTTGGCATCGTCGGCATCTTCTCGGGCGGCCTCATGGAGATGGCAGCCTTCAACTTTATTCCGCTCATGCGCACGCATGCCGGTGCCTATCTTTTGGCGCTCGGTATCGGCCTTGCCTTTAGCCTCATCTTTTTTGTTAGTTTTCGAGCACTCATCTTGATCTATGACCTTAAGACGCCGGGCCGCGAGGATCATGTCGTCAATCGCGCGGCAATCGATCGTTTAACGGAAAGCGGCTTTGCCAAAGAGCAATCTCCCAATGACGAGGTCAATAGTCGATCCGATCAAGATCACGTCCTCGCTGAGCGGGCAATTCAGCTTTTAGGTGGCGTTGGCAATATTGTGGGCGCAACCAACTGCGCCACGCGCCTGCGCGTCGAGGTCGCAGACCCTTCCATCGTTGCAGATAACGCGTCGTTTGTCGCGGTGGGCGCCAAGGGCCTCATCATTACGGGCAAGACCGCCCAGGTGATCATCGGCATCTCCGTTCCCCGCGTTAAAGAGCATTTTGACCAGATCATGGGCCTCGAGCCGGGATTTGTGCCCACCGCCTCGGCCTCCCCTGTCGCCAGCCCAACCCACAAGCACGGCGATATCTGCTTCTTCGATATCGACGGAACGCTCGCCTGGCAAGACCCCAGGCTCGCCCAAGACCTTCCCGAAGACGAGCGGGACCTCTCCCCCTATCCCAACGAGGCGGTCTCGCAGGCCATCCGCGATTTCGTTGCAAATGGCAACATGGCCTTTATCTGCACAGGGCGCACCCTCAGCTGCATCCACCCCAAACTTCTTGAGCTGCCCTGGGCCGGCATCGTCTGCCTCGCGGGTGGCTATGTCGAACTTGAGGGACACGTGATTCGCGATTTAGCGATGACGCCCGGCATGCTGCAGCGCCTTGCCCCCTATCTTGAGCAATCGGGCGAGGTCATCCGCTTTGAGGGCCTCAACGGCGTCGTGCGCATGAGTGCCGATGCCCCCGATGCCCCCGGATACGCGCGCACCCTAGGCGACGCAGTCACGCAGCTGCAACATTACAGCGCCTACAAGATCTTGATGTCTACATCGCTCGCCAACCACATCGCTCAAGATAAGGCACTTGAGCCGCTGCTGTGCTTTAACGAGCTCGAACTCGAGGTAACCGAAATCTCGCCCCGCGAATGCACGAAGCGCGGGGGTATCCAGTCTGTACTCGACGCCCTCGATCCCCACCACGGAACCGTATACGGCATTGGCGACGCCAGCAATGACGTCTCGCTGATGAACGCCGTCGATGTCGGTATCGCCATGGGCAATGCGCCGGACTATCTCAAGGATAAGGCCGATTACGTGACCGACACCGTCGATCACGACGGTGTCGTTGCGGCGCTCGAGCATTTTAGGCTGATTTAGGCACACTCCATCAAACGCACGCCTGTTGTCCTAAATCGCCAAAACTGCCGCGCCAAACGCCCTGATGTGGCAATATGTTGTCTGCATATTGCATCAATGCAACCTCAGAAAGAATGCGAGAACCCGTGTCCAGTCCGTTTACCAGCTTTTTAGCCCAGCACTTTGACCAGATTAACGACTATCTGGCCACGTTCTTTGACGGACAGGCGACCTCTGCCGATATCGAGCGCTACCTGTATGCGCCGCTCTCGGCTTTTACGGCCAACGCCGGCAAGCGCCACCGCCCGCTTATCTGCATGCTCGCCGCAACCGCAGTGGGCGGTAGCTTTGAGAGCGCCCGCAGCGCCGCGGCAGCTATCGAGCATTTCCAGTCGGGCGCGCTGATCCACGACGACATCGCCGACAACGGACAGCTTCGTCGAGGCAAGCCCTGCATGCACCTTACCGAGGGCACGGGCCTTGCCATCAATTGTGGCGACCTGGCGCTCACCATGGTCACCAAAACGGTTCTCGACGACCCTACGCTGGAGTCCGACGTGAAGCTGCGCGTGCTCCACGAGCTTACCGAGATGATCGTCCGCACCATCGAGGGTCAAGCACTCGACCTGGGTTGGGTCCGTGACGGGCGCTTTGATATCTCGGTTGATGACTACCTGGACATGGCGACGCACAAGACCGCGTTTTACAGCGGAGCCACGCCGCTGGCCGCCGGAGCC
>ENA-OPCD01002750-OPCD01002750.1-human-gut-metagenome-genome-assembly--contig:-NODE-2750-length-11979-cov-3.021302_pt1 | contig 11979 bp, 10 predicted proteins | sample MGYA00241560_ERZ501471 | MGnify/ENA primary metagenome ERZ501471 (study PRJEB25962, sample SAMEA2042578) | human gut metagenome | biome: human gut; feature: human-associated habitat; material: faeces...
GATCATTGCAATCAACAAAGATCCAGATGCACCAATTTTCAATGTGGCTGATTACGGTCTTGTTGGAGACCTGAAAGTAGTTCTGCCAATTCTGACAGAAAAGATCAGAAAATACAAAGGGTTATAAGAAGTAGCCAGAGGTTTTTTGATTAAAAAAGTAAGAGAAGAGAGGTAAAACACTATGGAATTTAAATTAAATGAAGACCAGCAGTTAATGAAAGACATGTTCGTTGAATTTACAGAGCAGTTTGTCAAACCAATCGCTGCAGAGTTAGATGAGCAGGAGCGCTTCCCGGAAGAACTGATTCCACAGCTTGGAGAAACAGGACTTCTCGGAATCCCGGTCGCTGAAGAGTACGGCGGAGCAGGTGCAGACAATATGTCTTACGTTCTTGCAGTAGAAGAAGTTTCTAAAGCATGCGCAAGCACAGGTGTTACAATTTCAGCTCATACATCTTTATGCTGTTGGCCAATCGAAGCATTCGGAACAGAAGAACAGAAACAGAAATACCTTCCAGATCTTGCATCTGGTGAAAAACTTGGTGCTTTCGGTCTTACTGAGCCGGGCGCTGGTACAGATGCACAGGGATGTCAGACAAAGGCCGTTTTAGACGGAGACGAGTGGGTTCTTAACGGATCTAAGTGCTTCATCACAAACGGTAAGGTTGCTGATGTTTACATCATCATCGCTATTACAAGCATCACAGAGGACAAGCGTGGACGCAAGAAGAAGAACTTCTCTGCATTCATTGTAGACAAGGGAACACCTGGATTCTCATTCGGAACAAAAGAGAAGAAGATGGGTATCCGCGGATCATCTACATACGAGCTTATCTTCGAGGATGCACGTATTCCAAAGGATGCATTACTTGGAAAAGAGGGAAGAGGTTTCCCAATCGCTATGCATACACTTGATGGTGGACGTATCGGAATCGCTGCTCAGGCACTTGGTATTGCAGAGGGCGCATTAGAGAGAACTATCGAGTACACAAAGGAAAGAAAGCAGTTCGGCCGTTCAATCGCACAGCAGCAGAATACACAGTTCAAGCTTGCAGATATGGCTACACGTATCGATGCAGCTAAGTATCTTGTATACGCAGCAGCTATGAAGAAGGCAGAGTTTGCTAAGAACCCTAAGGTTTCTTACTCAGTAGATGCAGCAAAGGCTAAATTATTCGCAGCAGAGACAGCTATGGCTGTTACAACAGAGTGCGTTCAGTTATTCGGTGGATACGGATATATCCGTGAGTACGATGTAGAGCGTATGATGCGTGATGCTAAGATTACAGAGATCTACGAGGGAACTTCAGAGGTTCAGCGTATGGTTATTTCAGGCTCATTACTCAGATAGTTAAGAGAGCTATCATAACTGTAGAGCTACTTAGAATAAATAAAGGAGAACAAATACATGAATATCGTAGTATGTATTAAACAGGTTCCTGATACAAAGGGTGGAGTAAAATTCAATCCTGACGGAACACTTGATAGAGCTTCAATGCTTGCAATCATGAATCCAGATGACAAGGCTGGTCTTGAGGCAGCACTTAGAATCAAAGACGAGACAGGCGCAAAGGTTACAGTTCTTACAATGGGACTTCCAAAGGCTGATGCAATCCTTCGTGAGGCAATGGCTATGGGCGCTGATGATGCAGTTTTAGTAACAGACAGAGTACTTGGTGGAGCTGATACATGGGCTACATCTACTACAATTGCAGGTGCATTAAGAAATCTCGATTATGATTTAATCATCACAGGCCGTCAGGCTATCGATGGAGATACAGCACAGGTTGGACCACAGATCGCAGTTCATCTTGGACTTCCTGTAATCTCATACGCAGAGGATATCAAGGTTGAGGGAGATTCTGTAGTCGTTAAGCGTCAGTACGAGGACAGATATCACGTAGTTAAAGCTAAGATGCCTTGTCTTATCACAGCTCTTTCAGAGTTAAATGAGCCTAGATATATGACACCGGGCGGAATCTTCGATGCATTTGACAAAGAGGTAACTGTCTGGGGCAGAGCTGACCTTAAGGATGTTGACGATTCAGATCTTGGACTTAAGGGATCACCTACAAAGATTGCTAAGGCATCTGACAAGGTACCTAAGGGAGCTGGAGAAAAGGTTAACCTTGATCCAACAGAGTCAGTAAACTATCTCATGGAGAAATTCAAAGAGAAACATATCATCTAGTATGGAGGAACCAAAAATGGGTTTAGAAGAATATAAGGGCGTATATATCTACGCACAGCAGGTAGACAATAAGCTTAGCGACATCGCCTTTGAGTTAGTCGGTAAAGCTAAAGAGTTAGCAGCAGATTTAAATACAGAGGTTACTGCAGTACTTCTTGGATCTAACGTAAAGGCTCTTGCAACAGAGCTCGGTGAGTACGGCGCAGACAAGGTAATCGTTGTAGACAATCCTGCACTTGAGACATACAGAACAGAGCCATACGCACAGGCTCTTGTATCAGTAATCAACGAGTACAAGCCGGAGATCATGTTAGTTGGTGCAACAGCTATCGGACGTGACCTCGGACCAACAGTTTCAGCAAGAGTTAAGACAGGTCTTACAGCTGACTGTACAAAGCTTGAGATTGGTGATTTCCCAATCAATGCTATGCCTGGACAGGAGCAGAAGCACAACCAGCTTCTCATGACACGTCCTGCATTCGGTGGAAACACAATCGCAACAATCGCTTGTCCTGACAACCGTCCACAGATGGCAACAGTTCGTCCTGGTGTTATGCAGAAGCTTCCTAAAGAGGCTGGCAGAGCAGCAGAGGTTATCGAGTTCAATCCTGCACTCGAGGAGAACAATCGTTATGTTGAGATCATGGATATCGTTAAGGCAGTTGGCAACGTAGAGAACATCATGGACGCTAAGGTACTTGTATCAGGCGGACGTGGAGTTGGAAGCGCTGAGAACTTCGAGATGCTTCGTGACCTTGCTTCATGCTTCAAGGGTGGTATGGTATCATGCTCTCGTGCAGCAGTAGAGAACGGCTGGTTAGCACAGGATTATCAGGTAGGACAGACAGGAAAGACTGTACGTCCACAGATTTACTTCGCAATCGGTATCTCAGGAGCCATCCAGCACGTAGCAGGTATGGAGGAGTCTGATCTCATCATCGCCATCAACAAGGACGAGGATGCTCCAATCTTCGACGTAGCTGATTACGGCTTAGTAGGAGATTTAAAGAAGATCGTTCCTCAGCTTACAGCAGCTCTTAAAGAGGCAAATGCTGACGCATAATCGCATAATAATGCAATAAAATTACATTACTAATACATTTAAACACAGTACTGTTTATCGCAGTACTGTGTTTTTTTGACCATAAATATAGCGTAATCTTTGTTATACTACGACATCTAGTCGCATATTATAAATTTACCCCCACATTTATGAAAAATTCGGCTAATTTTACAATTGAGTCATTTATCCCAATGTGATAGAATAACAACGTTCAATCAAATGTGGAGGAATTGGATTTCGAAAAGTTAAAAACTTTAGCGCCATGCACCGGCAGGTACGTAAAAATGATGCCGGTTAACGAGGTTTCAGGTTATCGAAAATTCGGCGGATGCCTGGACGCATATATGGATGCGCATCTCAAGCCAAATATGATGGAGACATCAAAACAAAGCGAGAGAACCATAAAAATCAAGTAGCTATTCAGAACAGAACAGTTACAATTTGTACATTTAAAATTATATATCGAAAAGGAGATCTAACACTATGTGTGGAATTATAGGATTTACAGGCCGTTTAGAGGCACAGAAGATTTTGACGGAAGGACTCGCAGCGTTAGAGTATCGTGGATACGACAGTGCAGGTATTGCTTATTTCAAGGATACAGGCAAGATTTCTATTCGCAAAACCGTCGGAAAGGTTAAGGATCTTCTAGCTATCTGCGATGATGAGAACAATTCAACCTGTGGAATCGGACATACAAGATGGGCAACACACGGCGGAGTTACCAATGCCAATGCTCATCCTCACAAGGTTGGAAATGTCGCACTCATCCACAATGGTATCATTGAGAACTACCACGAGATCGTAAACAAGTTTGATCTTGCAGAGTCTCTTATATCTGAGACAGATACAGAGGTAGCAGCTGCTCTTATCAACAAGCTCTATGACGGAGATCCAAAGGCTACTATTAAGAAGGCAGTAGCAGAGCTTCAGGGTTCATTTGCGTTCTGTATCATGTTCAAGGATCAGCCGGGAAAGATTTTTGCTGTCAGAAATGTAAGCCCGATGGTTGCAACATATTGCGATGACGGAGCATTTATTGCATCAGATCTTACAGCGTTTATCAAATATTCAAAGCGCTATTTTATACTTCCGGAGTACACTATCATGACAATGACTGCTGATAGAATCGAAATGGAGGATTTAGAGGGTAAGAAAGTTGAGCCGGATTATCTTGAGGTAAACTGGGATGTAACGGCAGCTCAGAAGGATGGATATCCGCATTTCATGATCAAGGAAATTCATGAGCAGCCGACAGCTATCACAAGGACTATCACTCCAAGAATCAAGGATTCACTTCCTTGCTTTGAGGATGATAATATTCCTGATTCGTTCTTCGAGGATATAAGCGACATAACAGTTGTAGCCTGTGGTACAGCTATGTATGCAGGAATGGTCGGAAAAGCTCTTTTAAAGAACAAGTTTGGTATTCCTGTTTCTGTTGAGATTGCATCAGAGTTCAGATATGAGCAGCCTGTTCTCACAGACAGGTCAATGGTTATTTTTGTGTCACAGTCAGGTGAGACAATCGATACCTTAGAGGCACTTCGTCTGGCTAATAAGTATACTAAAAAGACGCTTTCTATCGTAAATGTAAAGGGCTCAACAATAGCCCGTGAGAGCAACTATGTACTTTATACACACGCAGGTCCTGAGATTGCCGTGGCAAGTACCAAGGCATACACAGTTCAGGTGGCAAGCTTTTACCTGATTGGATGCAAGATTGGTCTTGTATCCGGCCGTATGACCAAGGAAGAGGCAAAGACATTTATTGAGAATCTGCAGGAGGTTCCAAATCTCATTGAGTCAGTTATCACACAGGCACCTGAGATTGAACAGCTTACGAAGAGAATGACAAATGCTACAAATGCGTTTTACATAGGCCGAGGACTTGATTATGCATTAAGCATGGAGGGCGCACTCAAACTCAAAGAGATTTCTTATATTCATGCTGAGGCTTATGCAGCAGGAGAGTTAAAGCACGGTACAATCGCGCTCATCAGCGATGGTGTTCCGGTTATCGCAGTTGCTACACAGAGCCATGTATACAGCAAGGTCATCTCAAATATCCGCGAGGTAAAGGCGAGAGGCGCATACGTTATCCTTCTTAGCAAGGACAAGGATATTACAGATAAGTCAATCTGTGATGTGCATATCTCACTCCCACAGGCACCGGATGAGTTTGTGATTTTCGAGTCAGTTATAATCTGTCAGCTTATCGCTTACTACACATCAACAGGAAAGGGCTTAAACCCTGACCAGCCACGTAACCTTGCAAAATCAGTTACCGTAGAATAAATAATTTCCCCGGACATTTATACGATGTCCGGGGATTTTTTTTCACGCTTGTGAGATACAATGCAGCATATGTAAGACATCGATGTATATGTCAGTGATTTGCACTGCGACAACACATTTTGTTAAAAATATAACAAATTTGTATTTACACATCACGCATCCGGTGGTATGATACATAAATGCGGGTTACTCATACGAGAATCCAGCAGCCATACAATTTTCATGTGCGCTTTTATGCCGTGTGACAGAATCACAGCATAACAGAATTAGGACGAGACCCATATGGGCTTTTACCAAAAGGAGGAAAAACAATGCGCAATTCAAAAACAAACGAACTTGTACTGACAGGTTTATTTACAGCCATTATCATTATCATGGCATTCACACCACTCGGATATATTCCGCTCGTAGTTATCAACGCTACGATTATTCACATTCCGGTAATCCTTGGTTCACTTTTCTGCGGACCTAAAAAGGGAGCATTCCTTGGATTTGTATTCGGATTTACCAGTTGTTTAAAGGCAACTATAGTCGGAGGAACTCTTTCATCCTTTGTATTTTCGCCGGTGCTTGCCGCATCCCTGGTCGGAACCTCAGGTATATTTAAGAGCTTATTCATAGCATTTGTTCCAAGAATTTTAGTAGGTGTTATACCTTATTTTGTATATATAGGCATCAAAAAGGTGCTTGCGTCAGAGAAGAAAAATCTCTGGGGTACAGTTTTAAATGTGCTCATGTCAGTATTCCTTGCATTCGGAGTATATGCATTCCTCGGCAAGATGTCAGAGTCACTTTCACAGGCAGCCGCTTTAGGAATCGGCATAGCAGTCGGAGCTGTAGTATTTATAGTAGTTGAGGCTGTATTTATCAGAAAGAGCATACAGGTTATTCCGTTTGTATATGCAGGTGTAGCTGGTGCCATGACCAATACACTGCTTGTAATGGGCTCAATCTTCGTGCTTTACAAGGATGCTTATGCAGATGCAATCGGTGTGGCAGGAAACGCGGTGCTGGGCGTTATCACCGGAGTCATCAGCTTTAACGGAGTCATTGAGGCAATAGTTGCCGCAATCATCGTATACCTTGTTGGATTGGTTTTAAATACAATCAAACCAATTGCAGCAAAATAAATTCAGATAGATTTAAAATAAATGTGAAATTGTATGTACGGCGGACTGATAAGGTCCGCCTGTTTTATAAGCAGTTGGACTGGGAACGGTAAAAAAGCATTTGAGTTAAAAGAAAGGCATGATACAAGGTGAAACATATGCATGAAATAGACATAATGGATATCGGCGGCTTCAAAATAGGCCAAGCCGAGGACACTAAGGGCTTGACCGGCTGTACGGTATTTCTTTTTGATAAACAGTCACCGGCGGGAGTTGACATAAGGGGAGGCGGACCGGCTTCGCGGGAGACACCACTTTTAAATCCTGTGGCAGACGCAAAGGGTATCCATGCTCTTGTACTGTCAGGCGGCTCTGCCTTTGGTCTGGATGCAGCGGGAGGCGTGATGAAGTATCTGGAGGAGCGCGATATAGGCTTTGATGTGGGAGTCACAAAGGTGCCTCTTGTGGTGCAGTCGTGTATTTTTGACCTGGTAATAGGTGATAAAAATGCAAGGCCTGATGGCAAAATGGCATACAAGGCTTGTGAGAACGCTTCCTATGATACTTTTTTACAGGGAAATTATGGAGCCGGAATGGGTGCAACAGTCGGCAAATATATGGGGCGTGAGCGCAGCATGAAGAGCGGAATAGGAGCCTATGCAGTACAGCTTGGAGAACTAAAGGTTGGAGCAGTGGTGACACTGAACGCACTTGGTGACATATATGATATAGATACAGATAAGAAAATTGCCGGAGCACTGGATGAAAATGGGCTGCTTTTTGATGACGAGACAGCGTATTTTGAGGCAGCGGCGAAGATTCAGAATATGTTTACAGGAAACACCACAATTGGTACAATAATAACAAATGCAAAGCTTGACAAGACCGCACTCAACAAGGTGGCATCCATGGCTCACAATGGCTATGGCAGAGCAATCAGACCCGTGCACACGATGGCAGATGGAGATTCAATCTATGCTGTATCAGTGGGCAGTGTGCCTGCCGATATCAATCTGGTGGGGCCAATGAGTGCCTATGTCATGGCAAAGGCCATTGCCAATGCAGCTAGAAGTGCAAAGTCTGTGGATGGCTACAAAGCATTTTGCGATGTAAACAAAAAATGACTGCAGAATAATAGTTTTATACAGAGGTGAAAATCATGTTAAAAGGAAAAACAGTAGTTTTGGGAGTGACAGGAAGCATAGCGGCATACAAGATAGCAAACCTTGCGAGTATGCTTGTAAAACAGCACGCCGATGTCAACGTCATAATGACACACAATGCAACAAATTTTATAAATCCAATCACATTTGAAACTCTCACAGGCAACAAGTGCCTCGTGGACACATTTGACAGAAACTTTGAATTCAACGTGGAGCATGTGGCTCTTGCAAAGAGAGCAGACATCTTTATGGTGGCACCTGCATCAGCCAATGTGATAGGCAAGATGGCAAACGGAATCGCAGACGATATGCTTACCACCACAATACTTGCAGCCAAATGTCCTAAGCTTGTTTCTCCTGCCATGAACACCAATATGTACGAGAACAGGATTGTGCAGGATAATATCAAAAAGCTCGAGCACTACGGCTTTGAGATGATAAAGCCGGCTGAAGGATATCTTGCATGCGGAGACACCGGTGCAGGAAAAATGCCGGAGCCACAGACACTTTTCAACTACATAATGAGGACAATAGCCTGTGAAAAGGACCTGGCGGGCAAAAACGTACTCATCACAGCCGGAGCGACGCAGGAAAAAATAGACCCGGTACGTTTTATCACCAATCACTCAACAGGCAAGATGGGGCGTGCCATAGCAGAAAACTGTATGCTCCGCGGTGCGCATGTTACACTGGTCAACGCTTCAGTATCGGTTGAGCCACCTATGTTTGTAGATGTGGTAAATGTGACATCGGCCGCAGACATGGCAGACGTGGTGAAATCAAAGGCTGCTGAACAGGATATTATCATCATGACCGCAGCAGTAGCGGATTTTTGCCCATCACATCCGGCTGATGAGAAAATAAAGAAAAATGACAGCTCATATGAGTCTGTAATTGAGCTTGAGCGCACAGAGGACATCCTTTCATACCTCGGAGCACACAAGGCTAAGGGACAGCTTATATGCGGTTTTTCTATGGAAACCCAGAATATGCTTGAAAACTCGAAAGCAAAGCTTGCAAAGAAAAATGCAGATATGATAGTGGCAAACAACCTAAAGGTAGCAGGCGCAGGCTTTGGAACAGATACCAATGTGGTCACACTCATCACGGCTGACGACTGCACAGAGCTTGAAATCATGGACAAGAGCTGCGTTGCAGCAAGGATTATGGACCGGTTGCTAAAGATGTAGAGCTTCGATTTTAGGTTGAGAGTGGGTGCGTGTAGCGGGTGGGATGCGGATTATATATCCCACATGTTCGGAAATTTCGATAAAAGTTGAGTAAGTGCATGGAGCAGTAAGATAAATAGAAGAAGTATATTAGTGCATGGAACGCTCGGTGCACAGATTGTATGTCGCTACGTTCGATTTACGATGTGTCGTGTGGGAGTTATATGCCGTCATCAGCAAAAGCGGCGCGGAAAATACTCGTTCAAGCAGCATAGCCTGAATTTAGATATTGAGGTAAAATGCGCGTTTGATTTTCCGCGCCTGATAAGCTCTGCGGATGACGGCATTTACTCCCACTAGACTAAGGAGTTATGAGAGCGGAGTGATATATAATCTGTGCACCGGGCGCTTCATGCACTTACAGAACCTGAATTCGAAGCGCTCCATGCACAAGCGATTATATAAGCCGTTACACCGCGCAGTCCACAGCCGGCAGCTCCCCTGTCACATCGAGGAAGAGATTTGTAAAGGTCTGCTCATAGTAAGGCTCCACCCAGAGCAGGCCGATGCCGAGCGACAGCACGCAAAGCACAAGCATACCGATGAAGCTTACGTTAATGTAGATGACTCTGAGTATGTTGCCGCGAATCAGCTTTATGGCATGAGTCAGGCATGCAAACACGGATAAATCATCACGCGAGAGCACCAGATACAGGTAAAAAGGAAACAGAACCAGTACAATAAAGCTGAGCACGGCACTTGCAACATATAAAGCGATAGCAATTCCCATAGTGTCGCCGCTTAGCTTGAAAAAGTTTCTGGCTACAAGGAAAGGCGCCTTTGCAATCATAGAGATGGCATAATATATGATGTATGCTCCAAAATATCTGTTGGAGTGATTCATAAAGCAGTAGAAGACATCGCTGATACGGCACTCTTTCTTTCTTGCCATATTAAGGTGGAAACGTATGAGTCCCATCTGCAGCACGCCGACCACGATAGATAAAAGCACCTCGGCAATGTAGTAGATGACGGTCTGAACCTTTGTCGCATATACATTTCCGAGCAGGTAGGTAAACGGCAGGTCACTAAACAGATTTATGAGTGTGACAGTGAGAAAAACGCTCATGCTAAGTCTGTATCTTCCGTTCAGGTTTTCTCTTGATATTCTTTTTAATTCTTTGGATTTCTTTTTTGGGTTCATTATATTTCTCCTGAAATAATAGTTTTGAATTAATGCTTAAGTTAGGCTTAAATTAATGTTTAAATTAATGCTTTGACAATTGTCAGATATATAGCATATACTTGTATTCATATGGTTACACAAAATCACAGGAAGGACCACTCATATCATGCAGACAGATGAAACAATCGACAGGTATTTCTATATAACGGGCTGGATATGCATAGCTGTATTTGCGGCTCTTGCGGCAGTGATTGGAGTATGCGGTACGCAGATACTCACAAAGGTGCCTCCATGTCCGCTGCACGCATATACAGGCTACTATTGTCCGGGGTGCGGTGGCACGAGAGCCACATTTGCGCTGCTGCACGGACATCTGATAAGGTCGTTTGTACTCCATCCGTTTGTGCCGTATACAGCCGTTTTTGGAGGCTGGTTTATGCTGTCACAGACACTGCAGCGGATAAGCCGCGGCAGGCTGCACATCGGAATGCACTTCAGGCCATTATATATGTGGCTTGCACTTGCCATTATTGTGGTAAACTGCATAGTCAAAAATATGCTTATATTATTTTGCGGTATTCATCTGCTGAAGTAGCTCATTGTAGTCGATACCGGTCAGGTTCTGGTATTCCTTTAATATACCCTCTATGCTTCCGTATTCGTGAAGCATGGCGGCAAACGAACCGATATAGATAATAAGAGTGATAACAACAGCGGCAAACGCAATCCAGAATGAGGTCATAGCCATGCTGCTCATTGAGGTGGCACCGCCTTTTGACAGTAAAGCAAAAATCATGGCAAGCGAGCCACATATGATAGACACATAAATACAGCTGCACGACGCGATGGCAATTATTGAAAGCACAAGTGCTGCAACCTCCATATTGCGTGAGCGTTTATTGTAGAAATTGTTGTTGGGATTAAAGCCCGGCCCATAATTGCTGCCGAAATTATAGTTATAATCCTGATTATAATCAAATTTTTGTGGATCCATAATAAAATTCCTTTCTATAAAGTTGATTTTATTGTATCACTTCATTTATAATACGAAAAGAATAAGTTTTTTAAAGAGGTAAAAAAATGGATATTATTGCTGCAATTGCAGAAGAACTGCAGATTAAAAAAGGACAGGCCGAGGCCGCTGTCAAGCTGATAGATGAGGGAAACACCATTCCTTTTATCGCCAGATACCGAAAGGAGGCAACCGGCTCATTAAATGATGAGGTGCTCAGAAATCTCTTCGACAGACTGACATATCTACGTAATCTTGAGGACAAGAAGCAGACAGTGCTTTCAAGCATTGAGGAGCAGGGCAAGCTTACGGATGAGCTTAAGAAGGCAATCCTTGAGGTACAGACACAGGTGGCGGTTGACGATTTGTACAGACCTTACCGTCCGAAGAGAAGAACCCGTGCCACAATCGCAAAGGAAAAGGGCTTAGAGCCACTGGCACAGACCATTTTAGCGCAGGAATCGTCTGTTGATATCATGGCAGAAGCAGCTAAATATGTGGATGCAGAAAAAGACGTGGCAGATGAAGCGGCTGCACTTGCCGGAGCAAAGGATATCATTGCAGAGAACGTATCCGACAATGCCGGTTACAGAACAAAAATCAGAGAGCTTACCATGCAAAAGGGGCGTCTTATATCGACAGCCAAGGATCCAAAGGCGGAGTCTGTCTATGAGATGTACTATGAATTTGATGAGGCTCTTTCCAAGGTGGCAGGTCACAGAACACTCGCAATTAACCGTGGTGAAAAGGAAAAAATCCTCACAGTAAAGATAGAGGCACCGACAGAG
>ENA-OPCD01002751-OPCD01002751.1-human-gut-metagenome-genome-assembly--contig:-NODE-2751-length-11977-cov-2.690824_pt1 | contig 11977 bp, 11 predicted proteins | sample MGYA00241560_ERZ501471 | MGnify/ENA primary metagenome ERZ501471 (study PRJEB25962, sample SAMEA2042578) | human gut metagenome | biome: human gut; feature: human-associated habitat; material: faeces...
GAATGCTGCCGGGAGTTCTCTTTGACCGGATGGAGGTCATGTCCGAAGAGTGCGGGAGTATCTGGATCGAGCGTCCGATCGTGGCGATTTCGAAGGAACCTCTGTTTTTCGGGAAGGATTTTACGATGATACTGCCGGAGTGTCTGGTGTCAGGGGAAAATGTGCCTGTGGCAATAGGGGATTGACATGAAGTATGAATGACGATGTGTGAAAAAATAACTGTGAAGGTGACTAACAGTTAGAAAAAGGAGAGAATGAGTATGATTATGAGAATTTCTATGCCAAACCGGTTCCGCCTCAAAAAAGTGATGGGGTTCCGCACGATGATCCGTCCGGAGCGGGGGGAGATCCATTATATTGGAGGTGCGGATATTCTTCCGGCTCCGCTGTCACTGAAGGAGGAGACTGAGGCGTTAAATAAGTTTGGAACCGAAGAGGAGAAAGAGGCAAAGGCAGAGCTGATCGAGCACAATCTCCGCCTGGTCGTCTACATAGCAAAGAAATTTGATAATACCAGCGTTGGCGTAGAGGACCTGATCTCCATCGGGACCATTGGACTGATCAAGGCAGTGGAAACATACAAAGAGGATTATGGGAGCAGGCTTGCGACCTATGCGGCAAGGTGTATTGACAATGAACTATTAATGCATTTCCGGGCAAAAAAGAAAACGTCGAAAGAAGTTTCCCTGTATGAGCCGATTGGAACTGATAAAGAGGGGAACCAGATCCAGCTTTTGGATGTTGTGGTCAGCGAGGACGAGGATGTTGTGGAATTGCTGGAACAGGATCGCAAAGTCAGACGGCTGAATGAAATTATTCCGCAGACATTGTCCGGAAGGGAATTGTTTATTATCATAAACCGTTACGGACTCTATGGGAAAAAGACAATGACACAGAGGGAGATCGCAAGAAAACTTGGGATTTCCAGATCCTATGTTTCGAGGATCGAAAAGAGGGCGATCGAAAAACTCAGGCAGGCATTTTAGGTGTATTATAATATAGAAGAAATATTGTAAAATCTGGAAAATGTGCTATACTAAAACTGCATCTGGCAGATGTATGAGGGCTTCTGCCGGATGTCGGAATCTTTTTTTATCAGAATCATTGCAGGATTCCCTGCGGTATCCACAGAGTATTTTCGAATACATTTATTTTTGATGCAGAAAACGAGGGAAAGGAAGGGTATTTGTATAGTTTAGTAACAACCTCGATCATTCAGGGGATCAAGAGTATCCCGGTCTATGTGGAGGCGGATGTCTCAGATGGCATGCCGCTTTTTGAGATGGTCGGTTCACTTTCGCCTGAGGTAAAAGAATCCAAAGAGCGTGTGCGCACAGCACTGAAAAATACAGGGTATATTCTGCCGCCAAAACGTATCACGATCAATTTTATCCCTGCCAATATCAGAAAGACCGGATCAGGCTTCGACCTTCCGGTTGTTGCCGCAGTGCTTTGTGCCATTGGCATTGTGCCGGAGGAAGCGTTAAAGAACACGATGGTCGTGGGTGAGATCAGCTTGAGCGGGGAGGTAAAGCCCGTCAATGGAATACTGCCTATGGTGGCAGAGGCAAAGGAACGCGGCGTCACACGTTGTATTGTACCGGCGGAGAATCAGACAGAGGCGCTGCTTGTAAAAGAGATAGAAATTTTTGCGGTGCAGAGTATTGCAGAAATGATACATATTTTAAACGGGGGCACATACATTGAAAAAGAAATAGGAAAAGCAGTGGAAAAAACGATCCGGCTGCTCGATTTTTCGGATATCCAGGGGCAGCATTTTGTAAAAAGAGCCTGTGAGGTGGCAGTGAGCGGTATGCACAATCTGCTGATGATAGGACCACCCGGTGCCGGTAAGACCATGACGGCAATGCGGATACCGACAATCCTTCCGCCGCTTGATGAAAAAGAGCAGATGGAGCTTTCGAAAATTTACAGTGTATCCGGACAGTTTCAATTACGGGAACAATTAATGGAGGAACGTCCGTTCCGCTGTCCACATCATACGATCACGATGCAGGGATTAGTGGGTGGTGGACTGATCCCAAAGCCGGGAGAGATCTCTCTGGCACACAAGGGCGTTTTATTTTTGGATGAATTGCCGGAATTTAAGCAAAATACCATTGAGATATTAAGACAGCCGATGGAGGAAAAGGAAGTGCGTTTAGTGCGCGTGAACGGCACGTATGAATATCCGGCTGATTTTATCCTTGTCGCTGCCATGAATCCCTGCAAATGCGGTTATTATCCAGATATGCAGAAATGCAGATGTACGGCGGCTTCTATTGAACGATATATCAACCGTATCAGCCAGCCGCTCTTAGACCGCATTGATATCTGTGTGGAGACGCCACAGATTAAATTTGAAGAATTGAACGGAACGAAAAAAGAGGAATGTTCCGATACAATCCGGGAACGTGTGATTGAAGTACATGCGATCCAGAAAAAACGTTATCAGAAAGAAGATTTTCAGTTTAACAGCCAGATTCCGGCTGCACGGATTGCAGAATACTGTGCGCTGTCGAAAGATCAGGAAAAATATATGAAGAAAATTTACAAACAGTTAAATCTGACTGCCCGGTCTTATCATAAAATTTTAAAGGTTGCGCGGACTCTGGCAGATATGGACGGCTCTGAAAACATTCTGGATGCGCATTTGAATGAGGCAGTCTGCTATCGCAATATTGACAAAAGATTCTGGAGGGATTCGTTATGAAATATCAGTACTGGCTTTCAAATATTCCGGGAGTCGGCTGTAAGACGATCCACCGCCTTTTGGGACAGGCAGGTTCTGCGGAAGAAATTTATTTTCTGAAAAAAGAGCAGTTAGAAAAGCTCTCCGGGCTGTCTGACCGTCAGGTGCATGCGATTACTGACCGGAAGAAAAACTGGGATCTGGAAGAAAAATATGCTGCGCTGGGAGAAAACGGGATTTCTTTTTTGTCCTGTGAGATGGAGTCATATCCTAAACAGCTCAGGAATATCGTGGATGCTCCATACAGTTTGTACATCAAAGGGAAAATGCCTGATTTCTCAAAAAGAAGAGTGTCGGGGCGAGAATGTGCTCGGAATACGGAAAGAAAATGGCAGAACAGATCGGTGAAAAACTGGCGCTTTGCGGGGCGGAGGTTTTAAGCGGCATGGCAAGAGGAATTGATGCATACGGACATATTGGAGCATTAAAAGCGGGCGGAAATACGTATGCGGTGCTGGGGTGCGGCGTAAATGTCTGTTATCCCAGAACGAATCAGAAATTGTATGAGAATATTCTTTCGCATGGAGGAATCATCTCGGAATATCCGCCGGAGACTGAACCGATCGCACAATTATTTCCTGCCAGGAACCGGATCATATCAGCGCTCTCGGATGTGGTCGTGATCGTGGAGGCAAAGGAGAGAAGCGGTTCCCTGATCACAGCTGATTTTGCGTTGGAGCAGGGAAAGGATATTTATGCAGTTCCGGGGCGTGTGACAGATTCCTTAAGCATGGGCTGCAATAACCTGATCCGGCAGGGGGCGGGCATTATAAACAGCGTAGAAGATTTTGTAAAAGATCTTGAATTGTATACATGTATTGACACAACTCAAGAAAATTTTAACAAATTATTACTTGAAAAAGATGAAAGCTTGGTGTATGCTTGTTTGAGTTTACGACCGAAAAGTATGGAAGAACTTTTGAAAAAGACAGGATTTGCAATGCCTCAGATGGCAGATATCCTGCAGAGACTGATTCAGAAGGACTTTATCACGGAATCTTTTAAAAATTATTATATACGCAAAATCTGAAAGTAAGGAGACAGTTGAATGGCTAAGTACCTGGTTATCGTGGAATCACCGGCAAAGGTGAAGACAATTAAAAAATTTCTGGGAAAAAATTATGAGGTTGCAGCATCAAACGGACATGTGCGCGATCTCCCAAAGAGTCAGCTTGGGGTTGATGTGGAACATGATTTTGAACCGAAGTACATTACTATCCGAGGAAAAGGAGATATCCTTGCGAATCTTCGCAAAGAAGTGAAGAAAGCAGATAAAGTGTATCTCGCAACTGACCCGGACCGTGAGGGTGAAGCGATTTCCTGGCATCTTAGCAAGGCATTAAAACTGGAAGGCAAAGATGTCAACCGAATCAGTTTCAATGAGATTACGCAGAGTGCGGTGAAAGCGTCTTTGAAACAGCCGAGAGACATTGACATGAACCTTGTGAATGCGCAGCAGGCGAGACGTATCTTAGACCGTATGGTTGGTTATAAGATCAGTCCGCTGCTCTGGGCAAAAGTAAAACGTGGCTTAAGTGCCGGACGTGTGCAGTCGGTTGCACTTCGCATCATCTGTGACCGCGAGGAGGAGATCAACGCTTTTATTCCGGAAGAATACTGGACACTTGACGCAGAATTAAAGATCGCAGGTGAGAAAAAACCTTTGCTTGCAAAGTTCTACGGAGACAGCGAGAGCAAGATGAATATCTCTTCGAGGGAGGAGATGGACCGCGTGATGGCAGAAATCTCCAAAGAGACATTTAAAGTGATCGAGGTAAAAAAGGGCGAGCGTGTGAAAAAAGCACCGCTTCCATTTACGACCAGTACTCTGCAGCAGGAGGCATCCAAAGCGCTGAACTTCCCAATCTCAAAGACGATGAGAATCGCCCAGCAGCTCTATGAAGGTGTGGATGTGAAGGGGCAGGGAACGGTCGGTCTTATCACTTACCTGCGTACAGACTCTGTCCGCATTTCCGAGGAAGCAGATGCACAGGCACATGAGTACATCGGAAAAAATTACGGTGAAAATTATCTTGCAACACAGACAACTGCCAAAAAGTCCGGCGCAAAGATCCAGGATGCACATGAGGCCATCCGTCCATCCGATATCAATCGTACACCGGCAATGGTAAAAGATTCCCTTTCCAGAGATCAGTTTCGCCTGTATCAGCTGATCTGGAAACGTTTTGCAGCAAGCCGTATGGCATCTGCGGTATATGAGACGACCAACGTGAAGATCGGTGCCGGAAATTACCGGTTTACAGTATCAGCATCCAAGATCGCATTTGATGGATTTATGTCTGTATATACCAGTGAGGATGACGAAAAGGCAGAAAATAATGTGCTGCTGAAGTCGATCGATGAGAGTACGGAACTTTCTTTGGAAAAGCTTGATGAAAAACAGCATTTTACCCAGCCGCCGGCGCACTATACAGAGGCGTCTCTGGTCAAGACATTAGAGGAACTTGGAATCGGACGTCCGAGTACCTATTCCCCGACCATTACAACGATTCTTGCAAGACGCTATATTGTAAAGGAAAATAAGAACATTTACGTGACAGAACTCGGCGAAGTGGTAAATCAGATCATGAAGGAATCTTTCCCGTCTATCGTGGATGAACATTTCACGGCAAACATGGAGAGCCTGCTCGACAGTGTCGGCGAGGGAACTGTTAACTGGAAAACGGTTATAGAGAACTTTTATCCGGATCTTGAAAAAGCAGTCGAGGCTGCGGAAAAAGATCTTGAGAAGGTCAAAATTGAGGATGAAGTGACCGACGTGGTCTGCGATGTCTGTGGCAGAAATATGGTTGTGAAATATGGACCGCATGGTAAGTTCCTTGCCTGCCCTGGATTCCCGGAATGCCGCAACACAAAACCTTATCTGGAAAAAATCGGCGTCAAATGTCCGAAATGCGGCAAAGAGATTGTGCTGAAAAAGACCAAGAAGGGCAGAAAGTATTACGGCTGTGAGAATAACCCGGAATGCGACTTTATGAGCTGGTCACGTCCGGTAGAAGAGAAATGCCCGAAATGCGGCGGCTACATGGTTATGAAAGGCAGCAAAATCGTCTGCGCAGACGAGCAGTGCGGTTATGTGACAGAGAAGAAAGAAAAAAAACAGGAATAATTTGAATATATTGAATTTTCTGAATAAATGTGCTAAAATACAAAATGTCATAAAAAACCAGCAAAAAATTATGGGAGGCTGTCAAATGAGCGTTCAATTGTTAGATAAAACAAGAAAAATCAATAAATTGCTGCATAACAACAATTCGTCAAAAGTGGTATTTAATGATATCTGTGATGTGCTTAAGGATATTTTAAACTCTAACATTCTTGTGATCAGTAAAAAGGGAAAAGTGTTAGGAACCGGTCTGACGGATGGTGTGGAAGAGATCCGGGAGCTGATCGTGGATGAGGTTGGCGGATTTATCGATCCATTGCTGAATGAACGTTTACTTGGAATCCTGTCCACAAAAGAGAATGTCAATCTCGAGACGTTGGGATTTGTGAATGACATTAAGAAATATACTGCGATCATAACACCGATCGACATTGCAGGAGAGCGGCTCGGAACACTGTTTGTGTACCGGGAGAATGATCCTTATGATATTGATGATATTATTTTGAGCGAATATGGGACAACTGTGGTGGGTCTTGAGATGATGCGTTCGGTGAATGAAGAGAACGCTGAGGAGACAAGAAAGGTCCAGATCGTAAAATCTGCGATCAGCACGCTTTCTTTTTCAGAACTGGAAGCCATCACCCACATTTTTGAGGAGATGGATGGCAAAGAGGGAATTCTTGTTGCAAGTAAGATCGCAGACCGTGTAGGGATCACAAGATCTGTGATCGTCAATGCACTCCGCAAGTTTGAGAGCGCAGGAGTGATCGAATCAAGATCTTCCGGCATGAAGGGAACCTATATCAAAGTTCTGAATGACGTTGTCTTTGATGAACTGGAACAGATCAAGAAAGAAAATAACATAAAATAAAGGGATTTACGTGAAAAAAGGGATTTTATAGCTTGCTATAGAGTCCTTTTTTTCGCATTAAGCAGGAATTGTCAGGGAAGATGGGAACACAGATTGAAAAAACAAAGCACCATATTGTGCCTGACAGTCAAAAATCTACAAGATATGTCAAAAATGGTAAAAAAAGACTTGTGTTTTTTGATTTATTCTTTATAATAAAACTAGGTTACTGTTGAATTATGTAAATTGGAAGGGGAATGTGTCATGATTACTACGAACGCATTTGACTATATCAATGTGTTGGATAAAGCGGCGGATGCAAGCTGGCTTCGTGAGACTGCGATTATGAATAATCTTGCGAACACAGATACGCCGGGATATAAGAGACAGGAAGTGGATTTTGAGTCTGTACTTCAGAGAGAATTAGGCCACTCCAAATACACAACGCTGGACAAGAAAATCCGTTCCTTAAATGCGGATCTTTCAGGTCTGAATGTATCTACCTATACAGACTCATCAAATTATTCTTACCGTCTGGACCGGAACAACGTGGATCCGGATACCGAGAATGTGGAACTGGCATCGGAGACGATCCGTTATCAGGCACTTACGAACAGCATCACCTCTGATTTTACGAGAATGCAGGCAGTTTTAAAGTAAAATAAGAGCAGGATTACAGGAGGATAAAAATGGCTTTATTTCAGGCGTTTGATATCAGTGCTTCGGGAATGACTGCGGAGCGTTTCCGTATGGATACCATTGCAGAGAATATTGCAAATGTAAATACGACAAGAACAGAAGATGGAACTCCATACCGAAGAAAAATTGTTACTTTTGCAGAGAAGGAAGTGACTTCTTTCTCAAGGTATTATCAGAATGCCAGATCTAAGTTTGTCGGAAATGGTGTGAAAGTATCTTCTGTCAAAGAGGACACAGAGACTGATTTTATCATGGAGTATGATCCGTCCAATCCGGATGCGGATGAGAATGGTTATGTTTCTTATCCGAATGTGAATACGGTCACAGAGATGACGAACCTTATTGATGCATCCCGTGCGTATGAGGCAAACACAACAGCATTCGAGGCTGCAAAATCAATTGCACAGAGCGGACTCTCCATTGGAAAATAAGTAAAGACAAAAGATAAGTAAGGTGGTATGACATATGGATATCAGTTCATTGACAAATATCAGTTCAGATTATCTGAATCAGATCGCACAGCAGAACAGGCTGGTCACGACAGATGATGATTCGTTCAGTTCTGTCCTTTCATCTGCGATGAATATGGTTTCGGAGACAAACGACCTGCAGAACAACGCACAGTCGGAGGTGATCCGTTTTGCATTGGGACAGTCAGAGAACACACATGATCTGACAACGGCACAGTACAAAGCACTTACTGCGATCCAGTATACGGTGGCAGTGAGAGATAAAATGATCGATGCATACAAAGAAATCATGAATATGCAAATTTAGTGAACGAGGGTAGATGAAAATGCCGGAACAGGTACAAAAGGTTTTAGACAGAATCCTAGAATGGTGGAAAAAATTCAATACAAAACAAAAGACACTGCTGATCAGCATTGTGGCAGTTGTGCTTGTGGCTCTTGCAATTCTTGCGGCAGTCGTTTCCAAGCCTAAAATGGTAACATTAGTTACCTGCGAAACAACAGCAGAATCCGGGCAGGTCAAGAACATACTTGACTCTGAGAATATTTCCTATGAACTCTCCGCTGATGGACTTGCCTTTCAGGTAAATGAAAAGGATTACGCAAATGCTTCCATCGTTCTTGGAACAAATGACATTCCAACCAGCGGCACAAAGTTAAGCGATGTGTTTGATGGCGGTTTCAGCTCCACCGAGGCGGATAAAACAAAAAAATATAAATTATATCTCGAAGAGTATTATGCTGAGAAGCTTGAGACATTATCGAATGTAGATGCAGCGGCAGTGACACTGGATCTGCCGGATGAAGATGGAACGATCCTCTCCAAAGGCGAACAGGCATATGTGACAGCGATCCTGACGCTCAACGGAACGATGGATGATGAACAGGCAGCCGGACTTGCAAAATATCTTGCAACAAATGTTGGAAATGATGACACATCCAATGTGCTCATCCTCGATAATAGTTCAAATGTTCTTTTCTCTGGTCAGGATGATACGTCTGTGACAGGAAATGCCAACAACCAGTTGTCTTTAAAGACCAAAGCCGAAAATCAGGTAAAAGGTCAGGTGAAAGATGTCCTTGTAGGATCATCACTGTTTGACAATGTAGAAGTCGGTCTGAATCTTGCGATGAATTTTGACCAGACCACAGAATCCACACATGAGTATTATGCGCCGGATGGACAGACCAACGGTATGGTGGGATCAAAGAGTGAATATCAATCGAATGCAGTCGGTGGAGCAGCGGAAACACCGGGAACAGATTCCAATGATGACGATACGACTTATGTGATGGAAGATAATGATTACACAAGTTCCAGTGTGTCTGAGACGAACACGAACTACCAGAATAACGAGAAGATCACAACAACAACACCGGCAGTTGGAACTGTTAATTATGACGGCTCATCCATATCTGCAGTCGCAACGAACTATGTGATCTATGATGAGGATACACTGCGTGCTTCCGGAACGCTCGGTGACATGACCTTTGATGAGTATGTTGCTGCAAACAGTGAACCTGTAAAGGCGGAAGTAGACCAGGATCTTTATACGCTGATCTCCAATGCAACAGGTGTACCGGTGAGCAATATCACGATCATTGCATATGATCAGCCGATGTTCCAGTACAGCAAAGGAAGTACACGGACTATATCGGATTATCTGCAGATCATCCTTGCAGTATTGATTTTTGCACTATTAGGTTATGTAGTATTCCGCAGCACAAGAAAAGAGAAAGCAGTCGAGCCGGAGCCGGAACTTTCCGTGGAGTCTCTGCTTGAATCCACGAAAGAATCTGCAGATACATTGCAGGATATCGGATTCAATGAAAAATCAGAGACAAGAGTCCTGATAGAAAAATTCGTAGAAGAAAATCCGGAAGCGGCAGCTTCCTTACTTAGAAACTGGCTGAATGAGGAGTGGGAGTAGAATATGGCAACTGCAGATTACAATGGCGTTCAGAAAGCCGCAATCCTGCTGATTACATTAGGACCTGAACGTTCCGCAGATATTTTTAAACATCTGAAAGAAGAAGAGATTGAGGAACTTACGCTGGAGATCGCAAATACAAGAAGCGTGTCTCCACAGGTAAAAGAAGATATTTTAAATGAGTTTTATCAGGTGTGTCTGGCACAGCAGTATATCGCAGAGGGTGGTATCGGTTATGCAAAAGAGCTTCTTGACAAGGCTCTTGGACAGGAAAAAGCACAGGAGGTTATCTCCAAGCTGACTGCTTCCTTACAGGTCCGCCCGTTCGAGTTCGTGCGGAAGACAGATCCGAGTCAGCTTTTGAACTTTATCCAGGATGAGCATCCACAGACGATCGCAATGATTTTATCATATCTGACAGCAGCGCAGGCGGCGATGGTTTTAGGAGCACTTCCACCGGAGAAACAGGCGGATGTTGCAAAGAGGATCGCAATGATGGATCGTACATCACCGGATGTGATCAAAGAGGTGGAGCGAGTGTTAGAAAGAAGACTTTCTTCTCTGGTCAACCAGGATTACACGATTGTCGGAGGTGTCGATGCGATCGTGAATATCTTAAATACGGTAGACCGTTCTACAGAGAAGCATATTATGGAAACTCTTGAGGTTGAAGAGCCAGAGCTTGCTGATGAAATCCGTAAGAAGATGTTCGTATTTGAAGATATTCTTTCTCTTGATAACAGAGCTATTCAGAGAGTACTCAGGGATGTTGATAATCATGATCTTGCTCTTGCACTTAAGGGGGCTACAGAGGAAGTTCAGAATGTTATTCTTAATAACCTTTCAAAGCGTCTTGCTGTAATGATAAAGGAAGATATGGAATATATGGGACCTGTACGTATGAAAGATGTTGAAGATGCTCAGCAGAAGATTGTTAATATTATCAGAAAGCTTGAAGATTCAGCAGAGATTGTAATATCACGTGGTGGAGGTGACGAGATAATTGTCTAATCTGTTAAAACGTGTATACACGGTGAATAAGGACGAAAGAGTAATTGATTATAATGATCTGATTAAGAAAAAGCTAGAGGCAATCATGGAGTCTAAACATGCAGCAGTTGATACAGATGGATTTGTTAGCGGACTCAATGCGGACGTTGTTGAAGAACTTATATCAGATGATAGTTCGGAAGAACTAATACAGGATAGCGGAGCTGATTCTGACCAGTCTGCGGCTGCATTGGAAAATGCTAATGCTGAAGCAGCAAGAATTATAGAAGATGCCAGACTTCAGGCTGAACAGATTGTTTCAGAAGCAAATAGAAATGCTGATACTGCATTTGAAGAAGCCAAACAGAATGGCTATTATGAAGGCTGTTCTAAGGCAGATGCGGAAATTGAAAAGAAGCAGCAGGAGCTTGAGACGGAGTACAATAAGAAAAAATCAGAACTTGAAAATGAATATAACGAGCTAAAGGACTCTATAGAACCTGAACTTGTGGAAGTTATTACAGATGTATTCAGAAAAGTCACAGGTGTTGTAACGGAGGATAATCATGATATTATCCTGCATCTCATTAACGATGTCATGCATAACGCAGATGCAAGCAGAGATTTTGTTATAAAAGTATCGCCTGATGATTATAGTTTTCTTATTAATAATCAGGGCAAGATATATTGTGCAATGTCAAGAGAGGTCAATATAGATATTGTGGAAGATGTTACGCTTGAACGGAATCAGTGCATGATAGAGACGAATACAGGTATATTTAACTGTAGCCTTGATATTGAACTTAATAAGCTTATTAATAATATTAAACTTTTGAGCTGCACAGGCTGATGTTACAAGTATGATCAGAACTAATTGTATTGTTAAGGAGGATGATATGTCATCAATTAATAAAAACAAATATTTATCGCTGACAGAAAAATCCTTCTATAAGAAACTTGGGAAAGTGACTAAGATTGTTGGTCTTACTATTGAATCGGTAGGACCGGATGCCAAGCTTAATGATTTGTGCAGAATTTATTCTGCGGATAACAGTCAGGAATTATATGCAGAGGTAGTTGGATTTAATGATTCAAATGTGCTTCTTATGCCATATGATGTTGTGGATGGGATAGGTCCGGGAAGTGTTGTTGAGAATA
>ENA-OPCD01002767-OPCD01002767.1-human-gut-metagenome-genome-assembly--contig:-NODE-2767-length-11933-cov-2.155750_pt1 | contig 11933 bp, 9 predicted proteins | sample MGYA00241560_ERZ501471 | MGnify/ENA primary metagenome ERZ501471 (study PRJEB25962, sample SAMEA2042578) | human gut metagenome | biome: human gut; feature: human-associated habitat; material: faeces...
AGGCACTCGGACTGGATGATGTCGTATTTGAATACGAGATCACCTCCAACCGTGTGGACTGTTACAGCGTCCTGGGCATTGCCAGAGAGGCGGCAGCTACATTTGGAAAGGAATTCAAGGCTCCGGTGATCACAAAGACCGGAAACAGCGAGGATATCAACGATTACTTAAAGGTAACGGTAGAAAATACAGACCTCTGCAAACGCTACTGCGCCAGAATGGTGAAGAACATCCATCTGGCTCCGTCTCCCAAGTGGCTCCAGCACCGCCTGGCAGCCTCCGGCATCCGCCCCATCAACAACATCGTGGACATCACAAACTACATTATGGAAGAGTACGGACAGCCCATGCACGCCTTCGACTATGACCTGCTGGCCGGTCATGAGATCGTTGTGAAATGCGCCAAGGACGGCGACGTGTTCCAGACCCTGGACGGCCAGGAGAGAAAGCTGGACCATACGGTGCTCATGATCAACGATGCAGAGAAGGAAGTGGGGATCGCCGGTATCATGGGAGGCGAAAATTCCAAGATCACCGATGACGTGAAGACCATGGTATTCGAGTGCGCCACCTTTGACGGCACCAATATCCGCCTTTCCGCAAAAAAGGTGGGCTTAAGGACTGACGCCTCCGGAAAGTATGAAAAAGGACTGGATCCCAACACCGCCGAGGAGGCCGTAAACCGCGCCTGCCAGCTGATCGAGGAGCTGGGAGCCGGAGAGGTAGTGGGCGGCATGATCGACGTTTATCCGGTAAAGGCAGAGGAATCCAGGGTGAAATTCCAGCCTGAAAAGATCAACGCTCTTTTAGGCACTGACATTGCTCCGGAGACCATGCTCCAGTACATGGAAAAGATCGAACTGCGGTACGATAAAGAGACCGGTGAGATCGTGGCTCCCACCTGGAGACAGGATATTCACTGCATGGCAGATCTGGCAGAGGAGGTGGCCAGATTCTATGGCTACGATAAGATCGGAACCACCCTCCCCACCGGCGAGGCCACCACAGGAAAGCTTTCCTACAAGCTGCGTGTGGAGCAGATCGCCAGAAATGTGGCTGAGTTCTGCGGCTTCTCCGAGGGCATGACCTACTCTTTCGAGAGCCCGAAGGTATTCGATAAATTAAATATTCCGGCAGAGGATGCCGCAAGACAGACCGTAGTGATCTCCAACCCCCTGGGCGAGGACTTCAGTGTCATGAGGACCCTTCCTCTCCACGGTATGTTAAACTCCTTATCCACCAACTACAACCGGAGAAATAAAAACGTCCGTCTGTACGAGCTGGCCAACGTATATCTTCCCAAGAGCCTGCCCTTGACAGAGCTTCCCGACGAGCGGATGCAGTTTACCCTGGGCATGTACGGAGACGGCGATTTCTTCACCATGAAGGGCGTGGTGGAAGAGTTCTTTGATAAGGCCGGAATGCATGGACGCATATCCTACGATCCGGAAGCAGGGAAGGCCTTCCTCCATCCAGGCAGACAGGCCGCCATCCTTTATGAGGGCGACATGGTCGGATACCTGGGAGAGGTACATCCGGATGTGCTGGATAATTATAAGATCGGAGAAAAGGCATACGTGGCAGTTTTAGATATGCCTGCTGTGACGCCCCATACTTCCTTTGACCGCAAGTACACCGGCATTGCCAAGTATCCGGCAGTGAGCCGTGATCTGAGCATGGTGGTTCCCAAGAACATCCTGGTGGGCCAGATCGAGGAGATGATCGTCCAGAGAGGCGGAAAGATCCTGGAGAGCTACAACCTGTTTGATATTTACGAGGGCTCCCAGATCCTGGAGGGCTATAAGTCCGTCGCTTATTCCATCACCTTCCGGGCCAAGGACCACACCCTGGAGGAAAAGGAGATCAATGGCGCCATGAATAAGATCTTAAACGGATTAAAGTCCATGGGCATCGAGCTCCGCGCATAAGACAGGATAAAAATGGCTATCCTTACAGTAACCAAACGCTGTAAGGAGGCCATTTTTTTATGGATATGGATTATGAGATCGTAAAGGTAAGAGGAAGGGAGATCCTGGATTCCCGGGGAAATCCCACCGTGGAGGCAGAGGTGGAGCTGGAATGCGGGGCTGTGGGAAGGGCGTCCGTGCCCTCCGGCGCGTCCACTGGAAGCCATGAGGCCAGGGAGCTCCGGGACAGCGGAGACAGGTATCTGGGGAAGGGCGTGAAAAGGGCTGTGGAACATGTGAACCACGGGCTGGCGGAAGCGGTGCTTTTTGAAAATGTCCTGGACCAGAGCCGCATCGACCGGCTCCTTAAGGAGGCCGACGGCAGTGAAAACAAGGAGCGCCTGGGCGCCAACGCCATTCTGGCTGTATCCCTTGCGTCGGCCAGGGCGGCGGCCAACGCCTTAAAGCTCCCGCTGTACCGGTATCTGGGAGGAATCAGCGGACGGACCCTTCCAGTCCCCATGATGAATATTTTAAACGGGGGGAGACATGCGGACAACACCGTGGACCTGCAGGAGTTTATGATCATGCCCACGGGAGCGTTCGGATTTTCTGAAGGGCTCCGGATGGGGACAGAAGTGTACCATACTTTAAAGCGTCTCTTAAAGGAAGGCGGGTACTCTACGGCAGTGGGAGACGAGGGAGGCTTCGCCCCGGATCTTAAGGATTCCAGAGAGGCTCTGGATTTTCTGGTGCGGGCGGTCCGGGAAGCCGGATATGAACCGGGGACAGACGTGAAGATCGCCATCGATGCGGCAGCCAGCGAGCTTTATAATGAAGAAACGGGACGCTATGATTTTCCCGGGGAAAGCTCCATGACCGGGATCCCGGTTTCCAGGTCCGCGGAGGAGATGGTGGAATATTTCCGGAGCCTGTCCGACGGCTTTCCCATATGCTCCATCGAAGACGGCCTCCACGAAGAGGATTGGGAGGGATGGCAGCTCCTTACCAGGACCCTGGGGCACCGGATCCAGCTTGTGGGAGACGATCTGTTTGTCACCAATGAAGCGCGGCTCTTAAAGGGGATCCGGTCCGGAGCCGGAAACGCCATCCTGGTAAAGGTAAACCAGATCGGGACCTTAAGCGAGAGCCTGGCGGCCATTGAGACGGCAAAAAAGGCCGGCTTCGGGACTGTGATCTCCCACAGGTCCGGGGAAACAGAGGACAGCTTCATCGCGGATCTGGCGGTGGCTGTCAACGCGGGACAGATCAAGACCGGCGCGCCCTGCCGCTCTGAACGGACGGCGAAATACAACCAGCTTCTGAGGATCGAAGGGGAACTGGAGGGAAATTTCCAGAAATAACGGTTGTTTTTTAGGGCATCCTATGATATGATAGACATGCTTGTAAACAGGAGGTGTAAGTGTGCTGAGAATCATTCTGACAATCGTATTTGTTTTATTATGCATTGCAATGACTGTGATCGTACTGATGCAGGAAGGAAAGTCCGCAGGACTTGGCGCCATCAGCGGTGCAGCGGAGACATACTGGGGCAAAAATAAAGGCCGTTCCATGGAAGGAAAGCTGGAAAAATTTACAAAGCTCGCGGCGGTCCTGATCTTTGTCCTGGCTCTTGTATTAAACTTAAAGGTATTTTAAGACGATGAACACTCTTGCAGATGAAATGCAGGAGTGTTTTTTGGCTTATAGGAAACCTGTAAAGCAGGATTCCTTTTGAATATAAGGATGAAAAAGGAGATTCATGGAAGAAAATCTTTTAAAAGAAAGAAAAGAAACGCTCATGGCCTTAATGAACGACAAGGCCTACGTCCCTATGAAGCTGAAGGAGCTGGCGATCCTTCTGGGTGTTCCAAAGGAGGACCGGGGAGAGCTGGAGGCGGTGCTGAAGGCGCTCATGGCCGATGGGAAGATCGCTGTTTCTAAAAAAGGAAAATACGCCCGGGCAGAGATCTTTGCAGAGACAGGCGTTTTCACCGCCCATTATAAGGGCTTTGGCTTTGTATCCGTGGAGGGACGGGAGTCCGATCTGTTCATCGCCCCGGACAACACCGGAGATGCCATGGACGGAGATACGGTCCAGGTGACAGTGGAGGAAGCAGGAAACGGCCGCCGGGCAGAGGGGACCGTCATAAAGGTATTGAAGCGGGCCAACGAAACGGTGGTCGGCATGTATGAAAAGAGCAAAAAGAATCATTTTGGCTTTGTGATCCCGGATAATCCCAGGATCACCATGGATATCTTCGTTCCGGAAGGAATGGACATGGGTGCGGTCTCCGGCCATAAGGTCATGGTAAAGCTCACCTCCTACGGGGGGAAGAGAAAAAATCCGGAGGGGCAGGTGGTGGAGATCCTGGGCCATGTAAACGATCCCGGCGTGGATATTCTGTCCATTGTCCGCGCCTATGGCCTGCCGGAGCCCTATCCGGAGGAGGTCATGGAGGAAGCAGCCCGTGTCCCGGAGGAGCTTTCGGCGGAAACCGTGGAAGAGGAGATTAAAAAGGGCCGGAAGGATCTCCGGTCTGTGCCTATGGTCACCATCGATGGAGAGGACGCCAAGGATCTGGACGATGCGGTCAGCATTTCAAAGGAATGTGAGGATGGCCGGACGATCTACCATCTGGGAGTGCATATTGCGGATGTGGCCCATTATGTGACGGAAAAAAGCGCTCTGGATGCGGAGGCATACCGGCGGGGCACCAGCGTATATCTGGTGGACCGGGTGATCCCCATGCTGCCTCACCGGCTTTCCAACGGCATCTGCTCCTTAAACGCCGGCTGTGACCGGCTGGCCTTAAGCTGTCTGATGGGTATGGACGAAAAAGGGAATATCACCGGCCATGAGATCTGTGAGACGGTGGTGCGGATCGACCGGCGGATGACGTATACGGCGGTGAATGCTGTGCTCACAGGCGGGAATACAGATGAGAGCCTTGAAACAGAGGGCTTTGGCTCCATGTTCCGTCTGCTGGATGAGGCGGCCGGGATCCTGGCTGATATCCACAGCGTTCCGGTGCCGGAGGGCTGCCGTCTGATCCGGCCGTCCTGCCCGGCCCAGGCCATTTATGAGGAATGCCTGGATATGGTGCAGCATTATTATGACTGGGAAAAAAGAGATCCAGAAGTGGAAGCGCTCCTGCGGCAGCTGGTAAAGGAGACGGGAAACCTTCCTCTGACGGAAAAGGCAGGGGAGGGAGTTCCCTTATGTATGGTGAATACGGAGCTGAATTCAGGGAATTTTCTCATCGATCCCCAGGGCGTCAGCTCTCTGGTGGACTGGGAAAAGCCCCTGGTCTCGGAGCCTGGCCAGGATCTGGGCCATTTCCTGGCGCCCACCACCACCTTCTGGAAGACGGATGTGATCCTGAGTCCCGATGAGGTGCGCCAGTTCGTGGAGACGTACAGGACCCTTGTGGGGGACCGCATGGACTGCCGCCTGCTTCCGGAGCGGGTCTCCCTGTTTTTACGGGTCACCTGTCTGCGGGGAGTGACCTGGTGCGCCATGGCCTTCCGGGAATATTCGGAGCCTGGAAGAACCCTTGTAAACCAGGATACCTTCCGGAAGCTGAAGGCCTATATGGAGCCAGAGTTTCTGGCCCATATCCTGGATACATATGTGAGAAAGGACTTTCTGGCATGAAGATATCCATGATCCTTCCTATTTACAATGAAAGCTCCACCATCGACGGGATGATGGACCAGTTAAGGGCGCTTCCCGGGGACTGGGAGATCCTGTTTGCAGACGGAGGCAGCAGAGACGATACGGTCCAGAGGATCGGGACAGAGTTTCCTGTATTAAAAAGCCCCAAGGGCCGGGCCGCCCAGATGAATGACGGGGCTGCCAGGGCTTTAGGGGAGATCCTATGGTTTGTCCACTGCGACAGCCGGCTGCCGGAGGACGCCCATAGCCAGATCCAGGCGGCGGCGGAAGCGGGAGCCGCCTGGGGGTGCTTCCACATTGGCTTTGATTATAACGGGCCGTTCATGGGCTGCAATACGTTTTTTTCCAACCGGCGGGCCAGACGGGGCATTGCCTTTGGGGACCAGGGCATATGGATCCGCAGGGAGCTGTTCCTGTCCCTGGGAGGTTTTCCGGAGCTTCCTATTATGGAGGACTATGAGTTTTCATTACGGATGAAGGAGAGAGGCATCCCCATCCGGCTCCTTCCAGGCCGTATCATCACCTCCGGCCGCCGGTACCGGAAGGGGGTTCCTCTTTTTACCATGTGGAACATGTACCGGCTGCGTCAGATGTACCGGGCCGGAGTGGATATCAGCGAGATCGCAGAACGATACCGGGACATAAGGTAACGAAGATCCTGTTTTTCCAACCCTGTTTCCTGCTTTTCCCAAAGAGCAGTTCCAGCAGATGGAGGGTCTCCCGGCCCTGGCCTTTAAAGGAGCCAAGGCAGCCCTGGCAGCTGCTCAGTATGATCCGGTCCGCCGGAAATTCTTCCAGCCGCCGCGCCCGCATCCGGGCGCTTTTTTCCGGCTCCAGGGTGTGCAGCATATGGAAATTCCCGCAGCACAGGGTCCGGGGGCCGGTATGCTCCGGCTCCATGACCGGGATACCGGAAAGACGTAAAAGGGCCCGGACCGCCTGCTGACCGGCCGGATCGTTCCGGGTGGGACAGGGATCGTGCCAGATAAAGCGCGGCGCTGTTTCTCCAGCTTCCGGGCATGCCTTCCCTGGTCCGCAGAGGTCCTTCCGGGTCATGGTCCCGGCCAGGACGGACCAGATGGGGATCACCTGGATCCCGCAGATCCCATGAAGCTGGCGGGTACAGTTGGGACAGGCGGTGTAGATCCTTTTTACCCCGCTTTTTTTCAGCCGGTGTTCCAGCTTTTTCCTGTATGCCGGATATTTTTCCGAAAACAGGAAAAAAGAGGGCTGGCCGCAGCAGCCGGCTGCCAGCCGGATCTCTGGCTCCGTCCGAGCAAGGATCTCCAGCGTTTTTTTCAGTATGGATGGATCCAGGTTCAAAAGGGCACAGCCGGGCCAGAAAACGGCCGGCGTTTCTGGAACCGACATCATGGGCGAAAAGAAGGAGATGGCCTGATGAAGGGCCATCCCCGGAATACCAGAGCTATTCATGGGCGTTTCCTGCTTTCTTTGCCTGGCGGTCGTTATAGAGCTGCTTAAAGATGGTTCCCAGGATCCCCAGGGAGAAGATGCATAAAAGGCCGGTCACCAGGTATTTGACGCCGCCGGTGAGCATGCCGCCCACATAGGAATAGACCACAGTGGCAGGAAGCTGTCCGATGCCGGTGGCCACAAAAAAGGCGGTGAAGCGGATGGGGGTCAGGCCTGCAAAATAGCTGACTGCATCGAAGGAGACAAAGGGCAGGAGACGGCATACCAGGACGGTCCTGGAGCCGTATTTTTCAAAATAGGTTTCCACACTGGCCAGGGCGCCTTTTCCGGCGAAGCGTTCCACCATGTCGCGGCCCAGTCCCCTGGAGATGAAGAAGCAGAGGGCGGCTCCGGCCATGGCGCTGGACCAGGACAGGATGGCGCCCTGCCACCAGCCGAAGATGGCGGCATTGGACAGGGTGATGAGGAAGGCCGGCAGCGGCGCAGCCACCGACGAGAACACCATGAGGAAGAAGGAAAATACCATGGCGTAGGCGCCGAAGGACCGGATGTATTCCACCACCGCGTCCACGTTGGCAGAGCCCAGGACCGCCGCTGCCCGATTGATGGGGCGGCTTACAGCCGGAAGGGTCAGATAGGCGATCAGAAACAGCGCCAGGGCCAGCAGGATCAGAAGCCGGGGTATGCCGGAGCGTTTTTTTGGTGTATTATTTTGTTTCATTTTTTTCTCCATTCGTGTTTATTTTTATTTTTGCATCATTTGGAAATAAAAGCTTTCCCAGGGCGGCCGTCACAAAAAGCAGCAGGGCCATGAGCCCCAGGGAGGTCCAGAATCCTGGTGAGGAGAGATCCAGCATGTGGTCTCCGATGTTGATAAAAGCAAAGGTACCGGGAATAATGCCGATGGCTGAGGCCAGGATATACGTTTTGTAATCCATGGCAGAAAGGCCATAGGCATAATTGATGAGGTTATAGGGGAATGCCGGGATCAGCCGCAGAAGGACCAGGAACAAAAAGCCCCTCCGTCCCTCCAGAAAGGAAAATATGCGGTCTGCCCGTTCCCCCAGCCGGCTGCGCAGCATCCGCTCCACCTGTTTTTTTCCCAGCCGCCTTGCCAGGAAGAACATAAGGGTGCAGTTTAAGACAGCTCCCAGGAAGGTGTATGCTGCTCCGGCCCAGAAGCCGAATAACAGGCCGCCCGCCAGGGCCAGCACCGCCACGGGAAAGAAAAAAGCCGGGAGAACGGTGAAGGCAGCCACATAGGCCAGAGGGGCCCAGGGGCCGAAGCCGCGGATAAACGTGTCCAGCTCATCTGCGGAAATCCCGGAAAAAAGCAGCCAGTACGCCAGTACCGCTGCCACAGTGATCGATACGAGAATCCATTTCTTTTTCATGGAATCCAGTATAGCGGCAGCAAAAATGTTTGTCAATCCGGCAGGAGAAAGATGGTATAGGTTTTTTATAATGGAAGAAGCGGTTGTATTCAAATAATCTTTAGGAGACAGGCAGACATTGACTTTCCTTTTTTTTGATGGTACGATAGCGGCGTTCTTAAATATAGGGAACAAAATGCATAAAATTTTATTTTTTGGAGGATACGTATTATGAGAAAAATGACTTCCCTGCTCCTGGCAGCCGGAATGACCATGGCCCTGTTAAGCGGCTGCGGCGGCGGTACAGAAGCAAAAGAAACCACAGCAGCCCAGACAACGGCAGCAGAGACCAAGGCGGAGGAGACCACCGCAGCAGTGTCCAAAGAAGCTGAGACAAAGGCAGCAGAGGTAAAGGCTCCGGAAAAGGATGTGGAGATGCAGTATATGTCCGTGGAGGACGCCCACAGCAATTTAGGAAAGGACGGTTATACCTTCCTGGATGTCCGCAAGGCAGAGGATCATAAGACCTCCTGCGTTCCCGGCTCCGTAGGCGTGGACATGGACGCAGCCAAGGGCGGTGACTTCCAGGCCGGTGTGACAGCTATGCAGCCCATCGTGGACGAGCACGACGACAACCTGGTGATCATCTGCTATTCTGGAAAATCCTATGCTCAGGCTACCACCAACGTGCTGTCCGCACTGGGCTACGACATGAGCAAGGTATACACCCTGGAGGGCGGCTTTACAAAATGGAGCGAGACCTATCCGGACCAGATCGAGAAATAAACAGGCAGAAACCGTATTGACAAATACCCGGAAATATGCCATAATCAGATGGTATGTGAGCGCCGGCACCCAGTCTTTGGACGACTCCAGCCAGGACTTAGTGACCGGTAAGAATATCATCTATATTTTAAGGAGGAACTTTCAATGATTTCTAAGGAAAAGAAAGCAGCTATCATTGCTGAGTACGGCAGAAAAGAAGGAGATACCGGTTCACCGGAGGTACAGATCGCGATCCTTACTGCCAGAATCGCAGAGCTTACAGAGCATTTAAAGGACAACCCGAAGGATCATCACTCCAGACGCGGCCTTCTTATGATGGTAGGTCAGAGACGTGGTCTCCTTGCTTACCTGAAGAAGAAAGACCTGGAAGGTTACCGTGCTCTTATCGAAAAGTTAGGCATCAGAAAGTAATCACAGACCTAAGGGTGGGGGCCAGGAATGGACTCCGCCCTTCTTTTTACACGTGCTTTCCATTATCTGACCAGGCAGGAGAAACATCCGAGACCGCTAAAGGACGCAGGAGCGGATCCTGTGCCGTTTAGTAGTTTCGGCTTCTTCTGCCAGACTATATTTTATTGAGAAAAGGAGACGAAGCCATGTTTAAAAGTTTTTCCATGGACTTAGCCGGACGTACCTTAACCGTTGAGGTGGGCCGTGTGGCAAAGCAGGCCAACGGTGCAGCGTTCATGCACTACGGAGATACAGTCGTTCTTTCTACGGCAACTGCATCCGATAAACCCAGGGACGGGATCGATTTCTTCCCCTTAAGCGTTGAATTTGAAGAGAAATTATACGCAGTCGGAAAGATCCCGGGAGGTTTTACAAAGAGAGAAGGAAAGGCGTCTGAGAACGCAGTCCTTACTGCCCGTGTCATCGACCGCCCCATGCGTCCTCTGTTCCCCAAGGATTACAGAAACGACGTGACCCTTGACAACATCGTTATGTCTGTGGATCCGGAGTGCAGCCCGGAGCTGACCGCAATGCTGGGCTCTGCCATTGCCACCAGCATTTCCGATATCCCCTTTGACGGTCCCTGCGCCACCACCCAGGTGGGCCTCATCGACGGCGAGTTCATCATCAACCCCACTGCGGCGCAGAAGAAGGTTTCCGATCTGACCCTGACCGTGGCTTCCACCAGGGAAAAGGTCATCATGATCGAAGCCGGAGCCAACGAGGTTCCCGAGGATACGATGATCGAAGCCATCTTTAAGGCTGACGAGGTAAATAAAGAGATTATCGCCTTCATCGACAAGATCGTTGCCGAGTGCGGAAAAGAAAAGCACTCCTACGAGAGCTGCGCGATCCCGGAGGAGCTGTTTGCCGCCATCCGGGAGATCGTTCCGCCGGAGGAGATGGAAGAGGCCGTATTTACAGACGATAAGCAGACCCGTGAGGAGAACATCCGCCAGATTACAGAGCGTCTGGAGGAAGCGTTTGCAGAAAATGAAGAGTGGCTTCCGCTGGTGGGAGACGCCGTTTACCAGTACCAGAAGAAGACAGTCAGAAAGATGATCTTAAAGGATCACAAGAGACCGGACGGCCGTAAGATCGACGAGATCCGTCCCCTGGCTGCGGAAGTGGATCTTTTACCGAGAGTCCACGGCTCCGGTATGTTCACCCGCGGACAGACCCAGATCTTAAACGCATGTACACTGGCTCCCCTTTCCGAGGCCCAGCGCCTGGATGGTCTGGATGAAAATGAGACCACCAAGAGATATATGCACCACTATAACTTCCCGTCCTTCTCGGTTGGCGAGACAAAGCCGTCCAGAGGACCGGGCCGCCGTGAGATCGGCCATGGCGCTTTAGCAGAGCGCGCTCTTCTGCCGGTACTTCCCAGCGAAGAGGAGTTCCCCTACGCCATCCGCGTCGTCTCCGAGGTCATGGAGTCCAACGGCTCCTCTTCGATGGCTTCGACCTGCGGCTCCACGCTCGCCCTTATGGACGGCGGCGTGCCCATTAAGCGCCCGGTCTCCGGTATCGCCATGGGCCTGATCCAGGAGGAGGGCAAGACCGTGGTCCTGTCCGACATCCAGGGTCTCGAGGACTTCCTGGGCGACATGGACTTTAAGGTCACCGGCACCACCGAGGGCATCACCGCCCTGCAGATGGACAACAAGGCCACCGGCCTCACCTTCGACATCCTGGCCCGCGCTCTGCAACAGGCCAAGGAGGGTCGCGCCTTCATCCTGCAGAAGATGCTCGATGTGATCCCCGAGCCGCGCCACACCACACGCAGCACCGCTCCGCGCATCGTCTCCATCCAGGTCCCGACCGACAAGATCCGCGACGTCATCGGTTCCGGCGGTAAGGTCATTCGCGGCATCCAGGACGAGACCGGCGCTTCGGTCGACATCCAGGAGGACGGCACCGTCTTTGTCGGCGGCACCGGCGAGTCCGTGGACCAGGCTGTCGAGCGCATCAAGCTCATCATCAAGGTTCCCGAGCCGGGCGAGGAGTACACCGGTCGCGTGGTCTCCATCCAGCCCTTCGGCGCCTTCGTCAACCTGCTGCCCGGTAAGGACGGCCTGCTGCACATCTCTCGCGTCGCCAAGGGCCGCGTGGAGAAGGTCGAGGACGTCCTCAACGTGGGCGACGAGGTCAAGGTCGTCGTCATCGAGGTCGACGATCGTGGCAAGATCTCGCTTGATCGTCTGGATAAGCCCGAGGCCCCGGCTCGCGCCGAGGGTGCTTCTGAGGGCGACGGCGAGCACTTCCAGCGCCGTGAGCGTCTGCGTCGAGAGCGCTCCGAGC
>ENA-OPCD01002768-OPCD01002768.1-human-gut-metagenome-genome-assembly--contig:-NODE-2768-length-11925-cov-2.329823_pt1 | contig 11925 bp, 5 predicted proteins | sample MGYA00241560_ERZ501471 | MGnify/ENA primary metagenome ERZ501471 (study PRJEB25962, sample SAMEA2042578) | human gut metagenome | biome: human gut; feature: human-associated habitat; material: faeces...
CGGCTCGGTCTTCCGATAGAACCAGTTTTTCTTCTCTCTCCTCTTCAATAGCTTGGTAGCCAACATCGGTGTAAACGTAAGGGCCACGAACGAGGAGATAGCGACCGAACCGGCGATCACGATACTGAACTCCTTGAATAAGCGCCCCGTCATACCTTCCATAAACACGATCGGCAAGAATACGGAGATCAGGGTGATCGTGGTAGATCCCACGGCGAAGAAGATCTCTTTCGATCCTTCGATACCCGCCTCTTTCGGCGACATGCCTTGCTCGATACGTACATATATATTTTCCGCCACCACGATCGCATCGTCTACCACCAGACCGACCGAGAGCACGACCGCCAACATCGTCAATACGTTGACGGAGAATCCGGAGATATACATCACGAAGAAAGCTCCTACCAACGATACGGGGATAACGACGACAGGAACCAGCGTGACCCGCCAGTCACGGAGGAACAAGAAGATAATCAATACGACCAAGAGGAAAGCCTCGTAAATCGTCTGTTGTACCTCGCCGATAGAGGCCCGGATAAAGCGAGTGTTGTCATACATCATCTCGATCGTGACATCTTCCGGTAGGTCTTTTTGTAATTGCTCGATACGCTTGTAGGCTTCGTCGGCGATCTCGATATGGTTGGCTCCCGGTTGGGGGATGATAACGGTCATAACCATTGGCTCGCCGTTCTTCTTCAGTAAGCTCCGCAAGTCCTCGGGAGCTACCTCCGCACGTCCGACATCGCTGAAGCGTACGATATTGTTGTTGTCTTCCTTGATGATTAAATCGTTGAACTCCTTGGCGGTATGCATCAATCCTAAGGTACGGATAGATAAGGAGATCGTATTACCCTCGATACTACCGGAGGGAAGTTCCACGTTCTCGTTATCGACAGCGTTTTTCACGTCCATCGGGGTCACTCCGTAACCTGCCATCTTGATCGGGTCCAGCCATAGGCGCATGGAATATCGTTTTTGTCCCCAGATATCCACGCCACTCACGTTCTCGATGGTCTGCAAACGCTCTTTCACCGTTAGCTCGGCGATCTCGCTCAACTCCATCAACGAGCGTTTGTTACTTCGGATGGCGATCTGCATGATCGGGGAGGCGTCGGCGTCCGCTTTCGATACCGTAGGTGGGTCGCAGTCGCGGGGAAGGTAGCGTTGGGCACGAGATACCTTATCACGTACATCGTTCGCCGCCGTTTCCATATCCACGGACAACTCAAACTCTACCGTGATGCGGCTGCTGCCTTGGCTACTCACGCTACTCAATGAACGGATACCCGGGATACCGTTGATATTCTGCTCCAACGGCTCGGTGATCTGGTTCATGATCACGTCTGCGTTCGCTCCGGGATAAGATACATTGACCGAGATAATCGGCTGGTCTACGCTCGGGAACTCCCGGACGCCAAGGAACCGGTAACCGATAAAGCCGAACAGGAGGATGACCAGCATCATCACTGTCGAGAGTACGGGCCGGTTTATACTGGTTTCTGAAATATTTGCCATCGTTCTTCTCCTTATTCAGTCAAGTTATCAATAGAAACTTTCATGCCGGTACGTAACTGCATCACGCCGGACGTGATCAGCGTATCGCCCACATTCAACCCTTGCAATACCTGTACACGGCTCTCGGTTCGTATACCGATCGTGATCTCTTGAGGCTCGGCCACGCCGTTCTTATATAAGTAAACGATGTCTTTTCCCATCTCGGGGATAACGGCCTCGCTGGGGATGGCTAAAGCGTCCTTGATCTCCCGCTTGCTGATCTCGACGGAGGTATAACGGCCGGGTAAGATATTCTCGCCCGGATTCGGGTAAGTGGCACGTACTTTCAAGGTACGGGTCGCCATGTCGACCTTGCTTTCCACAGCGTAAACGGTCGCCTTATAGTTCTGCATCATACCGTTTTTCTCCATGCGGAACAGGATCGGGGTTCCGTCTTGTACCTCGGCCGCGTAGCTCTCGGGAATGGAGAACTCGATTTTCAACGGGGATATCTTGGTCAACTTCGCGATTACGGAAGAGGAGGAAGTAACGTACGCGCCCTCACTCACGGAGCGAAGTCCGATGATCCCGTCGAAAGGAGCCCGAAGCTCTGTCTGGGCGATATTCGCTTTGACTAGCTCGATATCCGCCATTAGCTTCTCATATTCGGTGGCTACTTGCTCGTAGGCTTCTTGGCTGACGGCGTCTTTCTCCAGCAAGGTGCGTTGGCGATAGACACGATCCTTGGCTAAAGGAACTTGGGCTTCCAGCTTCTTTAGCTGGGCTTGCAGCGGCTTGTCATTGATTTTAGCCAACAGATCGCCCGCCTTTACGTGGCTACCTTCCGTGAAATAGATTGCTACCACCTTACCGGAGGACTCGAAAGCCAAATCCACCTCTTCGTCCGGAAGGGTACTCCCGGTACTCATGATCTTATCGGTTAATGATTGGTATTTCAATACCTCAGCGTTGATGTTAAGTGTCTGGTTTCGCAGGCTCGTGCCCGATGTGGGTACGACGGAAGCGGCATCTTGGGATGCCTTGAACTTGTTTTTCAATTGAGGGTAAGCGATCATTCCCGCTATCATTAATAAGATAGCCGCCGTAACTCCCCATTTCGCTCTCTTTGTCATCATGTTCTCGTATGGTATTTACTGATAATTTACACTCGTTACTCCAAAATATATAACTAAACGCAAGTTTAGACTGCCCTTTCGTAAAAAGGTTTAATCAAAGATATTATTTTTTTGAGAGATGAATCCTTGATTGGGAAGAACGGGAAAAATAAGGGAATTAAAACGAATCTAGGGAGGAAGTCTGATCGGTTTGTGGTAGAAGAAATGAGTGTCTCCTGTCGTATAGATCTTTTCACCTATGTGAAAAGAACGTTTCACAGCCGTGATCCGATCGTTTCACATGGGTGAAAAGATCAGATCACACTTGTGAAACGATCTGTTATAGCTTATGTATGACTTTCATTAACTGCTCGCCCAAGCCAATTGTATAGCCTTGAGAGACAAATACGACACGATTGAACGTATCGGCGATCAAGAAGATCGGCAAGGTATTGGCGTTTTGCAATTTCATCGCTGTAGCCATCTCCTTTTGGATCGCCCCGTCGATATCCAGACCGTATGTGATCGTGCCCGGTAAATCGCCGAACTCTTTCGGATCGAAGTTCTTATAGCCCTTCTCGTCAGGGAAGAGAAGCACGATGCCTCGTCCCCAATCTTCTAGTTCCTTCTTCACGGCGGCGATATCACGCATCGCATGGTTTGTCGGTTCTTGGCGGGAGCCTAGAAGCGCTACGATATAGTAGCCACGTCCGGTAGTAGCTAGCAGGCTGGTCTCCTCACCGTTGTCCGCACGTTTGAACTTATTCTCGGAGTTGAAATTACCGATCACCTGTATCTCGTCCTTGCTTTCACGCATTTCCAATTGGATCGGGGTGGTCTTGTCCGCCTCCACATTGAAAAACTCGATCTCGGCCAATACGCTACCGTTTGCCATACGAGTACCGGTCACTAACATATAATTACCTTCATCCATGGATAACGGTTTCTTCAGTAATCCGCTCCAAGTATCTCCCAAGCCCATATCCACATTACCGCCTCTCTCGAAATTCAAGGTCTGTAAAGTACCGTTCGGCAAAACCTTGGCGATCGTGAAGTGACTGTAATATTTCGGGTCTTGCAGCGCCTTGATTGGTTGGTAAGAAGCGATTACCTTGCCTTGTTTAGCGGTTGTCTGTACGGCAGCCTCGAAATCGACGTCTACCCAAGAGTTGTCCTTGAAGTACTGGATCTTGCGGGCTACCGGCTCGATACGTGCCGGAATACCTAAGCTACGAGCCACGGCCACGAAGAAGATATTACGGGAGCCCTTATCAGCGATACGGGATTTCCATACACCCATCGGCATGATCGGAATACGTTGTGCGTTTAGCGCGTCGTTAATGGAGACGTTATTCTTCACCCAATCCACCAATGCCTGTGGATTCTCTACGGCTTGTTTCGCAAGGGAAGGCTCAATGTTTGCAGCGAAGAAACTCTTATATGGAGTCAGGAACTCATTGGCCACACGAGGATTCATGATATATTCATTGAACCATTCGCTTTGAACGGCCGGCGTATTGTTTAAATGGTCCGCAAAGACAGACGCAGGTGTATCACGTAGATCCTTAGCGGATACGACATCCAATAAAGCCATCGCTTGCGCACGCTTCTGGGCGGGAGTCTCCCGTAAGAACTTCTCGATCTCCATCCAGTTACCACGGCTACCGATCATGAAATCCTCCGTCTTCATCGGGTCGATACCCAATTCTTTCGCTAAAGCCTCTGCTTTCTCTTCCGTATAGAAAGTAGCTACATATTTATTACGGATAGCGTCTTCTTCCAATAAACGTTTGGCGTTCGCCTCCTTTTGCTCCGGTGTAACTTCCGCTGGGATAGAGCCGTCTACCGGTGGTACGATATCTAGGGCGATCGTCTCCACATCTCCCGGTTTCTTATTCAAGGCGATCGTAACCTCTCCGTCCTTGCCGAAAGAGACCTTGCTGTAGCCGAACTTGCCCTCTTTGCTGGCCCATACCAGCATATCCCCTTTTCCAGCGGATAACGAGCATTTACCATCCGCGTCCGTCTTCTTGCGGGCTACGCTGTTAAACTCGGCATAGTTATAAATCTTGAATTCTACCAAAGCGTCCTTTACCGGCTTGCCATTGGCATCCGTAACCGTGATAACAGCTTTAGCCGAAGGTGCGTAATTATCGATCACGTTGATCTCGGTATACCCATCGGTACGTTCCATGACATCCTCCGGGCCATTGTATTTACCGAATACTTTCGTATGCATCAACATACCCCGGTAAGCAGGGCCGTTGAACCAACCCAGATTCAATACCGGTTCGGGCTCGCAAGCGCCGAGGAAATACCATTTACCATTCACCCAAGCTTCTACCCATGCGTGGTTATCATCCGTATGCGCCCAGCGAGGCGTATATACCTGACGTGCGGGGATACCCACGGAACGTAAAGCGGCTACCGTGAAGGTAGACTCCTCGCCGCAACGACCGTAAGCGGTCTTTACGGATGCCAAAGGGGAACTTGTGCGCCCATCGGAAGGGGTATAGATAACCTTCTCATGACACCAGTGATTCACTTCCAGTACGGCATCGTACAACGAGAGACCCTTCACCCGGTCTTTCAACTCATCAAAGAAAACCATGCGGCTTTCATCCAGATTCTCATTGTTGATTCGTACCGGCAATACGAAATGGCGGAAGATATCCTCTGGGATGCTATCGCCCCAAGGCATCTCATTCCGTGCTTGGAAAGAGGAACGGATGTTTTTCAAATAGAAATCGCCACTATAGTCCGTGATGTCTCCAATCGGCATATAGGCGTACATGAAGGTTAACGCCTCCCTCTCTTCGGGAGTCATTTGATCGTTAAATACTGCGAAAAGGTCTCCGTTAGGCAGGGCGGCCTGTTTCGCTTGGAAATCGTTCTCGACCTCAGCTCGGTAAGCGGCGTCGGTAATAAAATGTTGTTGGTTGTTACAGCTCGTCCATACGAGTAATGTGAACAACAGCGTAAATAGATGTTTTTTGTTCATAAAGCGGATATGTATGTTTGCCAAAAGTAATGATTCTATGCGAGATAGAAAAATTCTCGAACAATTTGTAAGAAAGATTTGTTTTTCTATAGAAAGAATAAATCTGGTCTTCCTGTAAATTTGGGACCGGATTTCTTCTTTTTGTGTGATTATAATTACAAAAAGTTTACGAACTTTGTGACAAAGTATCAAATCACTAATCATAAAACCCGTTTTGCGTATGTTTCAAAATCCTGAGCAAGTGCTATTAATAGCTTCTGTGATCCTGTTTTTAAGTATATTCGCCGGTAAGGCCGGTTATCGTTTCGGCTTACCCGCTTTGTTGTTGTTCCTTGGTGTGGGAATGTTGTTTGGCAGCGATGGTCTGGGCATCCAGTTCAGCGATCCGAATGTGGCCCAGTTTATCGGCATGTTGGCGTTGAGTATCATCTTGTTCTCGGGTGGTATGGATACGAAAGTTGCGGAGGTCAAACCTATCGCCTCGCAAGGTGTGGTATTGGCTACGCTTGGGGTGCTGGCCACGACTTTTATCACGGGCGGGTTTATCTATTGGTTATTTGGTTTATTTGGCAAATATGTTACGTTGACTTTCCCGGAATCTTTATTGCTGGCGGCGGTCATGTCCTCTACGGACTCAGCCTCGGTTTTCTCCATCTTGCGCAGTAAAGGGGTTTATTTGAAAGAGCGTCTGCGTCCTACCTTGGAACTGGAGAGTGGTAGTAATGACCCGATGGCTTATATGCTTACCTTGCTTCTGATCGCTTACATACAAAGCGGAGGTATGAATATTTGGGAGGCCGGGCTATCCTTGGTCATTCAATTATCGGTGGGAGCTATCGCCGGTTTCTTATTGGGGAGACTGGCTGTGTTGATTATCAATAAGATCGATATAGATAACGAGTCTTTGTATCCGATCCTTTTATTGGCTACGGCTTTCTTCACCTTCGCCGCTACGACCTTATGTAAGGGTAATGGCTATTTAGCGGTTTATATCGCTGGTTTGGTGGTTGGTAACGCTAAGATTGTTCACAAGAAAAGTATGGGGACGTTCTTTGACGGTTTCGCTTGGTTGTGGCAGATCGTGATGTTCCTTACGTTAGGCTTGCTAGTGAACCCGCATGAGTTATTACCGGTGACGGGTGTAGGTGTTATGGTGGGAGTCTTTATGATCTTGATCGCCCGTCCGATTAGCGTGTTCCTTTGCTTGATACCTTATAAGAATTTCTCTTTCAAAGGTAAACTGTATATCTCATGGGTGGGATTACGCGGGGCGGTTCCTATTATTTTCGCTACTTACCCGATGATCGCCGGGATCGAGCATGCCGGTATGTTCTTTAATATCGTATTCTTTATCACGATTCTTTCTTTGCTGATTCAAGGAACCACGGTTACTCAAGCCGCAAAATGGCTGGATATGGTGGATGAGCCGGAACGAAAGGATGAGTTTGGCATCGAGCTTCCCGAGGAGATCAAGAGCGCTATGAGCGAGATCGATATTACCCCGGCGGTATTATCCCATGGAAATAAATTGATGCAGCTGACTTTACCCGATCATACCTTGGCGGTAATGGTGAAACGGGAAGGCCGCTATTTCATCCCGAAAGGAAATACGGAATTAAAGGAGAACGACAAGTTGTTAATGATCTCCGATAATGACGAGGCGCTTTTGCAGGCGTATGATTCCTTGGGAGTGAAGGATTATACGATGAAGAAGAATTGAAATAATGTGCCAATGTAGGCAATGTGCCAATGCGAATACTCTTTGTGTAGAATAAGCATTGGCACATTATTTTATCGTACCGGGAACTCGGTTATACGTAAAGTGGTACAGCCATAAGGAATTAACTCGATCGTCTCTTCATCACCCATCGGTTCGTTGGCTTGCATGAAGAAATTTACGGGGCCGGCGGAACCTTTGAACATTTTCCATGAAGGTAAGATCCGTCCCTTTGTTTTGATCGTGATAGGGGCATTCTCTAGGTTCCATGGGTAAGGGGCTATGTTCTCTGCCTTTCTAACGACGAAATTTTTCTCTAGTTCTTCTTCTTTCAGATATTTGCGAATCAGGGAATAATTCCATGCTGAAGTAGAGGTGACCTCATAATACCATTCTCCTTTATGTGAAGACTCCGGGCGTTGATCAACCTTGCGTTCCCATTTCTCATCCATCTTTAGGGAATACAATAATGGGCCTCGTTCGATGACAACCGCATCGTCATACCAATTGCTTGTGGATATACGCATGGGTAGCTCTAGCTGGATATGATCGCCATCTTTCCATTCCCGGTTGATTCGTACGATTTCGCCAGAGTGAGCTGCGATAGAGACAGCCTCGCCATTTATCGTAATCACGGGATTATTACACCAAGCAGGAATACGCAAGTGAAAAGGGAAAAAGGCTTTCTTGTCTTTCTTGCTAGGGAACGATAAATTGAAATCGATCTTTTCTTCAAAGGGATAATCGGTCTTCTCTGCGATTTTAACCGTGATGTCGTTTCCCACTTGGGCAGTCACTTCCGATGGTGCGTAGATAAGTGAAGCGATGCCATTATCGGCGGTGGCAAACCATAGATGTCGTGTGAATTTAGGCCAGCCTTGATGTAGATTGGAGGTACAACAAGGATAACCGCTCAATTCTCCGAAAATAATGTCTGTGTCTTCGTGTGGTGAGACAAAGTTACGTCCTTCGCAAGTGATCGCTATTTGATTGACTTGCTGATAATATTGTCGTGCGGAAAAGTCATCCTTGATCTGCGTTGGCAGTACATTGTATGCGACTTTCTCTAAATGATCAGCCCACTGGACATCTCCGGTTATCTCTAACATTTTCTCGAGAGAGAACATCATCTCGACAGCGGTACAGAGTTCCGATCCTTGTGTCGGGTTACCGAAACGTAAAAGTTCATCTCCCGCCCATAATCCTGTAGGAAAACCAATCGTATGGCGCATTTTCCGTACAGCTTCCTTAACCGCTTCCAGATTTTGAGGATTATGGCTCTGTTGGTAATAAATGACAGGTTCCTTGAATCCTTGGGCGAGATTTACACAATGCAGGCTGTTTTGCCGGGCTAAATGATCTTGGTTCAAGAACACGTCGGTCCAATTGAAGGTTTGCTTATGGATTAACTCTCCTAACTCCAGAAGGAAAGGATCCCCCGTGATATTATAAAGCCAATATACGACCATCAGATTATCCCCTCCTCGTTGTTCAGCCCAGAAAGTCCATTTTCCCAGAGGACTTTTAGGTAGTTCAGAAAGCTGGTATTTGAAATAATTAGTGAGGAACGAGATAACTCTTTGATCGTTGGTAGCGGAATAATATTGTTGCAGAACTTTGAGCATAACCATTTTGGGCCACCAATCTTGTGCGTTATCCCGTTGTAAGCCGGGTTCATAGTCTCTGTCTGTATCTGGCCCGAAATATCCGTTAGGCTTTTGAGAGGCCAATGTCCATTCAACCCAAGGCTTTACTTTTTGGATCAAGGCCTCATCATTCATGATGTAAGCCAAAGGTAGTAAGCCATCTATCCAGTATGGGCCTCGTTCCCATACGTCTCCATCTCCGCCTAACCAACCGTTACGCGGTCCCATTACTTTCGTATAGATAGAATCCAGATGGCCGGTCATTCCCGTACACATTCGTTCCATTTGGATTTTTAGCCAACCCGCAGGTTTAACATCCCCAATAGGCAACTCTATATAAGGCTTAGAGGCTAATGGATAACGATTGTTCGGGTAATTAATGTTGATAGAACCTTCATTTCCCGGCAAAGTGGCAGAAAAGGAGGTAATTGAGATTAGGCTTGATAATGTTATCGTTAATAAATACTTCATTTTGATGCTTTTTTAGTTATTCGTTATAAGGGATCCATACCCTCATTTTTCCTGCTTTACGGTTATCCCACGCATAATAGGGAATGAAGGTAGCAGATTGTGCCCTACCGTTTGTTTTAATTGTTTTTATCCCATTCAATATATCGGAAACGAAGGCTGTCTGGAATGTTGTACTTGGGCTCAACTGGATTTGATCGAAATATTCCGGGTTGTCTATTTCTTCCATGCAGTATACAAGTGGCCCTCGTTGAATCGCCCGTTTGCCGAAATTTTCCTTGACATGCGGATCTGCCGCAACAATTTCCACGGGCATATCCATATCTAGAGCGATTACATCTTGCGATTTCCAATCCTTGATTACCGCATAGCCTTTTTCCTCAGACACGTTTATTCTCTTACCATTGATACTTAAATCATAGGTTTTGCACCAATTCGGAATGCGGAGGCGTATCTCTTTCTCCAAAGGCTGAGACGTAGAAATTGTTAGTTTTACCGATCCATCCCACGGATAGTCCGTTTCTTGTGTTAATAGGATATCAGTCTCTCCTATCCGTATTTGCCCCGTATTTCCGATATATAGATTTACCCATAACGCATCATCGGAGGAGGCGTAGATATAATTTCCGATAGAAGGCAAGAAGCGTGAAAGCTGACTTGGGCAACAAGCGCAACCATACCATTCTTGTCTATGGTGATCACCCTTAGATTCCAGCGGATTGACATAGAAGAAACGGTCTCCACCCAAGGAGATACCGGCAAGCGCACCGTTATATAAAGAACGTTCCAGTACGTCGATGTATTTAGAGTCTCCGGTAAGTTGGTTCATACGTTGGTTCCAAAGCACCATTCCGACAGAAGCGCAAGTCTCGCAATAAGCATCTAGGTTCGGTAAATCGTAATCCTCCGTAAACCCTTCGTTATCATGGGATGAACCGATTCCCCCGGTGATATACATATTGCGGTGTACCACATCATCCCATAGACGATCTATGGCGGCTATATATCCCGTATCATTCTTCAAGGCAGCCACATCAGCCATACCGCAATACAAATACATACATCGTACCGCATGCCCGGAGATATCGGTAAGTCGCCGGACGGGAACGATATCTTGATAGTAAACCGGGTCCCATTTACCTTCATCACCCATAGTGCCGTGACCGTGTCCACGTTCCTCCAGCAGCCAATAAGCGAAATCCAGATATTTCTGCTCTTGGGTGGTTTGATAAAGCTTGACAAGCGCCAGTTCTATTTCCTCATGTCCCGGTACCCAATGTCTTTTTCCCGGACCGAATTGGCTCATCATATGATCTGTCATGCGGATACATACGTCTAATAACTTGCGCTTTCCAGTAGCTTGATAATACGCCACTCCAGCCTCAATCATATGTCCGGCACAGTACATCTCATGGCAGTCCGTCAGGTTCTGCCACCTATGTTCCGGCTCCGCCGCAATGAAATAGGTATCCAGGTAGCCGTCCGGCTGCTGCGCCCGCCCGATCAGGTCGATGATCGCATCGGCACGCGCCTCCAGCTCTGGATTTGCCTCGACGGTCAGCGAGTACGCCACCGCCTCCAGCCATTTCGCCAGGTCGCTGTCCTGAAATACACGCCCGTAATACGTTCCTTTCTCATCTCCCGCTGCAATGCGGAAGTTTTTAATCACATGGCTCTTTCGGATTCCGGACACCTCATCGTGAAGCACCCGTTCCTGATACGGAAGCATCGTGTGAATTACCACATTCTGTACCCGCGAAAAGAACGGGTCGTCTATCTTTACCTGTTTCAAATCAATGAAACTTGTCTCCTTTTTTACCATTCACAGAAAACCTCCTGATTTATTATTCACTTATCCGTAAGCGCCTATCAATAATCTGAAAAAGGCTTCTTTTTTTGTATGTTTTCTTATAAGTATACCATTCAAATAGTGGAAAAGCGATCTAACACATTTTGCATATTATAGAAAAGAATACGCGTATTTTTATAGAACAAAATCAGCCTGATTTCATTCTTTCTTTTTCTCCACACTCCAGCCGAATTTACCGATTTTCCTACCCAGACCATAATAAGCCCCATGAAGGTAAACCAGAGGGTGACTGGCGTCCAGACTCCACTTTCCGCTCTGCTCGTCCAAATAACGCTCATCGGCTTTCACATTCAACACTTCCGCAATGAACATGTCATGCGACCCTAAAGATACAATCTCTTTCACCCGGCACTCGATGCTCAGCGGCGATTCCTCCACGATGGGGGCGGCCACCATGCGGGCCTTTCCCGGAGTGAGCTTCATTTCCTCAAATTTACGGTAGTCGCGCCCCGAACGCACGCCGCACCAATCCGTGGCGTACGCCATGTCTTCGGTTGTCAGATTGAGGACAAACTCCATGTTCTGCTTGATGAGCGCATAAGAGTGTCGCTCCGGTCGTACGGAGATGTAGCACATGGCCGGATTGGTACAAATGGTTCCTGCCCACGCCACGG
>ENA-OPCD01002769-OPCD01002769.1-human-gut-metagenome-genome-assembly--contig:-NODE-2769-length-11919-cov-3.325354_pt1 | contig 11919 bp, 9 predicted proteins | sample MGYA00241560_ERZ501471 | MGnify/ENA primary metagenome ERZ501471 (study PRJEB25962, sample SAMEA2042578) | human gut metagenome | biome: human gut; feature: human-associated habitat; material: faeces...
TGGGGCATTACTGTCGCTTTCTCCCTGATGCCAGATAATGGCTTTCAGTGTACCGGCAGCCGTTGCGAATTCGCGGCGAGTGGAAAGCTGCGAAGATATGGCAAATGATTTGGCGCCGGGCGGGGATGGCCGAAAACGTCCATACCCACCCGGCGCCAGAGAAAAACGGGCCGAATCAGCCGAGCAGACCGGAAAGGCCGCCGCCGAAGTTGGGCGGAAGCTCGCCACCGTTCGCGTCGAGCGCATCCTGCAGCCCGGCCGGAAGAGCCGGATTCTGCGGCTTCTTCATGAAGGCGGACCCGCCGGACTTGCCGGAACCGGAGCCCTTGCCGGCGAGCTTGTCGCGCAACGCCTTCTCCTCGGCCTCGCGCTTCATCGGATTGCCGGACTTCGAGCCCTTCTTCTTGCTCTTGCCCTTGCCCTTCTTGCCGCCGCCTACCGCGGGGCCTCCGAAACCGGGGATGCCGCCCATGGCCTTGTTGCTCATGCGCTTCATCATCTTCGCGGCCTGCTCGAACCGTTGCAGCAGCCCGTTGACCGCCGAGACGGTTACGCCGGAACCATAGGCGATGCGGGCGCGGCGAGAGCCGTCGATGATCTTCGGGTTGCGCCGCTCTTCGGGGGTCATCGACCGGATGATCGCTTCGGTGCGGTCGATCTCCTTCTCGTCGAACTGCTCCAGTTCCTTGCGGTGCTGCGCCATGCCGGGGATCATGCCGAGCAGCGACTTCATCGAGCCGAGCTTGCGCACCTGCTGCAGCTGATCCATGAAGTCGTCGAGTCCGAACTCGCCTTCCGCCATCTTCTGGGCGGCCTTGCGGGCCTCCTCCTCGTCGAACTGCTTCTGCGCCTGTTCGATCAGGGTGAGGATATCGCCCATGTCGAGGATGCGCGAGGCCATGCGATCGGGGTGGAAGACCTCGAAGTCCTTGAGCCCTTCGCCGGTCGAGGCGAACAGGATCGGCTTGCCGGTCACGCTCGCCACCGACAGCGCCGCACCGCCGCGGGTGTCACCGTCCAGCTTTGTCAGAATCACGCCGTCAATGCCTAATGCCTCGTTAAAGCTCTTGGCCACATTCACAGCGTCCTGACCGGTCATGGCGTCGATCACCAGCAAAATCTCGTGCGGGTGAACAGTGGAGCGAATGTTTTGCAGCTCCGCCATCAGCGCCTCGTCCACATGCAGACGACCGGCGGTATCCAGCAGCACATAGTCGTTGCCGTGATCCCGCGCGTACTTTACTGCCTCGCCGGCAATGGTCACCGGGTTCTCCGTGCCCATTTCAAACACAGGCACATCCACCTGGGCGCCTACCACCTGCAACTGCTTAATGGCTGCGGGTCGATACACATCGCAGGCCACCAGCAAGGGTCGGTGCCCTTCTTTCTTCAACTTCTTTGCCAGTTTGGCAGAATGGGTGGTTTTACCGCTGCCCTGCAAGCCGCACATCATCACAACCGTCGGCGGGTGATTGGCAATGGCCAACCGGGACTCCGTGCCGCCCATCAACTCCGTTAACTCCTCGTTGACGATCTTGATGACCATTTGGCCGGGGGTCAGGGACTCCATCACATCCGCACCGATGGCACGCTGGGTCACCTTGGCGGTGAACTCCTTGGCCACCTTATAGTTGACATCCGCCTCCAGGAGCGCCATACGCACCTCGCGCATAGCTTCCTTTACATCGGACTCTGTAAGCTTGCCCTTGGCACGCAGCTTTTTAAATGAATTTTCCAGCCGTTCGCTGAGCCCTTCAAATGCCAAGTTCTACACTTCCGTTCTTTTTATCATTCGCAAAGATAAGCGGTTAGGGCCTTGATCCGGGCCACATTGTCGTTGATCTCCCGGGACAGTGTGTGCGACAGATTATACGCATTAATGGCCTCGGCGCACTGCTCGATTTCTTCCAGTCCCTTCTTCAGGGTCTCGAACTTCTTAGCCAGACCCAAGCGACTCTCCATCTCAAACAGCTGGTTCTCCGCCCGCTTGATGGCATCGCGCACGCCCTGGCGGGTAATGCCCTCATTCTCTGCGATCTCAGAAAGCGAAAGGTCCTCGTCATAGTAATACACCAAAAAATCGTGCTGCTTTTGGGTCAACATTTCGCCGTAAAAATCCAGCAAAAAAGAAACTTCCAAATTTTTGGCCAAGGACGCCCTCCCCTTTCTTAGTCTCTTGCGCTGTAAAGTGAAAGTTCTTTACAGCAAGGGGTATTATACTAAAACCGGGCCGTCTTGTCAACCGCTCTCTGCATATTTTTTGCAACAAAATTTACGAAAAAAGCGCTTGACACAAGCTATGGTGCACCGCAAAAGCGCCACCCCACCGGATAGTGGTGCGCGCCGACAAAGCAAAGAACACGATTTGTTTACAAAATCGATACAAATCATTGACAACCCGTCGCCTAATACATTATAATAATCAAAGTCCAAAAAACACGGAGGTACTGTACATGAATCCATTGCATGAATTTGCAGCGCTGTTCTCCAACTTCGGCAACATTGATCCCCGTATGATCGTGATGTGGGTGGTTGGCGGCGTGCTGGTCTACCTTGCCATTAAGAAGGAAATGGAACCCACCCTGCTGCTGCCCATGGGCTTCGGCACCATTTTGGTGAACCTGCCCCTCAGCGGCGCCATTACCCAAGCCGGGGCGGAGGAAGGCCCCATATCCGTACTGTTTGATGCAGGCATTGCCAACGAGCTGTTCCCGCTGCTGCTGTTTATCGGTATCGGCGCCATGATCGACTTTGGCCCGCTGCTGAAGAACCCGTGGCTGATGCTCTTCGGTGCAGCCGCCCAGTTCGGTATTTTCTTCACTTTCTTTGTGGCCGGCTTCTTCTTTGATATTAACGACGCCGCGTCCATCGCCATTATCGGCGCTGCCGACGGCCCCACTTCCATCTTTGTGGCCAATACACTGCATTCCAAGTATCTGGGCGCCATTATGGTGGCTGCGTACTCTTATATGGCGCTGGTGCCCATTATCCAGCCGCCGGTGATCAAGGCTGTAACTTCCAAGAAAGAGCGCCTGATCCGTATGAAATACCATGCAGGCGATGTAAGCAAAACCACCAAGATTGTGTTCCCCATCGTGGTAACTGCCGTTGCCGGTTTGGTGGCGCCTAAATCCGTTGCACTGGTAGGCTTCCTGATGTTCGGTAACCTGATCCGCGAGTGCGGCGTGCTCAACCAGCTGTCTGAGACGGCGCAGAACGCCTTTGCCAACATTATTACAATTCTGCTGGGTCTGACTGTTGCTGCCAAAATGCACTATCAGGACTTTGTATCCTGGCAGACCCTGATGATCCTGGGTCTGGGTCTGGTTGCCTTCATCTTTGATACCGTAGGCGGCGTGATGTTTGCCAAGCTCATCAATCTGTTCCTGCCCAAGGAGAAGAAAATCAATCCCATGATCGGTGCAGCCGGTATCTCCGCATTCCCCATGAGCGGGCGTGTGGTCAACCAAATGGGCCTGAAAGAGGACCCGCAGAACTTCCTGTTGATGTACTCCATCAGCGTCAATGTTTCCGGCCAGATCGCCTCCGTTATTGCCGGCGGCCTGATCCTGACCCTGGTATCGTAAGGAGGATATGATATGCAGACTTTATTTGCTTCTCTGCTGGCTGTGGTTACCATGGCCATTCACGCCCAGTCCTGGAAAACCACCCTGCCGAATATGCTCTTCGGTATGATCGGCATCTTTATCGTGATCGGCGTGATCATTCTTGTCACCTATGGGCTGAACAAAGCCTTTTCCAAAAAGAAGAAGAAGGACGACAAGGACGAGAAATAAAAACAAAATTAAACTCGAAGGCGCTCGGCAAGTCCGGGCGCTTTTTCTGCGCAAAAAACAGGGTTGCAAAATGCGACGGTCTATTGTATAATATAGGCAAATTCAAACGCTATGACGAAGAAAAGTAGCGCTCCCCCTGCTGTTTAGAGAGTCGCGGTCTCGGCTGAAAGCCGCAGCACAGCAGCCTGCGTGAAGTTCCCTTCCGAGCGGTTTTGCTGAACCACAGTAGGCAAGAACGGTGTGAGCACCGTTATCAGGCTCAAAGAGTGTTTGCTCCGATTGGCACTTGCCAACTTGCAAAAAACAGGGTGGTACCGCAGGTAATTCCGACTTGTCCCTATACGAACGGGGCAAGTCGTTTTTTATTTGCACACTGCCGCGAGCAATACAGAATGAAAGAAAGGATACGAAGATGAAAGCACAACTGGAACAAATCCGCCGGGCCGCCAAAGAAGCACTGGCCTCCTTTGACAGCGCCGAACAGCTGGAAAAAGCCCGTATTCAGTACTTGGGCAAAAAGGGTGAGCTGACCGCTATTTTGAAGCAGATGGGTAAGCTGTCTGCTGAGGAGCGCCCGGTGATCGGCCAACTGGCAAACGAAATTCGCAAAGACATTGAGGACACCATCGCCAACAAGTCCGCAGAGATCAAGAAGGCAGCCCAGGAGAAGCGGCTGGCTGAGGAAACCCTGGATGTGACCATGCCCGGCACCCTGCCGCAGATCGGCTACAAACACCCGCTGTCCATCGTTTTGGACGAAATCAAGGACATCTTTATGGGCATGGGCTTTGACATTGCCGAGGGTCCGGAGGTGGAGTACGACTACTACAACTTTGAGGCACTGAACATCCCCAAAGACCACCCGGCCAGGGACACCCAGGACACCTTTTATATCAATGACAACATCGTACTGCGAACCCAAACTTCTCCGGTACAGATCCGTGTAATGGAAAAAACGCAGCCCCCCATTCGAATCATTGCTCCGGGCCGTGTGTTCCGCTCCGACGCGGTAGATGCCACCCACTCTCCCCTGTTCCACCAGATCGAGGGCTTGGTGGTAGACAAGGGCATTACCATGGCAGACCTGAAAGGCACGCTGGAGACCTTTGCCAAGCGGCTGTACGGCGAGAATACAAAAATCCGTCTGCGTCCCCACCACTTCCCCTTTACCGAGCCCAGCTGCGAAATTGATGTCAGCTGCTTTAAGTGCGGCGGCAAGGGCTGTCCCTTCTGCAAGGGCGAAGGCTGGGTCGAGATCCTCGGCGGCGGCATGGTGCACCCCAAGGTGTTGAAAAACGGCGGCGTAGACCCGGATGTATACAGCGGCTTTGCCTTTGGCGTAGGCCTGGAGCGACTGGTGCTGTTCCGCTTTAATATTGACGATATGCGTTTGCTGTATGAGAACGATATGCGTTTTCTGTCCCAGTTTTAAGGAGGTGCAAATATGATTTTATCCAGAAAATGGGCCAACGATTATGTGGACCTAACCGATATTGACAACAAGACCTTTTGCGACGAAATGACCCTGTCCGGCTCCAAGGTGGAGGGGTATGAAGTGGAAGGCAGCGACATTGAAAATGTAGTTGTGGGCCAGGTTCTTTCTATGGAGAAACACCCGGACTCCGACCACCTGTGGGTGTGCCAAGTGTCCGTAGGCGACGATCAGCCGCTGCAAATCGTCACCGGCGCCCAGAACTTAAAGCCCATGGACATTGTGCCGGTGGCACTGGTGGGCGCTACGGTGATCAACCGCAAAGACCATAAGTTAGAAAAAATCAAAAAGGGCAAACTGCGGGGAGTTGCTTCTGCCGGTATGCTGTGCTCCTTTGACGAACTGGGTTTGACCCAAAACGACTTCCCTTACGCCTGCGCCGACGGCATTTTTGTACTGGGGGACGACTGCGACAAGACCCTGGGCATGGATATTCACAAAGCCATCGGCTATGACGACACCTGCGTTGAGTTTGAGATCACCTCCAACCGATGCGATTGCCTGTCCGTAACCGGTTTGGCCCGTGAGGCAGCGGCCACCTTTGACCGGCCTTTCACCTTGCCGGAGCCGGAAGTGAAACCCGGCCACGGCAATGTAAACGACCTGCTGCAAGTGCATATTGAAGACGGCGAAAAGTGCTACCGTTACACCGGCGCCGTAGTAGAGAATGTGCGGGTCAAGGAGTCACCCCGCTGGCTGCGGGAGCGACTGCGTGCCTGCGGCGTGCGCCCCATCAGCAACATTGTAGATATTACCAACTATGTGATGCTGGAGTACGGCCAGCCCATGCATGCCTTTGACCTGCGTTACCTGGTGGGCAACACAGTGAATGTGCGTAACGCCAAGGCCGGCGAGACCATCACTACCCTGGACGGCGAGACCCGGGAGCTGACGGAGAATATGCTGGTGATTGCCGATACGGAGAAGCCTGTGGCCGTTGCCGGCGTAATGGGCGGCGAATACAGCGGTATTATGGACGACACCACCACCATCGTATTTGAGTCCGCCTGCTTTAACGGCACCTGCGTGCGCCGCACCGCCAAGGCGTTGGGTATGCGCACCGAGGCCTCTGCCCGGTACGAGAAAGAGCTGGATCCCAACCAAACTATGCGTGCCTTAAAGCGTGCCCTTCAACTGGTACAGCTGCTGGACGCCGGCGATGTGGTAGACGGCGTGGTGGACTGCTGCAAGAAAGTCAAAGAGCAGGTCACCGTGGACTGGGACTACCAGTGGATCAATCGGTTCATCGGCTTTGATCTCAGCGAGCAGCAGATGATCGATATTTTGAAGAAGATCGACTTTGATGTGCGCGACGGCAAGGTCTATGCTCCCACATTTCGCAATGATATTGAGCACCTGGCAGACCTGGCGGAAGAAGTGGCCCGGTTCTACGGTTTCCACAACATTCCCAACCACATGCTACAAGGCGCTGCCAACGGCAAGCTGACCCACCGCCAGTCCTTTGAACGCAAGCTGGGCAACACGCTGCTGGCCTGCGGCTGCACTGAGGTATCCACCTTTAGTTTTATCAGCCCCAAGGCTTATGACAAGATCTGTCTGCCCCCGGACAGCGAACTGCGCAACTCCATTGTAATCCTGAACCCCCTGGGCGAGGATACCAGCATTATGCGCACCACCATCCTGCCCTCTATGCTGGATGTGCTGTCCTTTAACTACAACCACAAGACGGAGGCCGCTTGTATGTACGAGATGGGCACCGTTTACACTCCCACCACCCCGGACAAACTGCCTATCGAGAGCCAAAAGGTCACCATCGGTATGTACGGCAACGGCGCAGACTTCTTTGCGCTGAAAGGCATTGTGGAGAAGCTGCTGGACTGCCTGCATGTGGATCACTACGATGTGGAGCCGGTAAAGGATAACCCCACCTTCCACCCGGGCCGTACCGCCGCCTTCACCATAGACGGCAAGGTGCTGGCTACCCTGGGCGAGGTGCACCCCACCGTGGCAGAGAACTACGCCATTGGTACCCGGGTTTATCTGGCGGAGCTGGATGTGAACACCGCTTATGAGAACGAGAGCGGCACCCGCACCCACAAGCCCCTGCCCAAGTACCCGGCCAGCAACCGTGACCTGGCCTTTGTATGCGACAAGGAGATCCCGGTGCTGAAGTTACAGCGCGCCATCGGCGAGGCCGTAGGCAAGACCCTGGAGAGCGTCAAGCTCTTTGATGTGTATCAGGGCGAGCAGATTGAAAAGGGCAAAAAGAGCGTGGCGTTTAACATTCGTATGCGCGCCCATGACCGCACCCTTACCGATGATGAAGCCGACGCTGCCATGAAGCGGGTGGTCAAAGCCCTGGACAAAATGGGCATCAGCCTGCGGAGTTGACCGAAAAAACGGACAACTGCCCGGTAATTTGACCGGAATATCGGAATTTTTGCATTTTAATATTGTAATTATTTCAAAAAATGTATATAATGATGTGTACGGAGGTGACTTTACCGTGACAGATAAGACCATGACATTTAGAATCGGTGATGAAAAAGAGGATGTTATGAAGGATACCTTAACCCAGGTGTTTGACGCCCTGCGGGAAAAGGGGTACAATCCCATTAACCAGATCGTAGGCTATCTGCTGTCTGAGGATCCCACCTACATCACCACCCACAACAATGCCCGCAGCCTGATCCGCCGGATCGACCGGGACGAGTTGTTGGCCGCTATGGTAAAGTCCTACTTAGATTAAAACGAAGGAGGCGTTCCCTTGGCGAAGAAAGGCGAATTCTTGGAATACAAAGGCAGACCGCTGGTACGCTGCGGCAACACCATTTACTACGGCAGTATGGCCGACCCGTTCGTTGTGTGCCTGAAGGTACAGAGTGAGAAGAAGCAGGGCGACCAAACCATTGCCGACAAAGTGATCATTCAGCTGCTGAATACGGACGAGCAGATCTCGCCCAAAGAGCAGGTGGTCAAAAAGAGCGAAAAGACCGGCCTGTTCAACGCGCTGGATCTGGGTGCCGTTTGGCTGGAAAGAGCCTTAAAGAAAAACGCGTAATCCCAAGTAACCAAAAGAACCGAGTGCAGTTTGCACTCGGTTTTCTTTATTGCCTGTTTCCGACGGCCTGCCCTTATTGCGGATTGCACAAGGGCGAGGGCGTTTTTTTATGCAATATGTGAATTGACTTCACCGAATCGACAACTTATAATTAAGATAAGGGTAATTTTACGCATTTTTGCAACGGAAGGGGCAACTGGATATGAAGAAGAATTTACGCAGCCTATTGTGCGGTCTGCTGGCACTGGTGCTGGTGTGTTCCTGCGCCGGCGCAGCCTTCGCCAAGGACAACGGCGCCACACCGGTAATCTCTGTGCACGGCATGGGCGGCTCCGGTCTGTACCTAAACCCGGGCACAGAAGATGAGCAGCAAGTGGGCGTGTTTGACGCCAAAAGTCTGCTTAGCCGCGGCGGACTCATCCAAAATGTGCTGGCTGCCGTCGGCGGCAAGCAAACGGACCCGAACACCGTCATTGACCAAATCGCCGATCTGATGAACGACTACCGCAACATCGCCTGCGACGAGGACGGCAACAGTCTTTACAATGTAGGCATCGCCAACTACTGGACCGACAGTCTGAAAAACCACCCGGGCTACCTGTCCGGCACCAGCAACGAGCCGGCCATTTGCCGCCAAGTGGCGCAGAATATCGGCGCAGACAAAGTGTATGCCTTTAACTACGATTGGCGACTGGACGCCTGCGAAACGGCTGCCAAGCTGGCAGACTTTGTGGATCAGGTTAAAGCCAAAACCGGTAAAAAGCAAGTGACCCTGATCGGCAGTTCAGAGGGCACGGTGATCCTCAGCGCCTACATAGATCAGTACGGCGATCGGGGTGACATCCGCCGTCTGGTGATGATCGACGGGGCGCTCACCGGCGTGTCCGTCACCAAACTGTTTTGCCAGGATCTGCTGTTTGATGCGGATGTGGTCAAGAAATACTTGGACCGGGTGACCACCACTTACCATAACCCGGACTTTGACTTTAGCCAGCTGAACCGGCTGGCAAACAGCCTGAATGTGAGCTACCTGTGCGACTTTTTGACCCAAGTAGCAGAGGACCCTGCACTGGTGGAGCGTGTGTATAATGAGATCTTTTACCCGGTGTTCGGCTGCATTCCCATGCTGTGGGAGTTTATCCCCTATGATGATTTTGACGACAGCGTGGATGCCATGACCGCCATCGGCTTTTTAGACCAAAGCAGCGGCCTGTATAAGAAGATCACCCGCTATCATAAGGTGCAAAAGCGCCTGCCCGGCAATCTGAAAGCCATGCAAAAGGCCGGCACCGATGTGGTGATCGTAGCCAACTACGGCCTGCCCAATATTCCCATCAACTCTGCGTATGCCAATCAGACAGATATTCTCATTGACACCAAATACGCTTCCGTGGGAGCCACCACGGCGGACTACGGCAAGACCTTGAAGCGCACCGGCGCCCATGTGTCGCCGGACCGTATTGTGGACGCCGCCACCTGTTTACTCCCCAACAACACCTGGTTCTTTAAGGGCGTGGCCCATGTGAACTTCTGGTACGACAGCCAAGCCACCAAATTCTTGGCCGGACTGATCACCAACCCGAAGAAAAAGCAGTCTGTGCAGACAGTAAAAGCCGCCACCGGCAACGGCCAGTTTGTCAATACGGACGAGAAGCAAAACATTGTACCCTTTAGCGCCGGCAAGAGCACAAACAGCAGCGGTACGAAGAACACCAATCCCAAGAACACCGCGACCGCAGCTATGAAGTCCCCTGCCACCGGCGCCCATTGGAGCCTGGCAGTGGGCGGCTCCGGTCTGGCCGCCTCCGGCGTGCTCTTTGCCCTGTACGCTCTGTTTGGCAAAAAGAAGAACGACGCAGCCACAAAATAATATCTATACTTAAACCAGCGCCCCCTTGCATAAGCAAGGGGGCATTTTTTTACCCAAAATTCGAAAAAATTGCGGGCCTATGTAGGCATCGGCCCCTACTTACCAATCCCTCCACCGCCTACAGCGGTCCCCCTCCCTTTACAAGGGAGGCAAAGTGGTAAAAATAACGGCTCCCCTTGCAGTAAGGAGAGCCGTGTTTTTTGTATGAAACTGTAATCACTGTTCGTCTGCGCCGAAGGCGAAGATCTGGCCGGTGTACACATTGAACTGCATGGTACAGGGGCGGTCGCTCTGGGTATACCGCACGGTGAGCACATCGCCCTCCTGGCTAACATCCGTTAAAGTGGCGGTATCGGCCAGGGTATCGGCAAACAGGCTGGCCTGCTCCGGCTTATAGGTGCTCACATCGTCCGAGGTGAAGAGCACGCCACCAAACAGCTGAATGAACTTAGCCAGCAGCGCCTGCTGCTCCGGGGTAAAGCTGATATTGTTGCGCCGTAGCAGGAACACATCCGGGTCGTTCAAAAATGCCCGACCGTTCAGCCCACGGCGATACACGCTGTTGAGCACCGCATTGGGTGTAGACACATCCTCCCGGTGCATTTGGCGGCGCCGGGCAGAATGGGGCCAACTGAGGGCCATATCTGCACCGATGCGCATATAGTCCGCCACGCCAAAGCTGGGCAGCATCGGTGCGCCGCAAGCCAGCAGCAGCTTATCCTCGCCCACGCACTCCCGCAGCAGCTCCATGGCGTCATACGCCACCTGGCCGCGGGTCTTGCCGTACAAGGGCTTAACGGAAGCGGCGTACAAAAAGTCCAACTTCACCATATCAAAGCCCCAGGTATGCAGCACCGTTTGAAACACCTGCTTAATATACGCCCGGGCTTCCTTATGATAAATATCCAGGGCATAAAAGCCACCCCAGTTGGCGCCCACCATCAAGGGGCTGCCTTTTTTGTCTGCCACCAGCCAGCCTGGGTGCTTCTTTGCCAAATAGGCATTCTTTTGCACCGCAAAAGGCGCCAGCCACAGTCCGGCTTTCAGCCCGCGCTGATGAACCGCATCGGCCACCCGGCGCATACCGAAGGGAAACTTCTTGCTGTCCACAGACAGCCAGTCGCCCACGGCGGTCTGGTAGCCGTCGTCCACCTGGAAGGTATTGACCCCGGCGCAGGGAGCAATAGCCCGCAGGTCGTGCATGATGATGTTGTGATTGATATTGCTGTAATAGTTGTACCAGGAGGTATAGCCCCGCAGCTTTTCCGTTTGGCGGGGGTGTACGCCCAAGGCGGCAAAGTAGCCGTCAAATACCGCGTCATAATGCCCCTGCTGCATATAGAGATCCAGCACCGGATAATCCTCCGTGAGCATCAGCCCCTCCAGATCCTTAGACACAGCCAGCACATTGCGGTTCATATCCGCCGTAATAACGGTAAAGCCGGTGCGGTCCGTCAGGGAGCCGATAAAGTCCAGCATGTCGCCGGTACGCACATAGGCAAAGCCGTGAGAATGGAACACGCCCGCCTGCTTCTCCTCCGGTACAAAGGTATAATCGCCGGTATACTGCATACCCAAGCGGCGGCCGATGGGCGATTTGCCAACGGTGCCCAGCCCGGGCATGCGCTCCGTGGGGCCAAATTCCCGGCTGTCCGTCCAGGACTGAAAGCCGTTGGCCATAAAGCGACTGGCCGGGGTAAACAGGAACGGCAGCTCCAGAATAAAACTGCGCACCTGT